>ERZ1026894.1542-NODE-1542-length-13370-cov-26.521142_pt1 | contig 13370 bp, 11 predicted proteins | sample MGYA00380177_ERZ1026894 | MGnify/ENA primary metagenome ERZ1026894 (study PRJEB33269, sample SAMEA4719813) | human gut metagenome | biome: human-associated habitat; feature: organic feature; material: feces | place: Cameroon | collected 2013-10 ... | reverse complement strand
GCAACCCAAAAAGCTATTGGCTATAACTTCTAACGACCGAAGGGAGTGATAACTTCTTTAACTACTATAACTTCCGTACATGCGAAACTTCAGTCACTAATCCGAGGTACGTATTTCACGATTACCTTAGGCATCGCATAACGCTCCAATTCCTCCTCGCTAACCCACACGTACCCATCAGGCAATGCAGGCCGTGATGTCACATCAAGTATATAAAAGTCGACCAACAAGATGCGATGTGTCAACACATGCTTCACCCCCTTAGCCACAAGCCGTAGCACAGGCAGCTTACTATTGCATTTACCAGCCGGGAAATCCATATCTGCCGATAAGCCTTCGCCTTGTCGCAGCAGCACCTCCGCACCATCCACTTCCGAGCACTTCGAGTACAACATCCGCGCTATCTCCTCAGGCGACGAAGCCCTCTCATCAGCTACCGACGCATTAAACGGTTCCCATAGCCCCTGCCAGATGTCGCCTTTGCTCCTCCTGTGAATCGCCGTCATGGGCACGCCATCGCCCCGCTCCCAACATCTCACAAAGACATACGCCAAGTGGCGCTCTCTCACCTTGACAGTCTTCAGTTTCACGGGCAGCAAATCCACCCTTCCCGAACGAAAAGCCGCACACGACACCATGAGCGGACATTCGGCACACCTTGGTGCCATCGGCGTACACACCATCGCGCCAAAGTCCATGATGCCCTGGTTGTAAGCCACCGCCTCCGACTGCGGCAAGAGCGACTGCGCCAGCTCTGCAAACACCCTCTTCCCCTGCGACGAGTTGATCGGCACATCAATATCGAAGTAGCGCGCCAGCACCCTGTACACATTACCATCCACCACAGCAGCAGGCACACCAAAGGCAAAGCACGCTATCGCCGCTGCCGTATAGTCGCCCACACCCTTCAGAGCCTTGATGCCCTTCAGCGAGTCAGGAAATCGTCCCATCGCCACGACCTGTCGAGCCGCCTCATGCAGATTTCTCGCCCTCGAGTAGTAGCCCAGTCCCTGCCACATCCTCAGCACCTCGTCCTCGCTTGCCGCAGCCAGCGCCTCCACCGAGGGCCATCGCTCCATCATTCTTTCCCAGTAAGCCTGTCCCTGCACGATGCGCGTCTGTTGCAGAATCACCTCGCTCAGCCAGATGGCATAGGCATCCTTTGTGTGGCGCCAGGGCAAATCCCTGCCACACTCACCAAACCATGAAACTATCGTAGAAGCAAACATAATTATTCACTGAAGTTTCGTATGTACGGAAGTTATAGTAGTTAAAGAAGTTATCACTCCCTTTGGTCGTTAGAGAAGTTAAGAGACAACAGCATTGATAGCTTGATTTTTCTCCACAAAGCATATGGTTTTAACTTCTCTAACTTCTTTAACTTCCCCATTTGCGAAAGTTGAGTTATTTTTATATATATAGTCGTTGAAAGAAAAAAGGTATAAGTCCCCTTAAGGCCTGCACAGCACGCCGCACACCCTGTCTTGGAAACGCCGCGCGTTCTCTCCGTGCATCACCCCATTGTTCAGCACGACGAAGCAGAGATCATGACCATTCGCCGCAGTGCAGAACCCCGCCAGCGTGATGATGCCTGTGAGCGTACCCGTCTTGGCCCTCACGTTGCCACTCGCCAGCGACCTCCTCATGCGCTTGCGCAGCGTCCCGTCGACGCCCGCGATAGGGAGCGACGCTCTTAAGTGCGGATAAATATTCTCGTTGCGGTAGGCATATCGCAGCAGTAAGCACTCTTGCTCCGCACTGAGATAGTTGTATAGCGACAGTCCTGAACCATCCGCCAACCTACATCTCGAAGCGTCCAGTCCCAACTTTCTCAAGAGCATCTTCTCCACACCCCTTGCGCTCTTCGCACTGGCAGGGCGATAGCCCGTCGATGCAGCTATCTGATAGTACATACACTCCGCATACAGATTATCACTCTCCTTCATCATCCTGTGCAATATCTGGTCCATCGTGTGAAATCGCGTACACACCGAGAACGAAGCCTCTGGGCAGCGCTTCACCATCGGCGAGTCCACCTCGAGCACGATGCCCGCCTCTCGCATCCTGTCTACCAATCGCTCCATAAACCCATCCTTGCGAGCAAAGACCAAGGGCGAAAGCACCGGGTTGTCATCATCCCAACACCATCCCTCGCCCAGCAAGTCGTCATCCTTCATCGAGCGGTCGGCATACACCGCGCCCCTGATCGTGTCCACTCCCATGTCGAGCAGACTGTTCACAAAAGCCTTCATGTCGTCGTTGTTAAACTTAGGGTCCATACCACCCACGCAATACACATCCCCCATCAGCACCCTGTCCACTATCTTACCCGTATATCTCAGCTGGGTCTTAAACTGGTAAGACCCGCCCAGTTTGTCGAGCGCAGTGATGGCAGTGAGCAACTTCATCGTACTGGCAGGACGCATCAGCTGCCTCTCCCTGTGCCGATACACACACGAGTCTGCCTGTAAGTCCCACACCATCATCGCTACTTGCGACGTCTCAAACATATCATCCTTCAGCAGCCCATCGAGCGCCATCCTCATCGATTCAGGCCAGGGCAGGCGCAAGGAGTCTGTCGGTAGCGAGTCTGTCGTCAGCGAGTCTGTTGGCAACGTGTCCCCCTCTAAGGAGTCTGCGTCGAGCACCTCTACCTTAGTCTCCACCACCTCATCATCGAGCACCCGCTGCGCCATCATCGGCATGCCCATCATCATCATTGCCAGCCAAGCCAGCACACCATATCTCAATCTATTCATTGTCTCTTTCTGATTTCGTTAACAAAAGCCTCCTCATTATCGGGTACCACCGTCACTATATTGCCATGCCCATACTCTATTACCAGGCACCAGTCGAGCCCACAAAACGTCTTTGCCCGATACATCTCCACGATGTCGCAGACAGGCACATTTTTGTTACTCGCAAATCGCCCTTCGTCGATGACCAGAAATTCCATCTCCTCCTCCCTGTCTATCGGCTTCACCCGCTTGAAGGTGTACGACGTATGCAGAATACGCTCCATCATCCCAACGATGACAATCACCACGAAGATAGCGATGATAGCCAATTTTATCCAGAAGAAATACAGAGCCAGCGCCCCAAAGACCCCCATCCCACATTTAGCAGGCAGCGTCAAGCGTTTATGAAAAGTTCTATCAGCCATAAGTAAAGTTCATTCCATATAATACAAAAAATCGATGCAAAATTACAAAAAATAAGTCTTTTCCTACTCGTTTTAAAGATAAATTATTACTTTTGCACTCATTAAAGGATACAATCCACAAATTCGTTATAAAGCAAGCCCAATGGTTTATAAGTATGATTTTCTGATTATCGGTGCAGGAGTTGCCGGTATGAGTTACGCCCTCAAAGTAGCAAGGGCACATAAGGGAAAAGTGTGCATGATATGCAAGACCTCTCTCGACGAAGCCAACACGTCATTTGCACAAGGAGGCGTAGCCTCGGTCACCAATCTCGCAGTCGACAATTTCGACAAGCACATTCAGGACACTATGATAGCTGGCGATTACATCAGCGACTATCGTGCTGTGAAGCAAGTCGTCACCAAAGCGCCAGCCCAGATACAAGAGTTAGTGCAGTGGGGTGTCAACTTCGATAAGCAGCAAGACGGTCAGTTCGACCTCCATCGAGAGGGCGGCCACAGCGAGTTTCGCATCCTCCACCATGCCGACGACACTGGAGCCGAGATACAGCGCGGCCTCATGGAAGCCGTGCGCAACAATCCCCACATCGACATCAAGGAGAATCACTTTGCCGTCGAGATCATCACACAGCACCATTTAGGCGCGCGCGTCACCCGTCGCACACCCTACATCAACTGCTATGGCGCCTATGTCCTCAACCCCGACACGCAGAAGGTAGACACCTATCTCAGCAAGGTCACCGTGATGTGTACTGGCGGTTGTGGTGCCGTATATCAGACCACCACCAATCCTGTCATAGCTACAGGCGATGGCGAGGCCATGGTCTATCGTGCCAAGGGAACCGTAGCCGACATGGAGTTTGTGCAGTTCCACCCTACAGCCCTCTATCATCCAGGCGAGACCCATCCCGCTTTCCTCATCACAGAGGCAATGCGCGGCTATGGTGGCATCCTGCGCCTCCCCGACGGCACAAGCTTCATGGAGAAATACGACAAGCGTCTCAGTCTTGCCCCTCGCGACATCGTGGCTCGAGCCATCGACAAGGAGATGAAGACCCACGGTCTCGACCACGTCTGTCTCGACGTCACCCACAAAAACCCAGAAGAGACGAAGCATCACTTCCCCAATATCTATGCCAAGTGCCTGAGTATCGGCATCGACATCACCAAAGACTACATCCCCGTGCGCCCAGCAGCCCATTACATGTGTGGTGGCATCAAGGTCGACCTCAACGGCTGTTCCAGCATCAACCGCCTCTATGCCTTAGGTGAGTGTTCCTGCACAGGGCTTCATGGCGGCAACCGCTTGGCGAGCAACTCACTCATTGAGGCTGTCGTCTATGCCGACACAGCAGCCCAGCACAGTATAGAGCATGTCGACGAATACGACTTCAACGACAAGGTGCCTGCATGGAATGACGAAGGCACCCTCACCAACGAGGAGAAGGTACTCATCACGCAGAGTGTCAAGGAGGTGGGCGAGTGTATGAGCAATTACGTAGGCATCGTCAGGAGCGACTTGCGCCTCAAGAGAGCCTGGGACCGCCTCGACCTCTTATACGAAGAGACCGAAAACCTCTTCAAGCGTGTCAAGGTGAGCAAGGAACTATGCGAGCTACGCAATATGATTAATGTAGGCTATCTCATCACGCGCATGGCTATAGAAAGAAAAGAAAGTCGTGGATTACATTACACCATCGACTATCCTGTGCATGCGTATGATAAAAAATAAAACCTGCCGTGAGGCAGGGGGATAAAATCTGAGCTGCTTTACAAAAAGTAGCTCAGATTTTCTATAGAAACTACTTGAAACTTACAAAACTAATAACACAAAACCTAATAAAAATGAAACAAATCATCAAATTCTGTGTAATCTCCCTTTTACTGATTATCTATGAGGGAACAATATTTGGACAAACTTTTAAAAAAGTCACTAACATTTCAGAACTACAAGATGGAGATGTCATCGCCATTGTAAATGAAGCAAATAATCAAGCCTTAAGTACAACTCAAAACGAAAAAAATCGGAAAGCAACTCCTATTACAATCAAAGATGGTTGTTTTACCAGTACAACTTCTGTGCAGGAAATAACATTAGAAAGCTGTAAAGATAGTAATAAATGGTATCTCAAAGTTGGAACAGATAATTATCTTTACGCAAAAGGAACAGATAAAGCAATTTTAGCAACAGATAAGAATAAAGGTAATTTTAGCAAAACCACTATTACTTTCTCTGGAGATAATGCTTTGATTATTTTTTCAGGGGGAAACTCTTACAATCAAATAGGTTACAATAATCGATACGAGCTGTTTTCGGCATATAAAACAAGTAGTGGTCAGTTACCGGTTCAAATCTATAAGAAGCAAACAGGTGAATTGATGGCTTCTTCTGTGTCTTTTGGTTCGGCTATTGATAATCATACCTTTTTCAAAAATGCAGGAGATAAATTCACTTTGCTTGCAACGTTAACCCCAACCATCAAAGGCGCAACCATCCAATACACCAGTAGCAGTCTTTCTGTGGCAAGTGTAAACGAAAAAACTGGTGAGGTGACAGCCCTTCGTGAGGGTGATTCAGAGATTAAGGCTTCTTTCGCTGGTAATAATACTTATCATCCTTCTTCTGCTTCTTATACTATTCATGTAAACAAGGAGGGCTTTTTCGACTTTACGCAAACTGCAAATGACTATGGGTCGGGGTGTACCCCCAGCAATATTTATTATATCACCAATAAGACAATCTGGACCGCTGGCAAAGTAACTCTTACGACAGATAAAGCAGAAGGTGAGGGCTTTCGTTGGTGGAAAAATACTGATGGTATCTATGATTTTCGTGCATACAGCTATAGTGTTTTTACGATTTCTGTGGCTGAAGGCTACTATATTACTTCTATTACTATGAAAGGTGCTATTCCTTCGTCTTCATTACGTGCTAATGATGAAAATATTGAAAACGGGAAATGGAGTGGTATGTCGCAGTCTGTTGAATTTAAGCCATCTAACACTTTAGATATAAAGTCTATAACCGTCAATTACACCCAACAACAGGAGAGTCTTACAACTGCAGCATCGGGCTTTGCAACCTACGTTGCAAATTATCCCGTAGACTACAGCAAATTAGGTTTGACGGTGTACGAGGTGGTGGTGAACCAGGAACAAACAGGGGTTGTCTATAGGCCTTTTGTTGGAGCAGTTCCTGCGGGGATGGCTGTTCTTGTGCAAGGGGTGCCTAACAAGGAATATTCGCTGACACCAGCAACAGTGGCTGATCATTCGTACAAGACAGACTTGAGAGCTTCGGACGGGACAGTGAAAGCTGCCGATAGTGAGATCTATGCTTTTGCTACGTTGAGGGGTATTTCTGGTTTTAAACTGGTTACTGATGGTGTGGTTATTCCAGCAAAGAAGGGATACTTAAAATTGACTTCTGCTGGCAGTGCCAAGAATTTCTTTGCTTTCGATGATGTAGATACTGGCATCGGGCATATCGATGCTAATAATATGGGCACGACATCAGTCGTCTATAATCTGGCAGGACAACGTGTGGATAAGTACTATAAGGGTATCGTCATCGAAAATGGTAAGAAAATAATTCGTAAATAATACTCTATACTGAAAAACTAATCTTTTAATGAATTAAAAATGGATATGAAAAATTACACGAATCCTGCTATTGAAATAGTAAAGATGGAAATGGTGAATGTGATAGCTGCCAGTCCTAATAGTGACTTCAATGGCCAGGATAAAATTGAAAATAAAGAACAGATAGAGGCTAAACCGTATGAGAATGGTATGGATGTGAAGCTTTGGGAGGAGGAGTGGTAATTTTTTAATGTTTAATGTTTACGGGTAGGGAGACTCTTGAGCTGCTTATGGCGGGCTCCCAGTAAACACTAAACTTTAAGACTCCCTCCCCAGTGCGGGCTTAGTTTGTGACTGATGAAGATAAAAAAACCTCATGTTTCGTTGAGTGAACATGAGGCTTTTTGTATGTACCTATGTGCTGCTTGTGAGCTGAGGGATTACTTAGCTGCTAAGACTTCTATCTCGACGAGGGCACCCTTAGGCAACTTCTCTACGGCTACGGCAGAGCGGGCTGGATAGGGCTTGCTGAAGAACTCGGCGTAAACCTCGTTCATGGCGGCAAAGTCGTCCATGCTGTTGAGGTAGACTGTGGTCTTTACGACGTGGCTGAGGTCGGTACCTGCCGCCTTGAGGATGTTCTGGGCATTGGTGAGGCTCTGACGGGTCTGCTCCTTGATGCCGCCTTCTACAAACTGACCTGTGGTGGGGTCGATGGGTATCTGTCCTGAGGCAAATACAAATCCGTTTACTTCGATGGCCTGGCTATAGGGTCCGATAGCGGCAGGCGCGTTGTCTGTGTGAATTGCGTTCATATTGATATGATTTTTTAGAAATTAATAATATGGATATTCTCTTGCTGGGGGCTGTCGTGTCGCTGCTGTTGCAGGGTGCGATGCTCTTTTTTAGACGATGTATAGATGAAACCCCTTGGCTTCGAGGGCACCCTTGATCTCCTTGACGTGGGAGGCGTCGCGGGTCTCCATGGTGAGGCGTAGCACGCATGAGTTGACTTTCTGTCGGTTGGCAGAGCGATCGTGGTGAACGCCAGTGATGTTGCCACCCAAACTGGCGATGACGGAGCATACCTCTACGAGTTCGCCAGGCTTGTCGTCGAGCTCCATCTCGATGGTGCAGAGGCGTCCGCTCTTGGCGAGTCCACGGGTGATGACGCGATTGAGGATAGTCACATCAATGTTGCCGCCACTAACGATGCAGATGGTCTTCTTGCCCTTGATGGGCACCTTGTTGTACATCACTGCTGCCACACTGGCTGCTCCTGCACCCTCGGCTACCATCTTCTCGCTCTCGATGAGTTTGAGGATGGCTGCGCATATCTCGTCTTCGCTCACGGTGACAATCTCGTCAACGTACTTGGAGCAAGTCTCGAAGGTGAGCTTTCCTGGCTCCTTCACAGCGATGCCATCGGCCACGGTGGCTACGGAGGGGAGTTTCTCTTGCTTGTGGTCGTGAAGGCTTTGTACCATGCTGGCTGCGCCTTCAGCCTGTACACCATAGATCTTGACCTTGGGGTTGAGCGACTTGATGGCGAAGGCGATGCCTGAGATGAGTCCGCCACCGCCTACGGGGACAACGACGGCTTCGACGTCGGGTAGCTGGTCGAGGAGCTCGAGCCCTATGGTGCCTTGTCCGGCTATGACGTTCTCGTCGTCGAAGGGGTGGACGAAGGTATAGCCGTGTTGGTCGCGCAGCTCGAGGGCTTTCTGATAGGCATCGTCGTAGACGCCTGGCACGAGGCATACCTCGGCTCCTAAGCGCTTGGTGGCTTCTACCTTAGAGATGGGGGCACCCTCGGGCAGGCAGATAAGGCTCTTCACGCCTATGGCTGTGGCGCCTAATGCAACGCCCTGTGCGTGGTTGCCTGCGGAGCAGGCTATCACTCCCTTCTGTTGTTCTTCGGGGGTGAGTTGCGATATCTTGTAGTAGGCTCCTCGCACCTTAAATGATCCTGTCATCTGTAGACACTCGGGTTTCAGATAGACGTCACTCTCTGGGTTGATTCGTGGGGTGTGAACCAGCTCAGTCTTTCTTATCACTTTGCTCAGCACGAAGCGAGCTTTGTAGAAATTGTCAAGCTGTAACATAATTATATTTAGTGTTTAGTGTTTACTTGGCAGGCTCTTGAGTTGCTTACGGGGGGCTTGCACTGGGGAGGGCGTGGCATCTTGCCCGCCCGTCATCATCCTGCTAAATATATTTTTACAATACCTTTTCTTGGTGTTTATGGGCGGGCAAGATGTCGCGCCCTCCCCAGTAAACACCAAACATAAACATTGCCTCCCCAGTACATTCCTGCGTGTGAGCTGCGGAGGCAGAACTCTACATCCCGAAGTGTGTGAGAGCTGCTGCCACACCGTCTTCCTCATTAGAGAGGGTGATGTAGTCGGCTTGCGCTCTTACTTCTGGGGCTGCATTGGCCATGGCGACGCCCATGCCTGCCAGCTGCAGCATGCTGAGGTCGTTGTATCCATCGCCAAAGGCTATCATGTCGGCAGGGGTGAGGTTGACCTTCGCCAAGAGTCGCAGGAGCGACTGTGCCTTGTCGATGCCTTTTGGTACGAGTTCGAGGAAGAAGGGCGCTGAGCGAAACACGTCCATACCATAGGGGCTGAGTCGCTGGCTGAGGTCTTCTTCTGCCTGTATCATCTGTGCGGGGTCGCCTGTCATGAGCAGTTTGGTGGGGTTGGGCTCTATGTGTTGCAACAGGTTGTCAACGTGTCGGATGTCCATCTTGTTGATGCGTGACTCTTCCTTGACATAGGGGTCGTCGGGAGCTTCGGTGATAATCTCGTTGCCGGCATAGCCCAAGAGGGCGTGTCCTGAGAGTTTGGCGTACTCGTAGATGACGGGGATGGCGGGTTGTGGCAGATGTTGCGAGAAACATTCCTGCTGTGTGCTCCAGTCTACTATCTTACCTCCGTTGTACGACAGAATGTATCCGCCGTGTGTGTCGAGGTGTAGTTCTTGGGCGAGGGGAGCAATGCCATAGGTGGGACGTCCTGAGGCGAGTACGATGATGGCGCCCTTTTCTTGCGCTGCAAGTAGTGTTCTGAGGGTCAGGGGCGTTATCTCCTTGTCGTGGTTGGTGAGTGTCCCATCCAGGTCGAGCGCTATGATGCGGTAGGGCAAGTGTTGTTGTGTCATATCTTTTGCTTTATTTTTGTCTTTTGCAAAGATACTGCAAAAATCTGATTAAGCGAAAAGATTCAAATTTATTTTGTTTCTTAGCGTAAAGTTTTTATTCGGAGGTTTTCTTGCGGGGAGGAGGAATTAATGTTTACTGGCAGGGGTGTGGTAGTGTTAAGTTAAGTGTTTAATGTTTACAGGCAGGCTCGTGAGTTGCTTACGGGAGCTTGCACTGGGGAGGGCGTGGCATCTTGCCCGCCCGTCATCAGCAGGGAAAGCTATTTTCTTTTTGTAATATTATAACTCGTGAGTTTATTTACGGGCGTGCAAGATGCTACGACCTCTCTAATGGCATTACACATACTCTCTCTCTTAAGAAGAAGAGGTTATTATGTATAAGAGAGGTGAAAGCAGTATTGGCACAAGTAGATTGAGCGATTTAATAGTCTGCGAGGAGGAATAAGAGGAAAATACTTGGTTTTTATCATTAAAAATCGTCAATATGATAGTCATTTGCCAATATTTTTGTAATTTTGCACCGCAAACAATAAACAAACAATAAAAGAATGGCTAATTTGAGATTTGAGGTTGTAGCCGAGGCCTTCAAGAAAAGACCTGTAGAGGTGGAAACTCCTAAGACAAGACCTTCGGAGTATTTCGCAAAGTATGTATTCAACCGCCAGAAGATGTATAAGTATCTTCCGTCTGATGTTTACGAGAAACTCATCGACGTGATAGATAATGGAACTCGTCTGGACCGTTCCATCGCCGACGCTGTGGCTGCCGGCATGAAACTGTGGGCAGAAGAGAACGGCGTGACTCATTATACACACTGGTTTCAGCCCCTCACCGAGGGTACTGCAGAGAAGCACGATGCCTTCGTGGAGCATGATGGTAAGGGCGGTATGATAGAAGAGTTCTCGGGCAAACTGCTCGTACAGCAGGAGCCTGACGCGAGCTCGTTCCCTAATGGCGGTATTCGCAACACCTTCGAGGCTCGAGGCTATTCGGCTTGGGACCCTACTTCGCCTGTCTTCATCATCGACGACACGCTGTGTATTCCTACTATCTTTATCTCTTACACGGGTGAGGCTTTGGACTACAAGGCTCCGCTGTTGCGCTCGCTCCATACGCTGAGTGAGGCTGCTACTGATGTGTGCCATTACTTCTATCCACAGGTCAAGAAGGTGCAGACCAACCTGGGGTGGGAGCAGGAATACTTCCTTGTAGACGAGAGTCTTTATTCGGCTCGTCCCGACTTGATGCTTACTGGTAGAACGCTCATGGGACACGACTCTGCTAAGAACCAGCAGATGGACGACCATTACTTCGGTACGATTCCTGAGCGCGTACAGGCTTTTATGAAAGACCTGGAGATTCAGGCTCTCGAATTGGGTATTCCTTGCAAGACTCGTCACAACGAGGTGGCACCCAACCAGTTTGAATTGGCTCCTATCTACGAGGAGTGCAATTTGGCTGTCGACCACAATATGCTCCTCATGAGTCTGATGAAGCGTGTGGCTCATAAGCACAGTTTCCGTGTGTTGCTGCATGAGAAGCCTTTCGCTGGTGTCAATGGTTCGGGTAAGCACAACAACTGGAGTCTTTGCACTGATACAGGTGTACTGCTCCATGCTGCTGGCAAGACACCTGAAGATAACCTTCGCTTCGTGGTGTTTATCGTAGAAACCTTGATGGGTGTATATAAGCATAATGGTTTGCTCAAGGCTTCCATCATGAGTGCTACCAATGCGCATCGCCTTGGCGCCAATGAGGCGCCTCCTGCCATCATCTCTTCTTTCTTGGGTAAGCAGCTCACCGATCTGCTCGACCATATCGAGAAAGCTGACAAGGATGAACTCTTTGCGCTGGCTGGCAAGAAGGGAGTGAAACTCGATATTCCTGAGATTCCTGAGTTGATGATCGACAACACCGACCGCAACCGCACTTCGCCTTTCGCCTTCACGGGCAATCGTTTCGAGTTCCGTGCCGTGGGCAGCGAGGCCAACTGTGCATCGTCGCTCATCGTGCTGAATGCTGCTGTAGCTGAGGCTCTGCAGAACTTCAAGTGTCGTGTGGATGCGCTCATCGCCAAGGGCGAGGATAAGACTTCAGCTATCATCGATGTTGTGCGCGAGGACATCAAGACTTGTAAACCTATCCGCTTTGACGGCAATGGCTATAGCGATGAGTGGAAAGAAGAAGCACAGAAGCGTGGCTTAGACTGCGAGGCTTCTTGCCCTGTTGTTTTCGACCGCTATCTCGATAAAGACAGCATCGATATGTTTGCCAAGACTAATGTGATGAGCGAAAGCGAGCTGAAGGCACGCAACGAGGTGAAATGGGAAATCTACACCAAGAAGATTCAGATAGAGGCGCGCGTGATGGGCGACTTGACAATGAATCACATCATACCTGTAGCCACTCACTATCAGAGCCGTCTGGCCAAGAATGTGGAAGGCATGATTAATATCTTTGGTGGCGAGGAAGGACAGAAACTCACTGCTCGCAACGTGAAGATTATCCGCGAGATCGCTGAGCGCACACAGGTTATCGAGACAGGTGTTGAGGCGCTGGTTAATGCTCGTAAGGTAGCCAACAAGATAGAGAGCGAGCGCGAGAAAGCCGTGGCTTACCACGACACTGTGGCGCCCAAGATGGAGGAGATACGTTATCAGATTGATAAGCTCGAACTTCTTGTGGCCGACGAACTTTGGACATTGCCTAAGTATCGTGAACTTTTGTTCATCAGATAATCGGTTGGCTATATAATATAATAAGGTATGGTTCGCATCTCGGATGCGGACCATATTTTTTTGCACGAAACACCCATTAAAATGAAAGTACTTTCAAGTGCCAATGAAAGTACTTTCGTTGGCTGTTGAAAGTACTTTCGATGACCATCGCAAGTATGTTCATTTTTTTAGGAGTTGTTTTCTTTGTTTTTACGGGTGTTTTCTTCTGTGGTTTAACGATTTTAGTTGACCACTTTACGCTTTATTGATAATACGAGTTGATTCAGTTATTACTTATTTATAATTCACGTTGACTCTCTTAATTTTTAGTCATATTATAGTTGACTACTTGTATAGATATTGAATTTTCGAATTAAACGTCAATCCCTGATGTAGGGAAAATAATGAGTCAAATTTAAAATTAAGTTAAATATTCGTAAAAAAGAAGCTATGAGAATTATAACTCACACATAATCAAATAAAAATGTGTAATTTTGCAGTCCGATTATTTGCGGGGATACACTTAGAGTCCCCAGGATAGCGTGTGTTAATAGCAATCTCCTGTGGCCGGGAATTGTGGTTAGTGAATCACCTATCTAAAAGTGAGTAAAAAGATTTAAAAACGTTTTTTAGTAGTAATTTAAAAATTAAAATGGACACATTAAGTTTCAAGACTATCTCCGTAAACAAGGAGACAGCTAAGAAAGAGTGGGTTGTAATCGACGCAACAGACCAGGTAGTTG
>ERZ1026894.1540-NODE-1540-length-13373-cov-4.474621_pt1 | contig 13373 bp, 8 predicted proteins | sample MGYA00380177_ERZ1026894 | MGnify/ENA primary metagenome ERZ1026894 (study PRJEB33269, sample SAMEA4719813) | human gut metagenome | biome: human-associated habitat; feature: organic feature; material: feces | place: Cameroon | collected 2013-10 ... | reverse complement strand
AAAGAATCCAAACTCGTCCGCTCACTTGTACTGTACGTCAAGCTCGGCGTTCGCTATCTCGCCGCCTTGCGGCTCGCACTTCGAATAAGCACATACCGCTTATAAGTAAGCTACGAATAAGTGTTCTTTCGGGTGTGGGTATCCCACCCACAACTGCAACGAAGTTGCAATATCACTTGCGCAAAGCGCAAATATCACTGTTGCCATAGGCAACAATATCACGCACTCTTGCGTGCATATCACTTACATTGCCGTTGCGGCTCGCACTTTGAATATGCACATACCGTGTATAAGAACGCTTCGAATAGGCTGAAATCTTCCGCAAGCGCACATTATTCTTCTTCTTTGACAAGTTCCCTATGCTTGCATGCGTGATTGGTGCATACATAGTACGTCTTGTCGTCACGCTTTACGACCTTCATTGTCGAGCCGCAATCGGGGCAGAAATACGGCGCGGGCACATCCCAACTGATGAAATCGCATTTGGGATAGTTGGTGCAACCGTAAAAAGTTTTGCCTGCTTTGGAGGTGTGTTTACTCACGTCTCCGCCGCACTTGGGACATTTGCCGACAACTTCGACGATGCGCTTGATGTTTTTGCACTTCGGATAGTTGGGGCAAGCAAGGAAAGGACCGTATTTGCCGTGACGAACCACCATTTTTGCGCCGCACTTGTCGCAAATCTCGTCGCTTTCTTCGTCGGGAAGATAATTTCCGCCGCCCTGTTTTGCCGCACGTTCGACAAACTTCATGAGGCGAGGATAAAACGCTCCGATAAGCTCTTGCCACTGTTGCTTGCCGTCCGCAACTTTGTCCAGTGCGCCTTCGAGGCGAGCGGTAAAGTTGAGGTTCATAATGTCGGGAAAATTCTTTTCCATGTATTCGCAAACGGCTTCGCCAAGTGGCGTAGGCACGATTGCTTTTTGCTGTTTCTCGGTATACTCGCGCTTTGCTATGACGGAAATAATGCTCGCATATGTGCTTGGACGGCCGATACCGTTTTCTTCGAGTGCTTTGACAAGCGTTGCGTCGTTGTATCTCGCAGGAGGCTTTGTAAACTTTTGCTCGCAACCGACATCGTCCAAGTTGAGATGTTCACCCTCGTTGAGGTCTGGCATCGTGTCGAGTTCTTTGTCCTCGTCGTTTTCCTCGACAGTCGCGGAATAAACGGCAGTAAAGCCCTTGAATTTTACACTCTTGCCCTTGACGACAAATCCGAGTTTCTCGCCACCGCTTTCACCGAGGATATGCACTTTCATGGTGTTGTATTGCGCAGGCGTCATTTGCGATGCCATAAAGCGTTCGTACACGAGTTTGTAAAGTCTATATGCGTCCCTGTCCATCTTGCCCTCGAGAGATTTTGGGGTACGGTTGAGGTCGATGGGACGAATTGCCTCGTGCGCGTCCTGAGCGTTGTCGCTTGTCTTGTATATGTTTTGAACCTTGGGCGCATATTCCGCACCGTAGTTTTTTGCGATAAAGGACAGTGCGATTCTCGCAAAGTCGGGAGAGATTCGCACGCTGTCGGTACGGATGTACGTGATGAGTGCGTGTTGCCCTTCACCCTCGATGTTGACGCCCTCGTAAAGTTGCTGTGCGACTCTCGATGTGCGCTCTGCCGTCATGTTGAGTTTGTGGCTTGCCTCTTGTTGCATCGTAGATGTCGTAAACGGCGGTGCGGGTTTTGAGAAAGAAACGCTCTTTTTCACTTCGTCCACTCTATAATCGCACTTCTTCATCAAATCGACGATAGAGTATGCCTCATCGGCGCAAGAAGGTTTGATTTTCTCGCCGTTCTTGTCGTTGAGAGCGGCGACAAACAGATTCGCTTTGGTCTTTTTTGCGCCGTCTTTAAGTAGCATTGCGCTTATAGTCCAATATTCTTCGGGCTTGAAATCGCGGATCTCTTTTTCTCTGTCCACAATCATTTTGAGCGCGGCGGATTGCACGCGTCCTGCCGAAAGACTGGGTTTGAGCTTTCTTGAAAGTATCGGCGAAATTTTGTAACCCACAAGGCGGTCAAGCACACGTCTTGCCTGCTGTGAATTGACCAGATCCATATTGATTTCGCGCGGATTTTCCATAGCGGCGCGCACGGCTTTGGGCGAAATTTCGTTGAACTCGATACGCACTTTGTCGCCTTGAACTCCGAGCGTGTTCTTCAAATGCCAGGATATTGCTTCTCCCTCGCGATCGGGGTCGGTTGCAAGATAAACTTTGTCATACTTTTTGACCGCTTGAGAGAGTTGTTTTATGGTTGCTTCTTTGTCCGGCGTGACGATATACTGCGGTTTGAAACCGTTGTCCACGTCGATGCCCAAAGAGCGTGTCGGCAAATCGCAGACATGACCTTTGGACGCAAGCACCGCGGCGTCGTTGCCCAAATACTTTTGAATGGTCTTTGCCTTGTGCGGTGACTCAACGATGATGAGTTGTTTCATTCTATCTCCTAATTGCTTATTAGTTTCGGTTTTCGTTTCATATGGTAAGGGTGAGCGACTTATTTCACGCTTTCCCTTCACAGTGTTTTTTGTTCTTCCTCTACAAGAAAGAGCATTTAGCACTCTAAATGCAACTTTCCCCCTTTCCTCACGTGTCTTATTTTCCTCTACAAGAGTTGAACGGCGTGTACTCTAAAATAGATGTGCCCCCTCTTTCCCTTTCGGGCTTTTGTTCTTCTTTTACAAGAGGTGAATGTTTAGAACACTAAATGCTATGTCCCCTTTCCTCACGTGTTTTCCCTATCACCGTTCCCCCTCTGCGTGCCTTGAGGGAACCCACGGTGACCGCGTAGCGGGGGACAACACTCAGCACTCGCATAGATTGCTATCGTTCTCTTTTTATGCCACTCGTTCGCGGACGAAAAGAATCCAAACTCGTCCGCTCACTTGTACTTTTCGTCAAGCTCGGCGTTCGCTATCTCGCCGCCGTTGCGGCTCGTGTTCCGTCTTTGAAGTTGCACATCCCGTGTATAAGAACGCTCTGAATGAGTGTCCGTTCGGGTGTGGGTGTCCCACCCGTGTCATTCCGAGGGAACGAAGTGACCGTGGGAATCTAGCCGCAAGGCGCACTCCGAATAAGCACATTCAATGCAATTTCACGCCAAAGCGTAATAGTTTCCCGCAGTCTTTTCAATCAAGCCTTCGATTTCGAGGTTGAAAAGTACGTTTGTAAGGTCGGCAACGCCAAGTCCCGTTTCGGCAAGCAATTCTTCAAAATGCTTTTCGCCGTCGTGCAATGCGTCGACAATCGAACTTTGAACAATGTCGAGTTGCACGGGCTCTTTTTCAACGACTTCTCTTTCGACGTGAAGTGCGTCAAGCACGTCTTCGGGCGATATCGCAAGTGCGTGAGGCATCTCGCGCAGCAGTTCATTTCCGCCGGCATTTTCCTCGTCATAGATGTTGCCGGGAGTCACAAATATATCTTTGCCCTGCTCGATTGCAAGCCTCATCGTGATGAGAGAACCGCTCTTTTTTGCCGCTTGAGGAAGGAATACCGCCTCGGATATGCCGCTGACAATACGATTCCTGTCGGGAAAATGGTATTGAAGCGGTTTTGTGCCGAGCGGATATTCGCTTATGAGCAAGCCTCCGTTTGAGAGTATGCTGTCGGCAAGTCCTCTATGCTCGGCGGGATATATAACGTCAAGTCCGCTTGCAAAAACGGCGATTGTCGGCGACGAATTGTCGACGCAAGCCTTGTGCGCTATTCCGTCAACGCCTCTTGCAAGTCCGGACGCTATGCAAAGCCCCGCCCTTGCAAACTCTCTTGAAAATTCTTCGGCAACCTTTGCGCCGTATCTCGTCGGACGGCGTGTGCCTACCACCGAAATTATGCGCATGTCAAGAGCTTTTACGTTGCCTTTTGCAAAAAGTACGACGGGCTTGTCATAGACATCGCAAAGAGTTTGCGGATATTCGTCGTCGAGATAGGTTATCCAATGGATTTCTCTCTTTTGCATATCTTCCAAAACAGAGTCTATTTTGTCGATATTTGCAAAAAACTCGTTTGAACGGTCTCCCAATGTTTTTTCGACTATTCCTCTTGCAAAAGTCTCTTTCAACTCGCACGGTTCGTCGAATTGGTCGAGCAAAGCGGATTTTTTCTTGTTTGCAAGCTCGTCAACCCATTGAAGCGCGACAAGAGTTTTTGTTGTGTCGTCAAATCTGTCCATCAGCTGTATTTCCTGTCAAGACCTCTATATTGGATCGCCTCCGCGATATGCGCGGGAAGGATGTTTTCGCAGCCTTCTATATCTGCAATTGTACGGGCGACTTTCAGTATTCTCGTCGTTCCTCTTGCGCTCAAATTGAGTTTTTCAAAGGCTTTTTTGAGCAACCTTTCGCAATTTTCATCGATTTGGCAATACTTTGCAAGTTCTTTCGAGCCCATTTCGGCATTTGTCGAGATGCCGTCGTTTGCAAACCTTTCGCGTTGCAACGCACGCACTCTGTTGACGCGCTTTTTGATTTCGGCAGACGATTCGCCCGCTTGCTTTGTGCGCAATTCGTCATACGAGATATTATCAACTTCGATTTGCAAATCTATTCTGTCCATAAGCGGACCGCTAAGTTTTGACACATAATTGTGTATTTGAGCGGGGGTACAGCGACAAATTTGATTTTTCGAGCCGTAGTTTCCGCAAGGACACGGGTTCATCGACGCAATAAGCATAAAGTTTGCGGGATATTCGGTTGTTTGTTGCACCCTCGATACCGTAACTTTTCTGTCCTCCAACGGCTGACGCAATGTTTCGAGCGCGCGACGGGAGTATTCCGGCATTTCGTCAAGGAACAATACGCCGTGATTTGCAAGACTCACCTCACCCGGTTTTGCCTTTGCGCCGCCACCCACCAATGCGGGGACGGTCGTTGTATGATGCGGCGTTCTGAACGGTCTTGTCGTGACGATGCCGACGTCGCTGTCCAGTATTCCCGCAACCGAATGGATTTTTGTCACTTCGATTGCCTCTTCAAACGTCATTTCCGGCATGATTGTCGGCACGCACTTTGCAAGCATGGTTTTTCCCGCGCCGGGAGGCCCTATCATAAGAGCGTTGTGTCCGCCCGCAACTGCAATCTCCATAGCGCGCTTTGCCACGCTTTGTCCTTTTACATCCGCAAAATCGACTCCGTAGCCGTGGTTTACGCAAGCGGATTCGTATGTCGAGGACGGCACTTTGTCATAGTGAACGCCCGAGAGCATCTCCACAACGTCGCGCAAAGTCGAGAGCGCATAAACATCTATCCCTTCGATAAAGCTCGCCTCCGTTGCGTTGGACGCCGGAATAATAAACTTGCGATGCCCCGCCTGCATTGCGGATATAAGCAACGGCATAATACCGTTGACGTGGCGAAGTTCGCCGTTGAGGGACAGTTCGCCTATGATGACGTATTGTTTGTACGCTTTGTTTTCGAGTTGACCGGTCGCAGCCATAATTCCGAGCGCAACCGCAAGGTCGAACACAGGACCTTCTTTCTTTGTGTCGGCAGGTGCGAGATTGACGATGATACGCTTTGCGGGATATTGAAATCCGCTGTTTTTCACCGCCGAACGCACACGCTCCTTGCTCTCTTTTGTCGCAGTGGACGCAAGACCGACCATATCGTAGCCGGGCAATCCGCTGTTGATGTCAACCTCAACGTCAACGGCATAACCCGTCAGTCCGTCCAAGGCATAGCTGAGTATTTTTGCGAGCATAACACTCTCCCCTATATATTTATTAGTTAAATAATAGTAGCATAGCAAGTTCAAAAACGCAATAAATTTTATCGCACCCCAAAACGCAAAGCGTATATGTAAGTGCGATATACTCGGTTAGATTCCGCAAAAAAATATTTTTATGGATTTTTTTTCTTAAAATACGATTAAACGACGCCGCTTATTCTTTTTCATCGCTTTCAGACGGATTGTTTTTGTCAGAAGGCACATTTTCATTGGTGTTTTCGACATCTTTTAGAGTGTCAAGCAACTTCAATTTGTCTTCGTCGCTTATATCGTCAAGCGTAACTTCTCTCTTTTCGTTTTCACTTTCGAGAGCAACCTTGTCTTTCACAAACGACGCTATTATAAGCGCAAAAACTATGCAAAGCGGTATCACGACCACAACGACATAACCGTACCAATGCGACAAAAATCTGCGCAAACCTCCGATAAACACGGATTTTTTAACGTATTTTGCTTTGACGTTTTCGGGTGCAAGCTCCCACTTGTCCGCTTCCTTTGCGTTGTCGCCTTTTGTCTTGAAATACTTGATTGTCCCGTCGTCGTTTTTGACGATTTCGATTATGCGATGGGTTTCGTTGTAGTTGCCGTTGGGCGCTTTGAAAGTGATTATATCCCCCACCTGCAACTCATTTACGTCATCGACGCTTTTGCACATAATGACATCGCCGGGTTCTATCGTGCCGCTCATACTATCGGTCAATACATCGTACAAACGATAGCCGAAAATCTCCGTTTCGCCGCCGCTGTTTTTTTGCACGAGCATCACGGCAACCACCACAACCATAAACACGAAAATCAACGCCACTATCGCTGTCGATACGGCGTTGTAAATTTTCTTGGCTTTTGATTGATTGCTTTTCATAGTTTTCAGGCGCAAACCGTGCGGATATGCGATTTTAATAATAAATATTATTAATTTTCTTCGTCGTCTTTATGTTTGGCCTTTGACGCAACGCCGAACACATCCCCGAACGGATCGTCGATTCCGTCCTTGAAGTGTATGCCTCCCACGCCGACCTTATCCTCATCGACCGCACTGATATTCTTGTTCTTACCGCTTGGCACGGAGTACTTCTGGTTGAGTGTCGTATCGCTCAAATCCCATTTGTTTTTGCGTGGTTTTTTTGGTTTTTGAACGGGTTTTTCTTCATCTTTTCCGAGGTTTTCTTCTTCCGTTTTCAAAGTTTCTTCTTTGTCGGATATTTTCTTGAAGAAAACTTCTTCTTTACTTTTTTCCGCTTGATCTGCGCCGATTTCCGAATCTGTCGATTTGACCGTCGATTCGGCAGTCGATTCGGGCTCGTTTTCATCGATTCTGACGCTTTCAGACGCGTTTTGAGCGATTTTGAGCGTTTTCTCGTCTTCGTGTTCGTCTTTCTTCGGTTTGCGCGTATATTTGCGTTTAGGCTTTTGAGATTCTTGATCGAGATTGCCGAGATTTGCCCCGTCGCCCCACGGAGTAACCTTGTCGCCGCTCTTGAAACTGATGCCCATTCCGGCTGTATCTTCGATTTTCGTGCCGATATTTATGCGCAACTCCGACACGGGTTTGACTTCTTCGACCGCTTCTTCGGCAACATTTGTTTTTGCACTCTCCGATTGCTCGTTTTCGGTTGGCATATCGACCGATTGCTTCGATTTGCGAGTGTATTTGCGCTTTGGTTTGGATTCTTGCTCGTGTTCGATTTTCCCGAGTTGTGCGTTTTCGCCCCACGGAGTGACGTTCTCGCCCTCTTTGACGTGTACGTCACCGACAGCAACCTTATTTTCGTCGGCGGGAGTCAGATTTATGCTTCTATGCGGGTTTTCTTCCCACGGATTTACGTCTTGCTCTTTTGCAAGGCGCAACTTGCCTTTCTTTTGGAGATTTTCGTTTGCAACTTGCTCCGTTTGCGCGGTTGCAGACTCCGATTGCAATGCTTTTTCTCCGACAACCGATTGATGCGTTTCGGTTTGGGAAACATTTTGTATTTGACTTTCGGGCTGAAGTTTTGATTTTGCTCTTCTGCTTGACAAAACATCGCCTTCGATGGGCATAACCGAATCGATTGCATCGAGCGTATGATCGATTCTTTGGTTGCGCAACGCTTTTTCTTGACGAGCCTTTTCCATCTCGTCGATGGACTTGTTGATGGCGTCGGTGTTTTTGTCTTCGAGTTCGAGATTTTCGTGTTTGTCGAACTTGATCGCTTCTTTGCGCTTCGCTTCTTCTTCAAGGCGTTTTTTCTCTTGAATTTTAGCCTTTTGGAAGGAGAACGGATCCATGCCGAAATATGCGGAATCCTGAGAAGAATCCATATTCTTTTCAAGCTCCTCGCGCTGTTTTCTGAACGCTTCCGCACGCTTTTTGATATCCTCTTTGCGACGGCGTATACGCTCTTGTCTGTCGCGTTCGTCGAGTTCCTCTTGTTTGATACGACGATACGAGGTCAAACAGCGGTCAATGGCGTCGCGCGCTTTGATGATTTCTTCTTGCTTAATCTTGTCGTCGTCGGGACGCTTAAAGATTTTGCGCACTTCGAAAAGATGCTGATCGAATTTTTCCGCATCGGGTTCGAGATCGACTTCTTCCTGGTCTGCTTTGGGTGGCATTTCTTTGAAACGCTCAACTTCGACGGGATGCTCGACAACGACCTCTTTTTCTATTTCCTGAGGCTTTTCAATCTCTTTTTCTTCGATTTCGGGAGGAGTTTCCGGCTCTTTTTCTTCCTGTTCTTGTTCTTGGGGATGAGTTTCGGGCGGAATTTCCTTTTCCGATTCCGCGTCTTCCTGAGGCTTTACCTCTTCGATATTGTCTTTTTCTTCTTCGTTTTCCTTTTGTTCTTCGAGTTTTTGAGCGTATTCGTCGCGGTCGATATTGTCTTTTTCAAAATCCATCTGACCGACGCGGAGGAAGTCTGCAAATTGCTTGTCTTCCATATCCATATCGGTTTCGCATTGATCGTACATACTCTCAAACACCATCGTGTTGAGCGTGATCATGCTTTTCAGACATTGCTCGCTTTCGCTGTCGATTTCATAATCTTCCACTTCGTCGGACGTGGAAAAACCTGCCGTTTGCTGATAGGTTTCGACAAACTGCCAAAGCGTAAGTGCTTTTTTGAAGTTCGGCTCTTTCAGAATGACGTTTGTACGCATGATAGGCGGACGCACGGGTGCCGAATTGCGCATGGATTTTGCAAAAGACGACGACAAGAAGTCGGTGATAATGCGGTCGATTTTTGCCACTCTCTCGATTTTTGTGAGAGTGTCGGGATCGAGGCGCATAACTTCGTCAAAACTCAATTGAGCAAAATATTCCGTTCTATAAGTGATTTTCTTGCTCGGAAGATTGAATCTCGATTCAATGTCGAGTTCCAGCACGTCCTGCGTTGCCGACGCCTTTTTAATCTTGTCGTAACGCATGGTTACGAAGTCTTTAAGTTTCAAAAGAAGCGTATAAATAAAGCGATTTTCGTATATCTCAAAGGATTCCTCTTTTGTGATATTGAGGATTTTCGACGGAGTAACGTCACCCGTTTTTTCATCGACCTTCGAGATCATATTTGTGTGCTGGGCAAGGTATTTGACCGATTCTGTCGATATACTTCTTGCAAGCGATACGTCGACAATATCCTCTTCCTGCACGATAAACTTTCTCGGGTTGCGTACAATCGTGTCGAGATTGGGAAGTATGCTCTCGATCGTATCGATCCAGTCTATCGAAATATCCTGAACGAGGCGTTTTTTTGCGAGTTTGAAGCTCGATGCGCCCTTGTCGACGCGTTTTTTGAATTGCTCATAAAAGCCCTCTTTGTTGAGGACGGAAACAATCTTATTTGCGTACTGTCTGTACACTTCTCTTGTAATCTTGTTGTCTGCCATGTTTTTTACGAGCTTTGTTTTGTGTTTTCCTCTGTCCGAAGACGGATTTCGAGCCGCAGTGGCGGCGAGCCTTGGAGCGCCGAGCTTGACGATTAGTACAAGTGAGCAGACGAGCCGGAATTTTTTCGTCTGCGAACGAGTGGCACGGCTTTCAGCCGATTTGTATTGCAAACACCCCGTATGCCGCTCGTTGCACGCAACGAGCTAGCGATTGTTACGCAGTCAATCGCGTCAGTGTTGTCCCCCGCTACGCGGTCGCCGTGGGTTCCCTTTCAAGGGGGGAACGGCGATATGGGCGCGACGCGTTAAGCAACACATCCTGTGAATGTGTTGTAGCCAAAGCGAACAAGGCGGATTGCCTTGCAAACGCCGAAGTCCAAACACGTGAGGAAAGGGGAAAATTGCAATTATATTTTCTCTTTCATCACTCATTTCGGCTAAAATGTAGTATTCGGATGCTGTGCGCGAAAGCAAGCTGTGAACACAAGCCTAACGTACAAAACGTACGTGACTTGTGTAAAAAGCGATGCTGACAAAGCACAGCACCGAATAATACATTTTAGAACAATTTTTTAAGCCTATTGATATATTCTTTGCTCTCTTGCATGTTTTCCTCTCCGAAAAGCTCGCTCAAATACAAAATCAAGCCGTCGATTTCGTCGCGGATGTATGACAAGTTGAGTGATTCGAACTTACGGAAAATCTTGTTGCAAAGCACATAGTCGAGTCCGTCAATTTCCGTTCCGCCGCATCCGACATATGACGGGACAAACTCTTTGAGCTGCTTCACGATACGGTTGCCGAACGCGAGGCGGAAATGCTCGATAACGTAGTCGTCCAATTTATTGACTTTGTCAAGCACTTCCTGCGACACCTTGTACGTCTCTTGCGACTCTTTGAACATCGCTTCAAGATGCTTGTAGCTGATGAAAATATTGTCCGCCCAAGGAGCGTCGAAAGGCACACCCTTGCTGTTGATGTTGATAGGCATAGCACGGTCGTAGACCTTATCCGAAATAGCAAACGTCGAGTCGTCGTTGTTTGCCGTGCCGATAAACCACATGTTTTGCGGAAGTCGGAAACGACCTTTGTCGATATGTTTGGGGTCGTTCGGCCAACCCGACGGCACGAGGTCGACAATCCACTCGTCGCGTGAAGGCATTTCGAGAATTGACAACATTTCTGCGAAATAGTACTCGACACGCGCGATGTTCATTTCGTCGAGAACGGTGAGGTAGATTTGGTCGTTCCAGGTAGCCTCGTACATTTTCTTCAAAACCTCGGTTTCGTTGAAACGCTTTGTAAATTCGTTGAAGTATCCGAAAAGCTCGGTACGGTCACGCCAGGACGGCTGAACGGACGCAATCGTCGCCGGGTTGTTGAGGAAAATACCCATAGCGTGCGGAAGCGAGGTTTTACCTGTACCGGAAATACCTTGCAAAATCATAAGACGAGATGTTGACATACCTGCAATAAACAGTCTTATGATACGCGGATTGTAGTAAAGGCGCATGCGCGAGCAGGCAAAGTTGCGGAAGCGGTCGCACAGCTCGGGCAGCGTAATAGAATCGTCGTATACGGGCGGAACGTAATTTTCGTAAATTTTGTCGATTTCGGTGAGCTTGTAAAAGCGGGATTCGCCGGTCGGAGATTTTTCTTCTTTCTTTTCGCCGTCTTCTCCTTCTTCGCCCTCATACGTACCGATATCGCTCACGCGCATACCGAGAATACGGTCTTTTTCTGCCGACATTTTGATGATTTGCTTTTTGAGGTTTGCGCATTCTTCAACGAGGTCCTGGGGCAAGACTTTGGCTTTTTGAAGTCTTGCGAGTTTGCGGATTCCGAGCGCAATCAAAACGATAATCGCAACAATTACCGCGACGATAAGAATGATAAAAATTATTGCGACAGCCCACTCCCCTGCGCCGAAGTACTCGGTGTAATTCTTGAAAGCGTCCGCATACCCTTCGTTGTAAAAGATATGCAGAAAGCCCCAGAAAATACTGCCGATACCCTTGTCGTAAAATGCGCCGAGGAAGGCTTTGAGAAATTCAAACACTAAATTTATGTTCATTGTTGTCGATATATTTTATATTCGGCATCTCGCCTCCCGCGATAGCCGACGCCCGCACAATGCGAACGTTTGCAAAGTCAGCCCGATTTGCGATGTCCCCTATCCTGAAAAACGGATAAACGTATCGACTTTGCAAAAGGGTACTTCGATTTTGCGCACGCGCAGTGCGCGAAATCGAAATTCGGAAAATCAAAACTGTTTATTCGGGTTTATCCTCGCTTGCATTGTCCTCGCTGACGTCCGAACTGTCCGACTTGTCGGTTGAAGTTTCGTCGGTTTGAGCGTCGTCGGCTTTTGAGTCGGACGTATCACCGCCTGTCTGCGCCTGCAAAGAGGCCAGGTACTCTTGGGCAAGACGGCGTTTTTCCTCGTCGGAGAGGCTGTCCACCGTGATGACCTGCTCGGCTTGCACCTTGCGTTGATTTTCGAGTTTCGCAATGACGAGAGTACGCACCAAAATAAATGCGTAAATAACAAACAGCAAAATAAGCGGCAACACCACGATGCAGAAGAAACGCGTCTTATGGTTTATGCCAAAATGCTCGGTGTCTTGAATGAAGTTGGCAAAGCCGCCTACGCCCTTGAGCATCTTGCCTGAGGTGAAATTGCCGTCGGCATCCACACTGCCCCAAGTGGCAACGATGTTGGACGGAGCCACGGTTTCGGTAAGGCCGAGCGTGTTTTGAGCAATGGCGTCTTTCCATGAAAGTTTGGAATTATCCTTGTCTGCGGATTTTGAATTGTCGCCGCGCGTGGTGAAGTTTCTTACGGTCGTGCCGTTTTCTTCAAAGTTGATTCTGACGATTCTGTGGGTGTTGAAAACCTCATAGGTATTTCCGCCCGAGCGCACCGTAGTCTTGAAAGTGACGACTTGTCCGACTTTTAGTTCTGCAAGTTGCTTTTCATAATCGAAAGCGTTTGCGATAATCACGTCGCTGGTGCTGAAAGTCGGCTCCATTGAGTCGGACGCGACGTTGAGATAAATCTTGTCACCGAATCTTGTGAGATGATCATTGCTTGTAGAGCCGGCAATGGTAAAAATCGCCACAATCAGCGCAAAAATAATCACGATAATGCAAACTGCGGTGGCCACCCAATTGAGAATGGTCATGGCCTTTTGTTGCTGAGGAGTGCGTTCCTTTTTGGAAGAGGACGCAAGTTTTTCCTTGATGTTCATACTGTCTTCCTTATGATGCTTCTTCACTTTCGACTCACGACTTATTGCCCCACTCCGCGCCAACGGCGCAGCCGAGAAGAAAACGAATGACTATTGACGTCACCGAGCCATGCTTATTGCCCTTCAACGGAACGCGCAATCGCGCCGCTTTGCTCGAATGATTTTGCTGTAGCGTATAGTTATAACTATACACTATGTATTTTAGCTGAAAACCCCGCCCGTGTCAATAGCAAAAATAAACCAATTTTTAAGAGGAAGTATTTTCACTCATTCGCAGCGTACTTATACACGGTATGTGCCTATTCGAAGTGCGCCTGTCGGCTGGATTCCCACGGTCACTTGGTTCCCTCGAAATGACAAATAGGTGGGACGCCCACGTCCGAACGGACATTTGTTCGGAGCGTACTTATAAACGGTATGTGCATATTCAAAGTGCGAGCCGCAAGGCGGCGAGAATATGAGCGCCGAGCTTAACGGTTGTACCGTCCGACTGCGCCGTGTTGTTGCGTAGCTGGCGCACAAAGGACG
>ERZ1026894.1535-NODE-1535-length-13401-cov-3.472951_pt1 | contig 13401 bp, 8 predicted proteins | sample MGYA00380177_ERZ1026894 | MGnify/ENA primary metagenome ERZ1026894 (study PRJEB33269, sample SAMEA4719813) | human gut metagenome | biome: human-associated habitat; feature: organic feature; material: feces | place: Cameroon | collected 2013-10 ... | reverse complement strand
TGTTTCCGTTTTGTTTTTCTCTCGCCCGCTGATGACATCTCCGCCGTTGGAAATCAAATCAAGTTTCAGATCAGCCGCGATCCCCGCCATCTGCTTCATGTGGTCAAGAGAATGTCTGTAATTGCTGTTGCTGCACACCAGATAGTGTGTATCCGTTGCGAAAATCAGATTGAGAGATCCGGGACGTTTCTGTTTTTTCCAGGTTTCGTAAAGAGATTTCCGCTGTTCATCGATAGAACCGTTCCGGTGCATCGGACGGGCAAACAATTCCGGCTTCCGGCTGCGGTCCGCTGTCCAGGAATAGCCGTAATCATCAAGCCGCGACACAAACTCCGGAGCGGGATCAACCAGCAGCTTCACTCCTGTCACAGAAGCAAAATCCCGAAGGACGGAAACATCGTCTTCCGATTCGGCGCAAACCGCATAAATCAATTTTTCCGAAGCAATCTGCCAGAGGTTCTCCTTCAGTTCGGCATTGGAACCGGGCTGGTAAATCAGCCACACTCCGGGAAGCTGACGGTTGAGTTCCGCAACGACTTTCCGGGCAGACTCTTTCCATGTACGGACCTGTTCCCCAACCGCGGGAGCAAGCGCGGCAATCCGGTTCAGATGCGGCTTGATTTCCGGCAGGAACTCCGCCCAGCGTTTAAGCAGAGTCTCCGCCTTCAATTCCGCCGCGTTTGCGGGAACATATTCCAGCGTCACAGCACAGTTCTGCGGCAGCTTCGTCAGAATCTCACGCAGCTGTTCTTTGGACGAGAAACGGAAACGAATCAGATTCGCCCCGATCCTGAGGAACGGCTCCGCCCGCTCCGGCTTGTCTCCGGGATGCAAAGCGACTCCGCGCAGCTGTTTTTTCCCGCCCCAGGAAAGTTTCTGCAGACGCTCCCGTTTGAGCCGGGGCGTTCCGGGGGCATCCGGAAGCGCCTGAAAATGGATGTCGCGCAGAACCAGTTTACCTTTTGCGCCTTTCGGACGGGAAATCCGAAGAAAACCGGTTTTTCGTGCATACACCGGAACGCGGAAGACTCGTTCGTATGTCCCGCTGAGATTAATTCTCCACTCCAGAATCGCTCCGCCGAATGTGATGTAAACTTCGCAGGGGCCGTTTCCCTGAATTGTCATACGGTACTCGCGGTCCGGATCCAGTACACCGGCAAATCCCCAGTCCACCGTGAATCCCCACGAGGGGATTTCGATGTGATCCGCGGCACGCGTCAAACCTCCGTACGGGAACGCGGGGGTACTTTTCGGAGGAAGGTCCTTCGCAAAATCGAAATGCCATTTCTCCGCGCCGGAAACGAGTCCGGCAAAGAGAAGAGCTGCAAACAGAAACAGTTTCTTTTTCATTTCAAACCTCTCACTTTACAATATCCGCAGGCTCTTCCGCGAAAATAACGGGAAAAAGACAGCGGTCTTCAAACAGTTTTCCTTCACCGAAAACGGCCTCCCGGACGGTTTTCGAGGAGCTGTTTTCCGCATCGTTGATTTTTATACCGAATCCGGCGGCTTTGTTTTTCACCCGGAAGGAACCGGAAACGACATACGTTTTTTCCGTGATGGAATGAACGCCGGAATGCTGATTTTCATTAAAGCGCACATTCTGTCCGTGCAGTTTTTTGCCCGGTCCGTTGCGCGGCATCCAGAAGAGACGGAAAACCTGTTTATTGTAACGTTCCGGATGCTCATCTGTCAAAATCAGCGGATCCGGATCGCAGAACAGTTCCACACAGTCGGTTTCCCACGGCGCACGCACGCCGCGCGGACCGGCATTGGTGTCGTCGTGAACGACAATCCGGTAATTGAATCTTGAGCCCTCCTCGGTGAAATGAACCCGGACATCCGCAAACAGTTTGCCGTCCGGACTGTTGACGCGGAAAGATTTTTTCTCCTTCGCAACAAGATATTCCGAAGCATAAACCTTCATCCGGCTGTTTGCAGATTCCCCGTTGAACGCAATGTGCATCGTCGCGCTCCGGTTTCCGTTCCCCTTTTCCGCAAGCGTCAGGGAACGAATTGTTTTTTCAGAAGCTTTCAAATCCGCAGATCCGGAATGTCCCTCCATGCGATACACTACATTCACCGGAGTTTCGCCAAGATTGGAAAGTCCGAAAATCAGCTGTTCTCCGAACTGGCGTCCGATGGATGAAACCGCAGCCGGAATACGCGGTGCGACCCGGAACGACTCCAGGCGGTCCAGAAACTCATCATTGTCCTTTTTCGGGAAGAGATAGAGCGGAGCCATGCCGAGACGGGGGGTGCGGACCTCGTTGCCGTAAAGATCCAGCACCTTGAACGGAGAAAGATCAAATTTCAGATCGACGGCATTCCGTTCATTCCATATTGCGGCGCAAAGCTGACCGTCGCGCCGGAACAGATAGCAGACGGTTCCCATGGCCAAGCGGTATTTCTTTACGGGAACAGCGCCTTCCAGCAACCGGGCGAACGCATTTGCGGCAACGGCGTTCTCATTCGGAATCATTTCATGAGCGCACTCCCCGGCAAGCTGGTTCGGCGTCAGCAGACGTTTCCAGAGCGAATTCGTATGAATGGATACCGACTGTCCGCAGCCCTCTCCCAGATCAACCAAAGTCCGGCGGATCAGAGCATCCGGGGTGAAATAGTCATGCGTCTTGCCCGGCAGCTTCGGACTGAGATAATAGAGTTCGCTGTTCCAGACCGGCATATCGCCGCGTCCGGCATCATCAAGAATTTTCCGGAAGAACGCGATATTCTCATCCGCAGGCTCCTCGGAGCTCAGCTGCCGCGAACCGTAAGGATGGAACGAGAAAATATCTGCCGCATCCAGCGAACCGAGAGCGATACTCTGCTTCAGCCATTTATCGACTTTTGTCCAGTGATCGCTGGACACGGAAAAACCGATCAGCTTGATTTCCGGAGCATAACGGTTGAAAATCTCGCGGGCCGAACGCAAATACATGTCATAGACCTCCGGGGCAAGATAGAGGTTCGGCTCATTGATAATCTCGCAAACCTGCACCTTCCCCCGCAGCAGTTTGGCTGCAACAGTGCAGTAATGACGCCAGTCTTCATCGGAACAGAGCCACACTTTCCCGCGCGCGTTCGCCATAACGGTCGGCGGATCTTTTTCAACATGCTTCAGACGCGGAATCACCCAATCCGGGAAACCGACCATCTTCGATCTCCACGCAACTTTTATGAAGTGGTGACGTCCAAGCACCGGCATCAGCGCTATATGGTTTTCGTCCAGAGCTTTCTTGAAACGGTTGAAATGCCGGTAATCCAATTTTCCCGGTTCCGGTTCAAGCATCCGCCAGCTGAGAGCTTCCAGACCGCCGTCATGGTCGCGCATCATCCGGACTCCGATCTGAGCCATGCGGCGATAGAATTCCTTCCACGGCGTGTTCCAGGCTTCATACGCATTATCCTGATAATGGTAAAAAGCGGGACCGTTGTTGACGGAAAACACAAAATCGCGCAGGACATTCACCGGACGCGGCGTGTAGACGCCCATTACCGGGAAGAAACCGTCGTGCGTGTAAAGATTGTTTCCGGAAACCGTCATGCGGTATCCGCCGAAAGCCGGAACCGGAATTTCGAAACGCAGAGTCTTCGCCTCGCCTCCTGCAAGCGTCACGGAAACCTCTTTCCGGAAAATGGACGTCTTGAAATAATCTTCCGCAACACCAAGCGTCAAGACCTCTTTTCTGGTCTTTCCGGACGGATTCCAAAGCTTCAATTCTGCATTCACCATGGCTTTTCCGTTCTTCGAAGTATACAGCTCCTTTTCCGGAACGAATGCGGCATGAATACGATCTTTTTCAGCTGCGGAATCTTCGATTTTTTCCAATTTCAGATTGCGGACAAACACATCGCTGTTCTTTGCGCCGTTTCCCATGATTTCAATGTGGAAAAACAAATCTTCCTTGTCTTTCGTGGAGAATTCCTTCGAGACTTTCTTCCACTCTTTTCCGGTTTTCACAGAAGATTCGCCGAGCGGATACCAGCCGTTCTCAAAAGCGGTCATGACCCGGAGAGAAACATTTTTCGATGCACCTTCCGACCGGAATTCTCCGGACAGGCGGAAGCGGGTGTTTTTCTCCAACAAAAATTCTTTACTGGAAACCCACCATCCGTCGCCGTGCGGATCATGGATTTTCAGCTGTTTGACATTCCCATCGGCAACTGCGGTCAACGGGAAATACCGGAGATCCGGATTGCGGTCAGCATAGTGGTAACGCGTAATGGCATACCCTGTTGTCCCAAGATGAAACTCCGGATTGAAAACCAGATTTTCCCCGGCACAGCCAAGCCCCGCCAAAACGAGTGCAAAAACTGTCAGAATTCGTTTTCTGTTCATTGATTTCTCCTTTTTTTCAGTTTATTGTCCAATATCCCAGCTCCATGCATGGGTATAAGAGCCCGCAGCACCTGAAATCAAATACGGTTTGATGAACGCACTGTGTCCATCGGCAAACAAAGTATTGACCCCGCTGTTTCCGCCATGTCTCCACGTGTTCTGCCTCGGAATCAGAATATCATCGCTCGGATTCCCGCGGTGAATGTGTTTCCGCATACGGGCGCCGTGGTAATCAAACTCCTGAGCTTTTTTCGCAATATCAAAAACAACCGCCAGGCGGCTCGCATTGCGGACTTTTGAAATATTCAGAGTTTCCGATCCGTAGGTCGCCCCCATTGCGGCAGCGAGCTCCTGCTGCCTGGCATTGGAATTGTTGAGCGTATCATAATCTCCGCCTGCAACCCAGACATTGATTCCGTAATGAAGCTGATATTTCGTCCAGATCGCCTCTTCCTTCTGTGCCGGACACGCAAATGCTCCGAGCGGACGGTTCTTCGGATACCACGGGTAGGTATCGTTGCTGTCCGCTTTGAACAAGCCGGCACTCCAGGCAAGAGTTCCCGCCCAGTCAGCCTTGTCGTTTGCCTCCCATGCAATACCGTTGTTCACGGAACGCCTGGCAAACGGGTAAAAACCTGCCGTATCAACATACATCTGCATATAACTTCCAATCTGCTTCTGATTGGAAAGACAGCTGATGTCCATCGCTTTTGCCCGCGCTGCATTCAATGCAGGCAGCAACATTCCGGCAAGAATTGCAATAATCGCAATTACCACGAGAAGCTCTATGAGTGTGAACTTGTTCACACAACGTCTCCGGCTGTGCCCGGCGGCCGATCCTCTTTTTCCTGTTTTCTCCTGCATGATGCTCTCCTTTTTTTAATTTGAGGTTTTTTTGGCAAGAGTCCGCCCGCAATAGACGACAGGTTCCAGCAACACGGAAGGAATCCGTGCGGTCCGGCCGTCGGCATGGGTGAGAATCCCCGAACAGATATGCTCCGCGATCTCCGCCGTTGCATTGGATATGGAATTGACGCAAGTCGTCGCCGACCTGGCGTAATTGTTCGCATTCAGGGTAATCAGCCCCATGTCACCGGGAATCGTGCGCCCTTGACCGTTCAGGACTTCAAGGACAAGCGGGAGCTGGTCGTCCGTCGAAAGAAACATCGAATCGTATTTCCGCTCATTTGCAAGCTCCGCAGTTTTCCAGATATAGCTTTGCAGAATCCCTTTTCCGCCGTCGCAAAAGACTTCGAGGACATCCGTTCCGCAATCGAACTTCATTCCGTATTCGCGGCATTTCCGCGCAAATCCGGCGATCCGTTTCTGATACGGCACGTAACGATGATCCGTAAAGTTCGGAGTCAGCAGCACAGGCGAACGGAATCCGTGGCGGTACAGCTCCTCCGCCGCCAGCTCGCCGACTCGCTCGTTGTCCACGGCAATGATGGAGGAATTCTCATCTCCGGGAAGGTCGTCGGGGTAAATGATCTGCCGTCCTTCACTCTCCCAGCGCGCAATCAGCTCTTCCAGATTTCCGCGGCCGGTGACGATGATATACTGTTCCTTCCGTTCCGCAAGCTTCCGCAGATCCTCTTCAATCTCTTCCGGCCAGAACCGGAGCAGAAAGAGTTCGGCGGTCAGCGGGTATGCTCGGAGCTGTTCCGTAAGCGCCGCCCAGAGACGCGCCCACGCAGGATTCGCAATCGCATCACGCCCCGGCGCAATGTAGAGAACCGGAATTTTGTTTGCGGAAGGATTGATGACGCGTCCATTCGCCCCCTGAGTCAGGAGCCCGGAGCGTTCCATCTCCTTGAGGATTTCACGGATAACGCTTCGGGAGCCGCCGGTCCGGAGCGCAAGTTCGCGCTCGGACGGAAACGCCGTTTGTTCCATCGCAAGCTGACTGCGCAGAAGATCGCGGATCTTCTCCTCCGTCACTTCTCTCGGCTGATTGCTGCGTGTTGCTCCCATCTTTACCTCCTGAAAATTCAAAACACACCATTTGGTTTGTTTTAATTATACAACAAAGTTGCGAATTTGTCAAGCCCCGTTTATTCAGAAAAGCGGAAAAAAAAAGTTTTCGGGAGGAGGAAACAGCAAAAACGCATTTTTTTTTCCTCTTCGCCTTGCCATTTGCATTTTGCGATGTATAATATAAGGTTATTGCATTGTAAACTAACCATCAATAAGGAAAGACAATAATGACGGAATTTTTCGTTCTCGCTCAGGGAGCTCCGGCTCCGGCCGCGGCGCCCGCGCCCGCACAGACAGCAACCGCAACCTCCGCAACCTCCGCAGCCCCCGCGGCCGGCGCTCCCGCGGCACAGCCTCAGCCGCAGGGCGGACTCAGCGGCTTCATGGGAATGCTCCCCATGATCCTCATCATCGCCGCTATGTTCTACCTCATGTGGCGCGGACAGGCGAAAGAGCGCAAAAAACGCGAAGCCATGCTCACCTCCATCAAGAGCGGCGACAAGGTCATCACCATCGGCGGAATCCACGGAACCGTCGCTGAAGTCAAGAACGACGGTTTCGTCATCAAGATCGCCGACAATGTCAAGATCGAAGTCACCAAAAACGCGGTCGGCTCCGTCGTCAACGCCGGGGATGCAGTCACAAAATGAACAAGAAACCGATTCTTCTCAGAAGTTTCTTCGCCCTCGTGGTGCTTGGAGTCTTCCTGTTCTCCATGTACCCGCTGGGGCAGACGGACTTCTATGCAAGCATGAAGAGCATGTTTGTAAACCCCGATGATCCGAAGATCGAAGAGGTTTGCAAACTTGCCCAAGCCAAGCAGGAAGCCGACAAGAGCATGTACGCGTCGACCGCAATTGAAGAGGCCGCGCGTGAAAAAGGCGTGCTGCTCACCGATTTCGTCAAACCGCGTATCGTCAAGAGCCAGAGCCTGACCAACAACCGCGACGTGCTCGCCCATGCCCGCAAACTCTCCGCCGGATCGATCCGGCTCGGCATCGACCTCAACGGCGGCGCGGAGTTCCTTCTCGAACTTGAGCCGAACGAAACAGGTTCCGATGCGGCGCAGAAACGCAAAGACATTGAAAACAACTTCGAGCGTTACCGCGACGTCGCCATCGAAACCCTCCGCACGCGTCTCGAAAGCGAAAACATCTTTGAAAGCGAAATCTCCCCCGCAGGAGGCAACCTCATCTCCCTCCGCGTGCCGATCGTTTCCAAAGAGGAAAAATCCCGCCTGGAACGCCTCATCAAAATGTCCGCGCGCCTGAGCTTCTCGCTCGTCCACCCGGAGAACGACAAACTCGTCCAGGCTTATCTTGCCGACCCCGAGAACTTCACCGCTCCCGAGGGTTACAAGATGATGGAAAACGCCGAAACCGGACGCGGCGGAAAAGTCCGCCGGGGCATCTACTTCGTCGAACGCGAATCGCAGATGGACGGCAAGGACATCTCCGACGCCTTCCCGACGATGAGCCAGTTCGGTCAGCGTGAAATCATTCTGAACTTCAACCCGACCGGCGCCCAGCGCTTCGGGGAAGTCACCAGCAAAAACGTCGGCCGCAAGCTTGCAATCATCCTTGACAACGTTCTCTACTCCGCCCCGAACATCCAACAGGCGATCACCGGCGGAACCGCACAGATCACCGGAGACTTCTCCCGTGAAGACGCCGAGACGATCTCCAAAGCGCTCGTCAGCGGCAGCGTTCCGTTCAAGGTCAAAGTCCAGGCGCAGTACGACATCGACCCAACCATCGGCAAAGAGACGGTCAACGACGGTCTCTGGTCCGGCATCGCCGGAACGATCCTCGTCATGCTCTTCATGGCGGTCTACTACATGCGATCGGGGCTGGTCGCGAACATTTCGCTGATTGTCAACGCCCTGCTGATGCTCGGAGCGATCGCGGCCTTCGGCGTCACCCTCACCCTCCCCGGCATCGCGGGCATCATCCTGACTATCGGCATGGCGGTCGACGCAAACGTGCTGATTTACGAACGTATCCGAGAAGAGATCGCGGAAGGCAAAACCGTTCTCAACGCCATCGACATCGGCTTCGACAAGGCGTTTGCGGCGATCTTCGACTCCAACATCACCACCCTGTTCGTCGCCCTGATCCTGCTCTGGCAGGGAACCGGCGCAATCAAGGGATTCGCCATGACCCTGGCGATCGGTATCTTCACGACCCTGTTCACGGCAGTCTTCCTGACACGCCTGCTCTTCGACCTCATGACCCGTTTCACCACGGTCAAGAGCCTGAAGATGCTCCAGGTCATCAAGCCCGGAACCAACATCAACTTCTTCAAGTATGCGAAACCGGTCATGCTGTTCTTCGCTCTGCTGATCGTCGCCACGTTTGTCACCCTCGGCATCCGCGGACGCGATGCGCTCGGCATCGACTTCACCGGCGGCACGCAGATTGAGCTCGATTATCAGAAACTGGTTCCCGCCGAACAGATTGAAAAGGTTCTCTCGCACGCCGGATATCAGGTCAAAGTCAACTACAAGACCCCCGGTTCAATGGCCTCCGACAAGAAGAAGCTCGAAATAATCCTGCGCGACAAACACGGCGCCGTTTCCGAAACCGCCGAAACGGTCGGACAGGACAAGATGACCACGGTCAGCAATCTGCTGAACAAGAGTTTCCCGGAGGCGAAATACACGCCGGACCGCCAGTCCACGCTCGGTTCGCTGATCGGTGAAACCTTCACAAAATGGGCGATCCTGTCCCTGGCCCTCGCGATCCTCGGCATGCTGATCTACATGACAATCCGCTTCGAGTTCTCCTACTCGATTGCGGCAAACCTCGGCACGCTGAACGACGTCATAGTCTCCATGGGCATCTTCCTGATGTGCGGCGGAGAACTCACGCTGAACGTCGTCGCCGCGGGTCTGACCCTGCTCGGCTACTCCATCAACGATACGATCGTCAACTTCGACCGCATCCGCGAAAACCGCAAGCTTATCAAGGGCATGAGCTACCGCGAGATTGTCAATCTCTCGATCAACCAGACCCTTGCCCGTACGATCCTGACCTCCGTGACTGTCGCCCTGGTGCTGATCATGCAGCTCTGCTTCGGCGGCGCGGCGATCCGCGATTTCGTATTCGTCATGCTGATCGGCGTAGTCGTCGGAACCATCTCAACGATCTTCGTCTCGGTCATCATCATCGCCTACTGGCACAAGAACGACAAGGGCATTCCCGAGGATTCCGCAAAGCCGGAACCGAAGAAAGCCTGAGTCCTTCCATTCGGCAATCAGGGACGGGTCCGCGCAAAACGCGGCCCGTCCTTTTTCATACCACACTTCTGAGGTTTTCCATGCCAACTCCGGTTTACTACGCAAACTGTCCGGACTACACGCCGGAACATCTGCAATCCGCGCTCGGCGGCATTCTCCCGGGGCAGATCGACGCTTTCGGCGGAGTCTCGCACAAACGCATCATGCTCAAACCGAATCTGCTCGCATGGCGGCGCGCGGATGATATTGCGTGCGTGCACCCGAAACTCATCGTCGAAACCGCGCGGTTCTTCCTCGACGCCGGCGCAAAGGAAGTCGCCCTGCTCGAAAACCCGGCGGTCCAGACCGCTCCCGCAATCATCCGCGCAATGGGAATCGACGAGGAGCTGAAAAAGCTCGGCGTCCATGTCGCCAACTTTTCCGATTACAAGCGCCTTCCCCTGCCCCCGGAAGTCAAATTCCACAACATCGAACTCGCCGCGGAGTTTCTCGAATACGACGCCGTCGCAGACATCGCAAAGGCGAAAACGCACGCCATGATGATTCTCACGCTCTGCGTCAAAAATCTTTTCGGACTGGTCAAGGGATGCGACCGCATGGGCTGGCATCTCGCCGTCGGACGCGACTTCGCGAAATTCGCGGACATGCTGCTCGACATCCACCTATCCGTCCGCCCCCGCTTCAACATACTGGATGCGGTGACCTGCATGGAGGGCAACGGACCCGGCAGCGGAACGCCGGTTCACCGCGGATTCCTTGCCGGTTCATCCGATTCCCTCGCGCTCGACGCCTCCGCCGCCGCGATATTCGGCGTTCCGAATCTGCTCCTTCTGCGCAATGCGAAAGAACGCAAGCTGGATTTCGCATACGAAAACCGCGGAGACGTGCCGCCCGTCAACCCGCTGAAGCGTCCGGACCCGCCAGGCGTTCTGACCGAATGGGGAGTGTTTCTTCCGCCGTTCCTCAAAGGACTTCTGCGCGATTTCGCGGTTTCCAAACCGCGGCTGGATCCATCGCGCTGCATCGGATGCGGACTCTGCGCGAAGATGTGTCCGCCGCAGTCGCTGAAGCTGAAAGACGGCAAACCGGTGTTCGATCTGCCGAACTGCATCCGCTGCTACTGCTGTCAGGAACACTGCCCGAAAGGGGCGATCACTCCGCACAAAACGCTCGCCATGCGCGCCGCCGCCCGCGTGGAGGACGGCATACGCGCACTGTTCGGAAAACACTGAACGAGGCATCCGGAAATGTTAAAAGCGTAACATCGTTTCCGGATGCAAAAACCTTTCTTTCCATTGACATTTTCCGGTAAACGGAGTAATGTACAGAGAAAGAAAGGCACAATATGAACCGCATCAATTTCAGAGAAATCGCCCGGGAGCTGAACATCAGCCACACCACGGTCTACCGCGTCATCAACAACGCCCAGTGCGTCAGCGACGCCACCCGCGTCCGCGTCATTGATGCGCTGAACCGCCACGGCTGCTACCGCGATGCACGAGTCAAACCGCAGACCGTTCTGCTTGATTTTGACGAGAACGCCGCCTCCTCTTACATGCGCGATTTGCTGAATCTGCTCCGGAACCGTCTTGCAGGAAATCCTTTCCGCTGGATTGAAACTTCACACGGAACCGGCCGCACGAAGTTCCTGCTGGCCTGCCGCGACGCGCACATCGTGGTCTTCGCTCCGATGGCGGACCGCGATATTTACGACCGCGCGAAAGAGGTCAATCCCGATCTCCTCATTCTGAATCTGCTCGACGACGCCGCAGGCGACATTGCGATAGCCACGGATGATTTTCAGGGCGGGCAGCTCGCCGCCCGGCGGCTTTATGAATGCGGACACCGCACACATCTCGCAGTCACCGTTCCCGCGCCGGAGGACGGCCTGCAGCATTCATTCAGCAACCGGGCCAAGGGCTTTCTCGCGGAAATGATGTTCCTTGCTCCGAATTGCAGAATCGAACGCTGGGAAGTTCCGCTCAGGCGGACACGGAATTCTCTGCCGCAGAAACTCAAGCACAAACGGCGTCCGAGCGCGGTCTTCGCAACCGGACTTTACTTCGCAAAAAAAACCGCAGCAGCCTGCTCCGCGTCCGGACTCCGCATTCCGGAAGACATCAGCCTCCTCGGATTCGACAAGCCCGACTGCACGGAGCCGCCATGCGACAGCATCGTTTTCAACCCGGAACAGATCGTTTCCTGGGCGGAATTCTTCATCATGAACCGTCCGGTCATCAAAAACGGCGCGCCCGTTCATCTGCTTCTCGACATGAAACTAGAAACACACGGAAGTGTGAAACGCCTCAACCCAACTCCATGAAAAAGAAACCTGAAACCGAAAGGACTGTACATGAAAAGCATTTTTAAACGCTATGCTGAGAACCCGGTTTTATCGCCGGAGGATATGCCCGGCGACTGCTTTGCCGTCTACAACGGCGGCGCAGTCAAAATCAACGGAGAGTACATTGCACTCGTCCGGACCGAGGACTCCGCCCGTTACCAGCGGATCTGGTGCGCGCGAAGCCGCGACGGCTACCGTTTCACGCCCGATCCGGAGCCGGTGAAAATCGTTGCGGACGACATGGACGAGTATCTTAAGTACGCGAAGGATTCGTTCTTCGATCCGCGCATCAATGTCGTGGAAGGAAAATTCTACGTCACCTATGCGGCGTATACGTTCAAGTACGGAAGCCGCATAGGACTCGGCGTTACGGAGGATTTCAAAACGATCCGTCATATCGGGTTCCCGCTCCATGCGCTGAACCGGAACGCGGTGCTCTTCCCGGAGAAAATCGACGGGCTCTACGTCATGCTGCATCGTCCGGAGGGGGGCGGCGGCGGAAACATCTGGATTTCCCGCTCTCCCGATCTGCGGTTCTGGGGAGATTGCAAGGTTGTCGCCGACCGCGGAAGCGGACGATGGGACAGTCTCAAAATCGGCGCTGGATGTCCCCCGATCCGCACGGACCGCGGCTGGCTGGTCATTACCCATGCGGTTGACGGCAACTGCGCGGGACAGCACTACACCATCGGAGCAATTCTGCTTGATCTCCGCAATCCGGCCAAAATGATTGCGCGTTCGCGGATGCTGATGTGTCCGGAAGCTCCGTATGAGACGAACGGATTCGCTCCGAACGTCGTTTTCCCCTGCGGCGCGATTCCGGAACCGGACGGCTCCCTGAAGGTCTACTACGGTGCATCGGACAACTTCGAATGTCTCGCCGAAACCACTGTTCAGGAGCTTCTCGACTCCTGCAAATACTGATTGAATCAGTGAAACAGAAAACAGCGTTTTGCAGAATTTTTCAACAGTTCTGCAAAACGCTGTTTCTTTATTGAGATTAAGAAATATTCTCTCAGAGAGCAAGCATCCGTTCAATCGGACGGCGCGCGCGCTCCATGAGCTCTTCCGGCAATTCCACGCGCGGCTCCATCGTCTCCAGAGCCTCAAGAATGCTTTCGAGCGTAATCTTCTTCATATTCGGGCAGTGGACAACCGGGGCGAGCGGGATGAATTCCTTGCCGGGGTTCTCCTTTTTCATGCGGTGGATGATGCCGTGTTCGGTTCCGACCAGGAACTGCTTGGCGTCGAGTTCACGCACTTTGCGCAGCATTCCGCCGGTGCTAAGCGCATAATCGGCGAGATCAACCACTGCGGGACGGCATTCGGGGTGAACCATCAAAACGGCGTCCGGATATTTCTTCCGGTTTTCCTCGATGATTTCAGGAAGAATCTTGTTGTGCGTGGGACAGAAGCCCGGCCAGAGTTCCATCCTGCGTCCGAGGGTGCGGGCGACATTCGCGCCGAGGTTCTGATCCGGAAGAAACATGATCTCTCGGT
>ERZ1026894.1519-NODE-1519-length-13527-cov-7.768928_pt1 | contig 13527 bp, 22 predicted proteins | sample MGYA00380177_ERZ1026894 | MGnify/ENA primary metagenome ERZ1026894 (study PRJEB33269, sample SAMEA4719813) | human gut metagenome | biome: human-associated habitat; feature: organic feature; material: feces | place: Cameroon | collected 2013-10 ... | reverse complement strand
AGATCACGACCGGGAAAAATGCTCGAATCCGACGGCTGGACGAAGGCCGCTGAAGTGGTTCATAAACTAGTCCAACTCTATATAGAAATATAGATAGAATGGTCTAGTTTCATCTCACGCGGGGAATGGGGGTGTAAGGGTGGGTGTTCCTTAACATACACACCCACCCCTTCCACCCCTTCACTCACCGAAAAAAGAGTTGTCTAGATTTAGGCGCAGTTTTTATGATAGCAAATCAGCTGATTTTGCAAGCAGTCAGAAAAAGTCAGAAAAATACAGATCTGTATTTTAGAAAGGAGGTAAGTCATGCGAAGCATTCTTGTGAAGGGCGCTGACCGCATCGAGCTGACGATCCGTAGCTACACGGACCGGACGGGGAAAACGCCGAAGAAGAAGACATTCCTGCAGGTGCATCGCTACACCGAGAAGGATGACAAGTGGACGAATAAAGACATCCCCTGTAAGAGCGAGGCAGAAGCCCTGCTGAAGATGTGGGAAGTCAATCAGTATTGGATAGAGTTTCACGGTTATACAGTTACACATGAGAGGAATGAAGAATCATGATTATTATTCAGGCAGAAGACGGGGCTATTATCACGAACCCGAAAGAAATCTATATCGACAAGGATCTGGACGGGCATCTGTACATCTACGCAGACCTGTCTAGTACGGATAGAGTGAAGGCTGTAAAGCTGACAGTATTTGGTTATTCGAAGAATGTCTTGGGACAGATGCTCGAGACGATGTACAAGAAAATGAATACCTGGCTCTTCATGGATGAATGCCCGTCCTACGTCATCCGTATGGAAGAGATACTGGATATGGCGAAGCGGGACCGCATGGAGGTGTTTCATGACTGACTGGGAAGTCCTGCTCTTCGTCTGCATCGCCGGGATGGGGCTGCTGGCGACGATTGCTTTCCTCTTCGGGAAGATCGGGGATCTTTGGCTGGCCATCGCTGACCTGCAGGATGACCAGCGGGAAGTGGCACGCGGCCTGATGGTCTTAAAGACAGAGATGGACGCCATGGCAGCGCGGGAAGCGGGAAGACTGAAGAAGGAGGGGAGAATCTCATGAATGGTGTAGGATGGTTTTTGGTCGGGGTGCTGATGGGTTCACTGGTGTCGTCCGCCGCGATCTTCCTTACTGTCGAGTGGATGCTCAGGGGGAAGAAATGAGTATGGTCTATTTCTTCGTGCCGGGGAAGGTGCAGGGGAAAGCAAGGCCGCGGTTTTCTTCGCGCAGCGGGACCGTCTACACGCCGGGCAAGACGAAGTCGTATGAGCGGCAGATCGCAGAAGCCTATGAGGCACAGAATGGTCCATGCTTTCAGGGAGGCGTGGTGGTCATGATCGAAGCGGTCTTTTCGATCCCGAAGTCATGGACGCGGGCAAAGAAGGCAGATGCAGCGGCAGGAAAACTTGTGCCTGGAAAGCCGGATATCGACAATATCCTAAAGGTCGTGCTCGACGGACTGAACGGCATCGCATACGAAGACGATAAGCAAGTGGTCATGACTCAGTGTAAAAAAGTTTATGCAGACACAACCCGTCCCGCGGGGCTGCAGGTGCATGTCCTTCAGATGGATAATGCAAACGGATATTATTAACAAGGAGGGGCTAAGCATGATCGACACAAACGGATCCCTGCTCAGCAGGCAGGTGCGCAGGAAAATCGAGCGTCAGAAAAACAAAAACGCCACACTCACAGTCAAGCCGGAGTATTTAAAAGACTTGTGCGCGCAGGCAGTCAAGCAAGAGGCGGCAAAATTAGCGACACATGCAAAAAATGAAGCCGTATCAAGGCTATTTGAGGAACTGATCGCGATCCCGGTCATGGTCATTCACGATCACTTCGGTGAGCTCATGAAAAAAGACGGACGGGAAGAGCGGTTTGCAGAGATGTGTCTCGAACTTTACGACACAGTAGAAAAGGGCTGTGTCACGCCGGCGGAGCTGAGGCAGTGTTTATTCGAGGAAGCTGGCGTGAGGTTTAGGAGACCTACAGATTCTCCGGCGGGCGAAGGGATGGAGAACAGCAAATGATTATTTATTTCCGAAAGGGAGCCAGAGCGATCGAGCTTCTGCTGGCGAAGGATACCCTGAGGCCTGGCATGCTTACAAAAGGTTACGTTTTCATGGTGATCGAAAGCGACGCCCGTGGGCATGTCGGGATCATGCCCAGCGAGCGGGAGCATTTCGATCTGGAGTGGATGGCAAGCGCTGCCTTCTGGACGCGCGCGCGGCAGCTTTCTGACCGCGGGTGGGAGGCAGACGGCTATCCGGACGCGGTCATCCTCTTGAAGTACTACGAGGCAAGCGACATGGCGGAAAAGCAGAAGCGCGCGCTCGAGCGGAAACAGAAGAGAGGGCAGGCCCTTTGCCAGAGGACGTATAAGCCAAGGCTCTGCGCTGAGTGTGGTCACCTGTTTCAGCCGAGCACTGCAAGGCAGAAGTACTGCAGCATAGGATGCCAGAAGCGGCATTGGCAGAAGGTGCACCAGCGTGAGAAGAAGGAGAAACAAGGATGACGGAAGACGAGGTGCTTGATTTCTTCGAGAAGCTGCGCAGCCAGCGGCAGGAGCTCCAGTCCCTCATTCAGGAACGGGAGAACGTAGCGAGCGACCTTGCTTCCGTCAAGGCGGTGCAGTACGACAAACCTAAAATCACAGTGACTGCGAATTCCGACCTTGCGCAGGTGCTCGAGAAGATCATCGAGCGGTGCGAGGAACTGGATAAGCGGCTCGCTTCATGTATGAAAACACTGACCGATATGCGAAAGGAGGCCTATGCCCTGCTGGCATTGTGCAATGACTCCCGGGACAAGGCCGTGCTCTATGACCGCTACCTGGTCGGGATGTCATGGACGCAGCTAGAGAAGAAGTATGGGCGCACAAGGCAGCGGCTAGACTATGTGCGAAGGCGCGCTATTCATGTGATTTCAAGAAAATCTCGCTAGTTATTTCCACCCCTTTACACTACTTTACATCGAATGATGATAGAATAGTAAAAGGGAAATCGCACAGGGGAGAAATTCCCAATAAGTCGATCTGTGCTATCGTTTCCATGCAGTCGTTCCCCATGCGGGGAACGTGGACTGAAATATGCTTGGCCTCCTTTCATATTTAGGATTGCCGTAGAAGAGCGTCTCGTAAGAGGCGCTCTTTTGCGTGGCAGCCTGTAGTATAATAGGGCAGGATACCTGATTAAAAATAGGAGGCTAACTATGAATAGCTGGGCAGAAAAGAAATGCTTGATGGCGCTAATGAAACTGAAGGGCGCCAGGGAAGGTGAATGGTTCTCGCTGAATGGGCATGAGTATGTGGTCCGCGCCGGCGAGCTCTATACCCGAACCCCCGAGCCTGTGCCTATGTGCATCGGGATGATGCTTGAAGATGATGCTGCAATCAATCCATATACATTCACTCCGCAAAAGGGAGATTTCTATCACTATCTAGTCCTTAATGGGGAAGCGGAGCAGATAGAAGCCAGACATGCGATTTATCAGGGGAACAAAATGGACGAGCAGAATGTCCGAATGCATAATTGCTTCAAGACTATGCTTGATGCCGTGAAATATAAAGCGTTGATACGACGCGCATTAGAAAAATAAAAAAGCTGTCCGAGAAATCGGATGGCTTTTTCATTGGCAAGGCGGGGGTATGTTTGAAAATTTTGGCCTGCCTTGCGTCGTATCGGCGGGGAGTTTTCTTTTTTTCTCATTATTGGCTGAAAATTAAGGTAAAATGGCAAACATTAAGAGAAATAGGGCGATTAAGGCGCTAAATGACTACATTTGGACGTTGAATCATAAATGCAGTTCTGTCACCCAAATTAACCGGGAGCTGATCCTTCAATATTGCCGTTTTATGGTGATGTCCGAAGAAATCAGCCAAGAGATAGCAGCTGCGCAGGATGATGTCAAAATCACCGCATTGAAAAATAAAATTATCCTATACAAGGAATATAACAAAATTGCGCTGAATCTGTACAAGGTACTGCGGTTCAGTGAAATCAAGGATGAGCTGGCGGATTATGGTAACCCATATACCCGGATTCTGAATGAGGCGGAGAAAGATGGCGACTTTTAAGCGGTGTAGTAACTGCCACCAGTTATTCATTGGGAAAGAATGCCCCGTATGCAGAGCAAAAATGGCTGCGGCTTACCAGAAGAGGCGTCTGTGTATGAATGAGAGTACAAGGCGCTATCATTCCCGCGTTTGGCAGCGCTGCCGCAAGGCTGTGATACTGAAGTATTCAGGCTATGACGTGTGGCTTCTAGGTATCGGTATCTGGGAAAAGTGCGATCCGGCATACGTCCATCATATTGCTGAAAGAGACGCCGCTCCGGATCGATTTCTTGATGAGGACAATTTGATCCCGGTAGGACATGCCAGCCATGAAGAGATCCATGCATGGTATAACAACGGGCGCCGCAAGGAAGCGCTCGCCCGCATTCAGAAGGGGAAAGAGGTGTACGAAGAACGGTTTGAGCATGAATATAGAAGACGCAGTGAAACATCTGCACATCCCCCATGAACTGAATGAATTCATTGGAGATTACTATAAGGCCCTGGTAAAAAGGGCGGATATGGACCTCTTGGGCGAATCTGAATTCCGTTGCTTCGCCCGCTTTTTGGAAATGTACGCCAGTAGCAGGTATCAGTTCGCCGACAAAGCTATGCGGCGCTTATTCCAGTTCCTGCATATGTTGATTTATATTGATGAAGATGGAAAGCCACGGCATTTAGAGCTATATCCGGCACAAAAATTCATCATGTGTGGCATATTCGGGTTGAGGGCCCCTGATGGTGGTTACGTGGTCAATACGGCGAACCTGTACATGGCGCGGCGTAATGGGAAATCTTTTCTCTTATCCGGTGTACTTCATTACCTGATGGGGATGAGTAAATTCCGGAATGAATTGATTGTACTGGCGTCGTGCAAAGGGCAGAACGCGACCATCTGCTTCAATGAGTTCACGAAGTTTATTGAAAACGACCCGTATCTCGCCGAGACGTTCAGCAACGTCAACAAGACGGCCTGCTGGGCGAAAAATAAGAACACTGGAAACCGGCTCGACATGTTCCGTACTGGCGGGGGTGCGAAGAACTCCCTCGATGGCTATACCAATAAAGTAGCGGTCATTGATGAAGAGATGCTTTGTGATGAAATTATCCCGAAGACCATCCAAGATGGGCAGGCACATTTTAAGGACTCCCTGCTGGTGACCATGTCGACGGCGCAGTTTTCCGTGGGAAGTGACAACCACAAGAAATGGCTGACGCTTCGAAAAATGCTCTACGAGGATGCACTGCCCGACAACGTGTTTCTATTTCTAGCGGAACCAAATCAGGAGGAGCTGCAGGCGAAAGAATTCGGGCAGATTACCACATGGGGAAAGGCGAACCCGGTATTGTTGTTTGAGGCAGACGGGTTTACGGTAAAGAAGCATATTAAGGAAAAGTATGCGCAAAAGGCGCGTGCGGCGTGCACGGAAAAAGGATTCGCCCTTCAGTCCTTCGTGACGAAACAATGTAATGCCTGGTACTCCGCCGAGGACCGGAGCCTGTGTTCCTATGACCAGCTAAAAGCTTGTGGCGTGGACTACGGCATGGAGGATGTAATAGCTAAGGGCTATATAGATTGGTACTTGGGTGTCGACTTATCTCAGACGCTTGACCTTTCCAGCGTTGTGCTGCTCTGCTTCGTTGGCGAGAGCAAGACGGGCAAGCTCCTGAAGAAAAACAGCCCGGCAGCGCGGCATCGGTTATTCATGCACGTCATGTCGTGGATGCCGGAGAATAAGCTACAGGAACACATAGAGAAAGACAAGTTCAGTTACACCGATTATGTCGGGACTGAGCTTTTTTTATGCAATGGGGCAGGCGGCGACAATATCGATACTCCGCAGATCTTCGAGCAACTGGATACTCTGCGGGAAAAGAATGGGCTTCACTTCGTGACCATTGCGTCGGATCCGTACAACGTGGCGGGGATTCAGGATCGGCTGGAGTCTGTGTGTGATACTTTCATACTGCAGAATCAAAGTCCAAAGGCGCTTAGCCAATATATCGAAGCCTTCGGACAATATCTGAAAGACGGGGTGCTCGCTTACCATCGCGGGCATGAAGACATATTTGAGAAAGCGGTGACCAATTCTCTTCTCGTTAGGAATCCATCCGGGTTCTATTCCGTGGAAAAAGTCAGTCTTCGGGCTGACAGCAATATCCGTATCGACCCCGTAGATGCTGCGATCACAGGATTCATCGCTCCGTATATTGATTTCAATAGCGACCTGCCTACGGGCGATGAGATGGTCGATGAATGGATGAGAGAAGTGGGAGGTACGAATGATTAGTGTAGACCAGGTAAAAGACTACCTGCGTATCCCTTATGAAGAGGATGACGGATATATCGAGAGTGCCATTAGTCAGGGCTATTCTTACATCAGGGATGCGGTGGATGACTTTGATGAAATCTATGCCAAAGATTCTGTGTTTTCCGATAAATGCGATATGTGGGTACTAACCCAGTGGATGCCGAGTGCGTATGATCGGCGCGAGGGTATGTTCACCGGCGTGGTAACAATGGACTACACGGCGCGAGCGATGCTGACGCAGCTTCAAATGTACAGAAAAGAGGAATGATGATGGACTTATTTATTACTGGTATAATTTACGATCTGTCGACCCTTCGGGAGCGAATTGAAAACGCCACAGAGGACGTGGTGTTGCATATTGATTCTCCGGGAGGCGATGCTTTCGAGGGACTGGAAACAGCGCACTGCATCGCAAACGCGAAGTGCAAGGTTACGGCGCGTGTCGGATTTCTTGCGGCATCCGCGGCGGCTATCATTGCTCTTGCGTGTGATGCGGTCGAAATTGACAAGAACAGCTTGCTCATGCTGCACAACTGCTGGACGATTTCTATCGGATCTAAAACTCAGCTTCGTAGCGATGCGGATGGCATGGAGGCTATTGATAAAGTGATGCATAACATCATCGATGAACATTGTGACAATGGGGATATCTTTGACGCAATCGAAAAAGGGGATGTGTATCTGACCGGGGAGGAAGCCGCTGCCACCTTTGACCACGTCTCTCTGGTGGCCACCAAGAGAAAAGACGGCATGGCAGCGGAGGCTCCGCTGGTGAACCTTGTGCAAGAAAACCGCGAATTGAGGAAGCAGGTAGAAGACCTGCGAAGTAAGAACGTGTATACCGTGCCTGAAAACTTGCAAGCGTTGATGGAGCGGGCGAAAGGAGTGTAGTATCATGTTCGACCGAATCAAGGCGTATTTTAACGGCTTCGCCGCGAACAGGAAACGGGACGGCCCAAGTGCGAGCGTGATTCCCATCGGACGCGGTCGTCGTGTAACAGTAGATGCGAACGGCGATGCTGTGTATTCGACATGCATAGAGACACTTGCCCGGCAGATCGCACAAACTCGATGGGGATTGTACGGGAAAGACCATCAGGAAATCACCCGACTGATGGCGGGATTCGAGGAAGTTTTGAACCTGCAGCCGTATCCCGGTATCAATGCCTATTCCTTCTGGGAGTACATGGAGAAGCAGCGGCTCGGGTGCGGGAACGCCTTCGCTTATATCTGCTGCGACGCTCTCGGCGCGCTGACGGCGCTGGTGCCATTGGATGCGGCGCGAGTTCGTATGTATTGGGATGACGCAAACATCCTTGATGGAGCAAGGCGCATTGTTTACGAATACACGGATCCAGTGACCAGCAGGACTTACACGATTCTTCCCGAAGAGATGCTGCACGTGAAAGCCTACTCGGCTAACGGCCTTGTGGGGCGAAGCGCCCTAGAAGTAATCCGCAGCACACTAGACGGCAATGCCGAAGTCGAAAGCGCGCTGCGGACCAGCGTGGAAAATGGATTTAGCGGGACTATCGTGCTCTCATATACGTCCGACCTTTCCGTATCCAAACAGAAGGTACTGCAGAAACAAGTGAAAGAGCTGTTGTCGAATACAGATAGCACGATTCTGCCTCTGCCCGCCGGAATGAGCGCCTCGAATATCTCAAACAATATCAAGGACTATTTCGATACGCTGAAGACCATCAACACGCAGGAAATCAGTAGTTTCTTCGGCATCCCGCTTTTCATGCTGAACGTGGTAGGCGGAGCAGGGACTGCAACGTTTTCTACTACGCAGATGACGTCTTTTTATAATAATACGATTGCGCCGATCGTAAACCAATATGCGCTGGAGCTGACTATCAAGCTTCTGACGCGTCGCCAGAGGCAGAAAGGCTTCCGGTTCGATATCTGCAATAACGTATTTGATTTCTTAGATGCGGGTGCAAAGGCTAGCGTGCTCTGCGCTTATACGGGCGCGGGCATCTTGACGCCAAATGAAGCCCGCATTTCTTTGAGCTATCCTGAAAGTGACGATCCGGCGGCGGACAAATTGAGCCAGCGCGGCGGGACTGGGCTTCTCGGGGACAGTGCAACAAACGAGGGAGGAGAAGGAAAGACTGATGATTCTTGAAGCTGACGAAAAAATGAAGATCGGTGGGAAAGAGTACAAGGTACGATTTACCGTCAAAAGTATTTTCAATCTGGAAAAGGAACTGGGCGAAAGCTTGCTGGTCACCTTAGGCAGGCTTCAGAACGGTGCGGCGATCCCGCTGCATACCGTATACTCCCTGCTTCGATGGGGGCTTGCGGGTGGCGGGACGGTGCTTTCCGACGATGAGCTCGACAATCTTTTTACCCAGCTCATGGCGGAAGGAAAATTCACGTCGGCGTCTGTGACCCTGTTTAAGGCTATTGCTAAATCGGGAGCTATCGGCGACCCAAAAAAGATCATGGCAGTCAGAAAGAAGACATAAGTCCGTCCTTTACGTCATTCACCGATTTTTTAAAAACTTTAGAGCCTATTGCGCTTGGGGAGCTTCACCTGAGGCCGGAGCAGTTTGCGGGATATACTATGGCCGAGCTTGAGGCGCTGATCGATGGCTATATCCGCCGCTACCAGCACCTCGAAGACCTGTTTATTATCAACTGTGCGCTGCCTGCTTACCGGGCGGCCTACGGCAATAAGGCACCGAGCTATAAACAGCTCACTGCTCATAGAAATATGACGCAACGCGCGAAGCCGCCCGACCATTTGGACGAAGAGACCGAGGCGTACTGGCTCGCTATTTTAGATGGAGGAACATCGAATGTTAAAAAGTCTTGAAATGAAAGCAGAAATCAAGTCCCTGAGAGAAGAGATCCAGGCACTGATCGATCAGAAAGAGGCCGTGCCGGTTGAAATGCAGAATAAGCTGCAGGACGCACTGTCTGATTATGAAAAGCAGCTCGAAGTAGAAGCAGCTGCGAAGAATTCCAAAAACAAAGGAGAAAACAACATGGACAAGAAATCTTTTAATGCAGCACTGAAATCTTACCTTCTCGGTATTAAGAATGAAGATACCGCTAAATTTTTCAACACAGCTACTGGTCAGAACGGGGCCGTAGACGCAGACGGTGGCGTGCTGATCCCGTCTGAACTCCTCGACCTGAAGGAAAATAACGGCATCAACAACGACCTCCGCTCTCTGACCACTGCTATCTCTGTGGGTACCCGTACCGGTTCCGTACCGATCATTGACTATTCTCAGAAGGTAACGCTGACTGATTTCGATGAAAACGATGCGATCGCAGAAACGAAAGCCGTATTCACCTCTACCAAATTCAACCTGGCATCTAAGGGCGCGATCATCCCGGTATCCCGCGAACTGCTGATGGATGCAAAGACGGATGTCATGGCTGTGATCGGAAAGCTGTTCAACCGCGTCTATGTGAAAGCCGTTAACAAAGAAATTCTTTCCGGTGCCAAGGCGGCAGTTGATGCCACTGCGAAGACCGTTACCGCGATCGCGTCCAAAGAGGGCCTTGATGCGATCAAGGCTGCTGTCATTTCCCTGCCGCTGGATGCGGGCGCTAATGCGACCATCGTCATGAACCAGAAGACCTTCGCGGCGATGGCTGTCGTATCCGACAAAGAAGACCGCTACCTGCTCACTAGAGATGCGAACGGCAGCACCATCCGCCAGCTCGAAGGCCGCCCGGTTATTGTCGTTGAAAATGACGAACTGGCCGACAACACGGTACTGGTGGGCGACTTCCGCGCGATGTACCATGTCGCTTACCCGGATCTGGAAGTCGCGGCCGACGAATCTGCAGGTTTCCGCAACAACTCCGTGCTTGTCCGTGCTATCTGCAGATTCACCGACATCAACACCTATACCGCCGCCTTCACTGTCATCAAGCAGGGCGCTTGAAGTGTTCAAGAGAAATCCGGGACGGTTCACACATAAAGTCACGCTCTTGAAGCCTATGGCCCCGGAGCGAGATGAGCTTGGCGGGGTAAAGAGTGGCAGCTTCGCAGAGGTGGCCACTCTTTTTGCTATGTGTGAGCAGAAGGATCAGAGTAGGCAGGTATTCGTTGGTGATTATGTGACGGCGGATACCCGGTATTTCGTGCTGCGAGATATCCGCGGGCTATACCCTTTGGACGCCTCGTGGAGGCTGACGTACCGGGGCTATACCTGGATCATCAATGATGTCAGACTGCTTGATGAATCGCGCCCATATTATTTACAGCTGACGGCGACGGCCGTGAACGGAAGCGGGGAGGCATTATGAATTACAAAGCCCCTTTTTATGCGGTGAATCTGTCTTTATATAAGGCGCTTTCCGGCAAGAAGGATATGGAATGGTTCGACGCCTCCGTTCCCGTCTTTGAAATCGAAGATTACTTCAAGCATCAGACCGAATTCGACTACGGGATCATCGGGGCGGCGAAAGCAGACTGCCGTCCCAATGATGATGTCGTGCTGTGGGCAGTATCTACGGATATGGAAGTCTATAGTAACTATAAGGGCCGGAAGCGTATCGCTGAAAGGCTGGAGACACTGCTGAATTTCCTGAGCAGTCAGGAAGGGTGGGATACCCTGCAGGATATACTGCATGCCAATGGTTTCCACCTATGGCGCGTGACGGTCAATAACATGCGAATCAATCTTCCTGTGTATTCAGAAAAGGGCATCTGGCAGAGCGGCGCGGCGAGCGTTGTCCTAGAGATTGCCCAGTTAGAGAAATGAGGTAAACCATGGCTATTACTATTGCTAAAGAAAATTACCCGTCCTTTGCTAGCGGCGTCGGTGTATCCGGCAAGCGCCAGGTGCTTTACGTCAACTACGGCGAAGGCGCGACGAAAGATAAACCGGTGTGGACGCTCCTCGGGGGCCTTGAAACCAATACCCTTTCTATTTCTGCAGATACTTCCACCGTGCAAACCAAAGAGAGCGGGTACTGGGCAGACGGCACAGTGACCAATAAGTCTTATGAGCTTTCTGCCGACGTCATCATGAAACGTGATAACGCAGCGCAGCAGGCGATCGAGGAATTCCTGCTTGACGATGCAATTACTGCCGAAAAAGGCGCGCTCAATATCGCAGTCGTCGACTTGGATACCAAGGAATATCTGTCCCTGGTAGTCGTTCCGAAGTCTTGGGAGATCACCGCCGATGGCAAGGATATGATCAAGAAAAAACTGTCTGCGACCGGCGTCGGTGAACCGAAGAAGATGACTGGGTTCGTAGCGGCTGCGGGCTAGGAAGGGGAATAAGGAATGACACTGGATGAACTGAAAGATGAGGTGCAGGAATATACAGATCGCGGGTTCCATCAGGACGTCGTCAATGCGTCCTATGAGGCCCGGAAGGCGGTTCGGCTATTCATTGCACATACTCATCCCCGAACGGCATTTGGCGGCAAGGCGCTGACCGATGGGATGTTTATCCGGGGGCGTTTCGAGGTGCAGGCGTCCGGCATTGGCGTCCGTGTGTACGCCAACTACTTTGCGCGCTGGTATAACACCGGCGCCTTCGGGCGCGTCATTCTGTACGGGAAGCGCAAAGGGCAAATGGGTCCGACGTATCCCGCCAGAGGCAATTATTTTGAATCGAACCGAACCGCGATAGAAGAATACTACGCGGCCGAAGTTGATAAGTATTTGGAAGACAAGGTCAACCTGTAGGAGGTGAGCACATGGCAGAAGCCAAGGTCGATATATCCGTAGCGGTGGAAGACGCCGGGCTGAAACGGCTGAATTCATCGCTCGCCAGCGGTCAGCAGAATGCGAAAACGCTGAGAGCCGAGCTGAAGAATCTGGAGCGAGAAACGCAGAATGGCACGAAAGCCACCGAAGAACAGCGGGCTGCACTGCAAGACCTGCAGCAGCAGCTCAATATTCAGACCGAAGCGAATAAACGCTATTCGAAGGCGATCAAGGAAGCCTACAACAGCGCATTGAAGCAGGCAGAAGGGGCGAATGGTTCCAGCACCTCGCTCAAGGCTCTGGCCGGAAGCATGCTCGAGGGGGTTAATGCTTCGTCTGTTATGAATACGGCGATTGGTATGCTGACTTCTAATCTGGCATCGATGGCGGCTGACCTTGCTGGTGACGTCGTTATCGCCCTTGCTGACTTTGTGGCATCCGTCTTTGAAGCCGGTGCGGCGGCGCAGTCTACTGTGGCACAGTTCGCGGCAATGAAGTACAACGTCGATGACGCCGTCACCTCTTACAGGATCTTCAATGACCTCACGCGCGATCTGACGTATGATCCGGCGGTGCTGAACCAGATGATGGTCCAGCTCATTGATTTGGGGTATTCGGCAAAAAACGCTGCAGATCTGATCCGTCAGTGTGCCGATACGGCGGCTGGTTTAGGACAGGGCGCCAGCGGCGCGCAGCAGCTTGTCGATGCCATTTCTCGCATTCAGGCAACCGGCGAATTAACGAATCGACAGCTCGTTGCCTTAAAAACGGCGGGCATCAATCTGGATGAGGCATTTTCTTCTCTCGGCCTGAGTGGAGACGACGCCATGCAGGCCGTAGAAGACGGCACACTGGAAGCCAGTGATGCCGTTGCGGCGCTGTCCGATTATATGCATGAATTTGACGGTTCTATGGAAACGTCGAAGCAGAATATCGATGATGCATGGGAAGATGTCACCGGGAACCTGAGCGCCTGCTGCGAGGAAATCGGCCTGTCCATCCTGAACGCATTCGACCAGTCTGAAATCGTGCAGAAGCTGATTGAGTTCACGCAGGACTTGCTGGACATGATACGAAGCGACGGGGTTAGTATTTTTTCTGACTTCGGAGACATCGCTTCCTATGCGCTGGATCTTATCAGTGACGGCATGCAGATTATCATCAATGTCATCAAGGTCGTTATCATGATGGCGCATGAGATGTATGCAGCATTCCGAAGCCTTGGAGTGAGGATTGCCAATGCCCTATCTCCGATCCTGCAGCCATTGGGGGAAATCTTCAGCATTCTGTCTAAGATCCTCGGATCTCTTGGCCAACAGATTTCTGCTGGCATCGATGTGGGCTGGCACAATGAATTCCCCGGTGCACCGGATACTGGCTCGGAGGAGAATCATTTCCGCCCGACACAGCGCGCATCCGGTGGCGGCAGCGCGGGCGGGGCTCGCTCCGGC
>ERZ1026894.1518-NODE-1518-length-13534-cov-10.105572_pt1 | contig 13534 bp, 4 predicted proteins | sample MGYA00380177_ERZ1026894 | MGnify/ENA primary metagenome ERZ1026894 (study PRJEB33269, sample SAMEA4719813) | human gut metagenome | biome: human-associated habitat; feature: organic feature; material: feces | place: Cameroon | collected 2013-10 ... | reverse complement strand
TAAACACATTTTATTAATTAACCATAAATGTGTCTATCTATATCAGTATAAGTCAGACTTTCTTCGGAACACACCTTATTATATATACTACAAAACGCTTATATTCTCAGCTTTATCGGCGAATAACCAATTTGGAGAACTTGCCGGAATTGGCCTTGATGACCAAGATGCCAGCAGGCAAGGAAGCCAGATCGAAATGCGCCTCACCACCTTGGAAGTTGGCAGAAGCAACCTTTGCACCAGAAGCAGTATAGACAGCCACAGCTGTAGCCTTGGCATCACGAACGCTGACCATGCCGCCATTTACCTCTACTGAAAGATCAGCCGTTTCACTGCCAGTAACATTCTGGATACCTGTACCTGCCGATTCGTCATCACTGATAGCCATCCAGCCCACAGTCTCACTGATTGGCTTAATTTTACTGATCGTTTTATTTGGATCAGAAGTATCAGCAAAGACTCTTAAATTAGCATAAGACTTTGTTTTATAAAGATCATCCAAATCTATCAATCGCAGCAATGACAAGAGCGGACGATTGAAAGACTGATATTGGAAAATCAGTTTTGGATTGTTCAATTCTTTGCCAAAGTTTAACCGAAAACGATTATAGTTATTCAAAAATTCCATATCCTGGTTGCCTACAGAGATGATCTTGTCAAATGCAGTCGTACTACCCTTCTCGATGGCAAAAAAGGAAACACGTTGCTTAACGATTGCCTTTCCAAATTTACTGGCTTCCACCTGACGAGTCAGCACCACCTTAAAACCATCTTTGGTAATTTCCCAAGCACGAGCTTTTACAGGATATTTCAAAGTAGAAATCGGAGTTACGAATACTACAGGAGCCTCAGCAAATGGTTGCTTAAACTTATACTCTATCGTATCTCCGCCCACTCTTACCATTTTACCAGCTTCATCCGTAATCAAACCCGTTTCATAATGAAGAGAACCTAAGGTACCATTACCAGGTTTTGCTACAATAAACGAGGCATGCTCTGTTCCGGTGAATTTATTAGGATCCGATTCGAGTGCATTCCAAGGAAAAAACTTCGATGTGAAATAACTCGTAGTGACAGCATTGACAACCTCCTGAGCATGGGTAGTAGGATTTACGCTGGTTGTCCCACCAAAAACTACAGCAGGAATACTTTCGAATCCATGCTCATAGAAACTATAGACATCTTCATCATTTGCAGCAGACATGGTTCCCCATTGGAAATCAGCAGAACCTTCTGAACCATTCACCGTATTTGCTACCTCAGAAGAAAGGCGGTCTCTTCCCAAGAAATCTATCACATGGATACGATAGAAATAATTACCAGCCTCTTCCACCTTCTCCTGATAAGAATAAGTGCGGGCAGTATCCTCTACTGCTTCAAGATGACTGACACACTCCCACTGTCCATACAATCCTTTTTTACGCTCTACCATGATATCATCTACAAACTCACCGCTATGGTTCTTGAATGTCATGGTACAAGTCTTCGTACGTGGCACAAAAGATACGGTCAGGTCTGAAGGATTATAGGTACGAGGATTCCGAGGAACATACTCATAGTCGGAGTTGTAAGCCAACTTAGGTGCTAAGGCAGCATACTTCTCGCCTATCGGCGTCAACTTATCTCCAGCTATCGCATAACGGCAGTCCTGTACATTATTATAGAAAGCATAACGCTCTATATAAGGAGCATCATTCAGATAGTCGAGAACCGGACCCATGTGCTGCAACTCTATTGCATAATTGGCATCAGTTCCTTTGGTATCACTTCCTGGCCATCCTGTCCAGTTGGCACCATAGTTCATCTCTGTAATCCAGATAGGGCGACCGCCACATCGTTTACTGATACTTTCCAGCTGGCTCTTCCAGCCCGGCTGATCTTTATACCAATAAGCATGAACGGCAATAAAGTCACAGCGCCAGCCACGGGCATCCACAGAGTCGATAAATTCATAAAGCCAATTATAATTACCAGCTACGGCAGGAGAACCCAAACGGCGACCGGTAGCCATCATCTTCGGCCAGTTGGCCAATACATTCTTGACATCAATATCCTGTTCCTTGTCATCAGCCTTATTATCCGGTTCGTTGTTACCCAAGATATTGGCACTACCCGAGTTATTACCCACATCTTCAATACCCGGCCATCCCTCATGGTGGTGCTGGGTCACATACTCACGATCTACCCAATCATCATGAATACTGGCATCCCAGTTGTAAGCCCATCCCGTTTTGAATTTCTCCTGTACATCATTGCTCCAGAATCCAGCCCATCCACGCTTGATGACATCATTCCACTTGCTGATGCGGATGTAAGAAACTCTGCCGTTGAGTGGTTTGGAAACACTTGCCAAGTTGATTTTCTTATCCGCTTTATCGGCGATGAACACACGGCTATAGCCTGTACCATCTCCCTGGGTAGCTAAACAGACCATGTATCCGCGTTTCAGGATGAAACTTCTGATATGATTATTAAAAGTTTTATTACTTGTTGTCAAGTTATACTTAGTATTGACAACAAAATTATGAGAGGATTGCCCACCGAAATCTGCCTCTGTAAATATGGTCAAAGGTTGGTTTCCGGAATAAGGTAAAATCATAGCACCGGCATTATAGATACGCACCTGACAGTTGGAACCATTTCTTGCCGCTTCACCATTGATCATTACGTTGCTCAGGAATTTCACAGCCTTGCTTGGCAACAAATTATCAAAGATGACGGTCGCATGATCCGTATTGGTGATGTTGATACTACCGGTTGTGGCGAAAGGCGTGGTCGAAGAGATATGATAATCTACCTCTCCGTCCAAGGTAACCGAGCCCGTTACCTCTTTCACCGTCTGGCTCGTGTTGTCGGCGAACACCGACAGGGATGCCGCCAACAAACAGGTTAAAAACAGTTTTCTTTTCTGCATGGTTTAAGTTTATGCTTATTAAAAATTAGTTATTGTATTTTCTACTTTACTACCACCTTTTTTCCATCGATGATATAGATGCCTTGAGGTAAGTCCTGCAAATCTTCAGCCTGTTCTTTCACTTTCTGACCACCCAAGGTATAGACCCCTTGCTTAGCAGCAGGATTCTTCATCTTGATCTCCTGAATTCCAGAAGCGACAGGTTCTTTTTCACCATAATAGTAGAGGCGGAAATTATCAAAGATGGTCCAATAATTTGACAGGACATTATCTCCCTTCAAACCAATGGTAATCGCCAATTTATACTTGGTAGTATATTTCAACGTATTCTCATAAAGCCCCTTTTCGAAATAAGCATGAGCAGACTGCATATCCTTCGGCACATACTTCGTTCCTGCAGCAGCTTCTTTACCTATATTCAACTTATGGGTCTGGGCATCCGCCATGATGTTACAGATGTTCTGCTTGTTTTTTTCAGTTCCCATATATATATAGGTAGCCACCTTGTCAGTTCCTGCAGCATAATCAGTATTCACTTGGGCAGTGGTTCCCGGGCGCTGGAAAGCCTGAACCTTCATCTCATACACACCCTTAGGCATAGATGCCAACTTCTGACTGATATCCACGGACTTCTGGTAATATTCAGCACAGGAATAATTGAGGGTAGGTTCTGGAGAAACCGTCCATCCTTCAAGTGCATCCATTCCTGCATTCTGAATCAAGAAGGAAATATCAAAAGGCTTGTCAGCTTCTGTTGCCTGTACACCACCCAAGAATGTTTTCACTGCTTTCAGAAGGTCTGTCTTTGCTTGCTCCAATTCGTCTGCCAATCCTGTTTGAGCTAACTCTTTCATTTCTGCTAACACACCTTCGAAAGTAGCATCCGCACCTTCCACGGTTTCCTGATGAGGAACAGACAACAAGGCTTCTACTTTCTCAATCTGGGCATTCAGTTCATCGGCAACACCATTTCTGTAATTCTGTGACAACTCCTTCGCCTCATCAGCAGTCAGAATCAACCAACGCTGGTCACCTGCCTCCTGAGAGAATTTCAAATTAGCAGAAGTTGTGGCATTCGTTTTCTGAGCAGTCAGACAATAAGCAGAATTATTCTGCACATGAGCTATCCAATAACCCGTGCGCATCTCGCCACCCACCTTTTCCACTTCTACAGAGGAAGGCAGGAAATGGAAACGTTCACGATTTGTCAGTTCTGTCACTTCCTTGGTCTTGATACCATTGGTACCGGTAGAATTGTATGAAAGATACTTGCCTGTTGCCACATTCTTCAGGGAATAGTAGCAGGTAGCCGGGTCGAAAGTAATGTTCCATGCCACACTGTCATTGGTCGTAGCATCCTCATCACTCATCGGCATCCACTGTAAGTTACCACTCTTATCAACACGCAAGAACTTCGAACCCAGACCATATCCCTCATTTTTGAGATAATACTTCTGCTGGTCGTCCTGTTCAAAGACATAGGCAGGAGTAGCAAACTGACCATTTGTTGGTGCCAGTCCATCTTCTCCCAAAGCCTCAGCCAAGAGCGAGTTTCCAACATAAAGAATCTGAGTACCATTATCCTCATGTGCTCCATTCACACCGTATGGCCACATGTGAGTACCATCGCCATTCAAGCGGACCGTCGTACTATTGTCCAAGAAGCGCAAGGCACGGGTAGCACGCACACCCAACCAATAACCGCTGGTAGTATTGGCACGGAGAAAAGAATTCTGCCAGGTAGCATGGGTTCCCACGCCGATGGCATGCAGCATCTCATGGAGCAGAGTACCCGTCTTCTGATAGGAAGCATTCGGTCCTACTCGCATCCATCCGCCATAACTACAGTCTGCAGTAGGCGTTTGAGCACCATAATTAATGGTGATATGAAGTCCATGAATACCCGTATATTCATTCCATAAGTCTATGGCTTGCTTGGCAGCAGGCTCAACACGCGCCAACGCATCAGAAGGGAAACCGTCATTGATGTTATAAGTAACACCACCCATCGGACGGGTAATGGCTTTCACTGGATCACCATAGACCACATCGCCATTGGTCTTCTTGACGTAGGCACGAATGTAATACACCGTAGCTGGTTTCAACTGAGAAATATTGTAGATCTCTCCTTGATTAGACAGATAACTCTTGCTGGTTCCATCCTCCACCGTTGGCATCTGATTGGCAGAAGAATAGCAGAAACCCTTTTCCTTGATGTTGCTTGATGTAATGCCACTTACGGTCATACGGCCATAAATATGAGTAGCACCGCTCAACCAGGCCTTGTTGGTCTTCACGACTGCATCTGCTGCAAAAGCAGGTGTAGCGTAGCCCATACAGGCTACGCTCAACATGATGATTGCTTTTTGATATATCTTTCTCATTTTTATTATTTAGTTCGGTTTGTAAATGATTCTTTGCATATTACTTGTTCAGATGTTTCTTACCATCCTGGATATAGATACCCTGAGCAGGTTTCTTACCCACCTTGACACCATCGAGTCGGTAGATTGGGGAAGACTTTCCTTCCTGTTTATCCCCCAAAACGCCGTGGATAGCTGTCTCAGCATCCAGGTAGGTCAGTTTGAAGTTGTCGAAGCAGCACCAGTCAGAGTTGATCCTCTGATTACTTCTGATACCCAATTTCAGCGTACCGTCGGTTACCACACACTCCAATGTATTATGATAGAGGTCGTGGGTATTGAATGCCGCATTTGCCTCCGTCACATTGTCTGGATAGGTATAAGGAGAGACGGTATAGATATCAGCATCATAAAGAGAGCATACAGGCTTCTCTTCATTGTTGGCATAGAAAAGCGCATTGATGGTCTCCGACCCATTCTCATGAGCAGCCGAAGCAGCCTCCTTGCCACCTGCACGATAGAAACTCTGCACCTCTACACGATAACGGCCATTTGGCAGACCGGAGAGTTGCTGATAGAAATCGAATGTCTTGTAATAATGCTCAGCTACGCCCTGGGCAGCAGCCGTAAAGCCAGTTCCACTCCAGCCCTGTCCTCCCTGAGAGAAATCCGGATTCTGGAGCAGGAAGGTGATGTCAGACAGTTTACCCTCTGCCGCCAACTGGCGGAGATAGTCATCATAACCCGCCAAAGCTTTCTGCAGGGCCACATAAGCCTTTTGCATCGCCTCGTATTCTTCATCAAAAGTACCCGATTCGTTCAAAGCCTGTTCTCCCAAGGCGATGGCTTCTGCCAGGATATCAATCGGGCGAACTGCCTGCAACTTCTTAGCCTCATCCAGTGCATTGACCACCTTTTCCCATGTTTCGAGATGGGTATATTCCCGCTCGGTCAACTTCAGGAACGAACCATGCTGCGGATTTACACTGCCCTTGATATTGGTCATTCCGGTAGGATTCTGACAATGCTCATCCAGATCCAGCATACGATAACCACCACCACTATAGTTCATATAGGCCAACTTCCAGGTACGGCTGTTAATCGGTCTGAACAAACTTGGCGCTTCGATAGACTTATTAGGCTCATAGACATCAAAGTTTGGATCCAACTGCCACTGGCAGGTACCCGTAGTCTGGTCTGTAGGCACCAGGAATTTTGCTCTTGCCTGTTTGAGATGATGCTCCCCGCTCTCCGTCTTGTAGATCATGACATATTCACCATCCACCTTATTATATACGATATCGGCATCAATGATGTCATAGCCCGGATCGAAATAAAGCTTAGGTGCTGAAATCTCTGTCAAATCCTCATTGACCAAAGAGTAATAGATACGATGACGATCAGGGAAACCAACAGAATAATAAACCACATACTTTTGGGTCACAGGATCATAGATTACCTGCGGTGCCCAGGCTGCAGTCATATCCTTCACATCAGTCAGACCAAGTGCCTTCATATTTTCCTCACTCTCGAGGTCGATGCGAATGCTCTTGTCCCAATGAACGAGGTCGTTGCTGAGCATCAGAACCATAATATGGTTACTTGTCCAACCCAATTTGGAAGTCATATCAGTACCAGCCAACATATACTTGCCACTCTCCGTACGCATCACATACGCATCACGCATACCGCCCGTCTGCGTAAACTTCTTGGTATCGAAGACCTCACCACCATTGAAGAGATCACGATAACTATTGCCATAACGGCTCAGGGCGAAAGAGGTAATTTCCTGGGAACCATGCATGTGGGCATAGAGATAACCATATTTATCTGCATCCTCAGCCAAGACATCGTCCTTCACTTCATCAGCCACCTCACTCACTTTCAACTTGAATACGTTGAGGGAGAAAGCCGGAATCTCCAAGGTCTTGACATCAGACAGACTGACTTCTTCCGTAGGAACCACCTTGAAAGGTTCGTCCATTGTATTCTCATCTGTACCATTGGCAGAGGTCAGTCGCACCACAGTACCCCCATCAGCCTTCATATTCTTGAGATTCAGATGGAGCGTAGTTGCCGCCTGATTAGGATTTACCACCTTCAGATAGAGGATACCATTCTCCTCATCCAACTGTGCAGACTGATAAATCTGCTGTTCAGCAGGTATAGTAAACTGATGGACTACCGTACCATCCAACTTGCAGGTAACAGCATTTCCATCCACCTCTATTTCGATATCATACCAGCGGTCGTTCTTGATAGAACCGGAAGCAGTGGCAAGTGTAGATTTCGAACCATTCACGCACATTTCTACTCCATGAGCCGTATTGTTCCATCCCCCGAGATTCCACCAGCAGTAGTTATTGGCATCCTGATAATTGAAAATAACGAGGAAGCCTTCCCCACCCCCGTTTTTCTTTGCACGGAGCCTGTAGGTATATTTCTGAGCAGAAATCTTTTGCGTATTTACATAAGTACAATTGTTAGAAGAAGCGGTCTGCTTCAACTCTCCATCACGGATACTCCATGAACCGTTTCCTGCATTCCAGGTATTCTGTGTAGAAGAGAAATCGTCCTTCCACATTGTACTGCCGTCATTTCCCTTGACCTCCACATCATCATAAGAGACCTGAGTATTCCAGGAGCCTACTCCCACCTGACAGTCTGGAACTGAAGAAGAATTACCCGTTTCAGTCCATAGCAGATTCTGCTTGCCCAAGTTGTTGCCCAGAAGTTTCTGCACATAATAAGAAGGTGTACAGAAATTCTTTGCAGCATTGAAGTGGATCATATCGTATGCCCACAGCGGGTCTTCCTCGTGGGTAAAGATTGGTGCAAAGCTTGCCAACTTGCAGACATCGGAGTTTTTCTCCATACCCAACATGTAGATAGCCTCTCCCAAGGCGCTGTTCAAGTTGCCATACTTGCCATAAGAACCGGAATTGGCAGCATATTCACCATTATACACACCAATGCTACGGTTGTAACGGTCGTACTTATGATAATTGTTTCTCATCCACTGGTAGGAGCGATAGTAATGCTCATCCACGAGATCAACCGGAGAATCCAAGACCCATGCAGGATTGTCAGTACCCCATGCCTCCACATTACCGATGATAACTATCTCCGGATATTTGGCATGGATGGCTTCATAGAATTTAGCATAGCGGCGACTGTATTCCTCACGAGCCTCAGGCTGGCCATTCTCATTGCCCACCTCAATAAACTTAAGTCCGTAAGGTTTCACATGCCCATTGGCGATGCGACGGCGTCCCCATTCGGTAGTCTCATCCCCATTGGCATATTCGATGGCATCCAAGGTGTTCTGCACCAAGGTATCTACCTGTTCAAAAGGAACGGTAAAGCCATGTCCCAAACCCACATTGACCACAAACATCGGAGCGGCATTCAGATCCTCGCACATCTGCAGGTATTCATCATAACCCAAGCCGTCGGAAGAACGGTATTTCCAGTTATGGTTCCAATGTCCCGGACGTTCCTCTATCGGTCCGAGGGTACTCTTCCACTGGAAGGAATTTTCCAGGGCACCCTGTCCTTCCACATAACAACCGCCAGGGAAACGGAGGAAGGTAGGTTTGGTTTCATAAAGAAGTTGGGCAAGGTCAGGGCGCAAACCATTCTTGCGTCCTTTCCAAGTATAAGGCATGAGTGAGACTACATCGATCAGCATGCTACCATCATTAGAGGTGAGCAATGCAAAACGACCTTTCTCACAAGAAGCATTTGCCTTGATTCGGGCAGTCAACAGCGTCCATGAGTTAGACTTCAAAGAGCCTTCCAACTGTACTTCCTCAGAAACTGCAGTTCCATCATTCTGCTGAAGCTGTCCGTATATTTTTCCATTAAAAAGAGTTGAAGCTTTCACCCATACACGGAGCGTATAGGTTGAATCAGCCTCAAAGTGCATACCCCAAAAGCCAGCATTACTAACTCCCGCTTTTTGGGTTGCGCTTGCGCCGGAAACCGTGAGTTGCAGACAGGTTTGCTGCGCCTTGTTCATCACCTGCTTCGTATTCAGGGAGAGTTCCACATTCTGTCCGTTCTGTTGGATAGCCGACCAGTATTCAGGGGTTGTATTATGATCCTCGAAAGATCGGTTTCTGATGAGTTCCGCATATAAGCCACCATCTCCCGCATGATTGATTTCTTCGAAGAACAATCCGTACTGATGTTCGCTGATAGCAGCCGAACGTTTTTGGGCGTCGATGGTCATCGATACCTGTGCTGTAGCTGCTAATGACATACAAAGAGAAGTACAGAAGAGTATAGGTTTACTTAAGTTCATGAATAATTCAGAGATAGAGTTGATGTAAAAAATAAGTTGAATAAAGAAAAAGAAAAGGAAAAAGGCAGACAGAAAACAGAAGGTTTTCACTCTCTGCGTTCCGTCTGCCTTTCAAGTTATGTTAGTTCAAAAACCAGCCGCAATTACTTAACGACTACCTTCTTCACCTTCTTAGAACCATCCTTCATCACGGTCTCAATGATATTGATACCCTTCTGAAGTTTGCCAATCTGCATGCCGCTTGCATTGTAAATCTTAGTAGCTACAGCATTTGCATCTGTAACAATCTCGCTGATACCAGTAGGATCACCACCCAGATAATACAACTTGAAGTTCTTAACGATTGTCCAGTCACCACTAGTCGCATCATTCTTGACATTCTTGATCAAACCGATACGGAAATCGCTACTACCATTATAGGTGAAATTCAATGGCTCAGAATCGTATGCACTGCCAGCATCAGATCTGAAGAATGCCTGAGCAGTAACCATGTTGTCTGGAATATACAATCCATCATCCATCTTTTTCAGACCTCCTGCATCACTCAAGCCTACGCTATTCCAAGTGTCTTCAGCAATCTTATGTGCAGTAATGGTCTTGATAGCCTGCTTGTTCTCTGGGAGTTCAGTTGCTACCTTCTTACCATCTTCTGTTGGAATTTCCTTATCAGAGAAGTAGAGGTATGCATTCTCGTTTACATCATACTTCAACTGATCGCTATCGTCAACCTTAGCCGAAGGATTATTACCATAGCGGTAGAAAGCCTGAGTTGTCAAGCGATACATACCGGCAGGAAGACCTACCAATGTCTGCTGCAAGTTGAATGTACAGTTGTAGAACTCACCAGCCTCAACACTATTACCAGACTGGAATCCCATTGTACCATCTATTACATCCCAACCAGTACTACTCATAGTTGCGAAATCACTGTTGGCGATAACCTTGGTGATATCTGCAGGATTTTGGGTAGAAGCGTCCTTAATGATGTCATTGATGACATACTTGGTTACACCACCGTTCAAATCCTTGATAGCAGCAGGAATCTCAGCATCAGTAGCTGTTCCATTATCATAAATACCCTGAGCTGTAGTCATAGCTGCATTATACAAGCCCTTCGCAGTCTCAGAGGTTTCTGAAGTAGCTTCATTGTCCTCATAACGAGTCTGAGCGTTATCGATAGCTTCTTTCAGAGTGTTATAAGCATCAATAGAGGTATTAGCAGCCTCAATGGCAGCACTCAAAGCGTGAATACCAGGAACAGTTGCATCTGTTTCGAGAGCAGTCTTAGCAGCCACCAACTGAGCACGTACTTCGGCATTCATATTAGAAGCAAGCAAACCATCAGCCTTAGCAATCAATGGTGTAGTTACCGCACCTAAAGCATCACCCTTGCTACCAATATACTTCAATCTGAAGTTATCCCAAATAGCCCAGTCATGCGTGTTAGAAGGACGCTTCTTCGCACGTACACCAATACGAAGCGTACCACCCTCTACCAACATCGGAACTGTTACGGTATAAGCCTTAGGATTTTCTGCAATGGCAGCAGCCATACCCTGCATAGAGTTAGGGATGTAAACAGTTTCTCCATTCAAGGTATATGGATAGTCAGCAGGCTTACCACCAGAAGGTTCCTTCATACCGTATGTATAAGGAGAGGTAAATGGAGTCTCCAAATCATTTGCATAGATAACTGCAGTGATATTCTCTGTACCAGCATCATGAGCTTTGGAAGCATCTTCATTCGTTCCTACACGCTGGAAAGCAAGTACTGACAATTCGTAAACGCCATCAGGAAGATTTGTAATATCCTGATACAAATCAAATGTCTTTTCGTAAGCCTCACAGTTTTTATAGTCCTTACTAACTGTCACATTACCTGTCCAGCCCTCACTTGTACCTGTATCGAATGATGGGTTCACAATCTTTCGTGTAATATCATCGCCAGCCTTGATACTTGCATTCTGAGCAGCCTCCAACTTAACCTTCAAGTCAGCCATATACTGTGTCAAGTCCTCATTTTCAAGAGTGTAAGTGCTCATCAAGCTTTCAACACCTTCACCTTCTTTTCCGCAATCATTATATAAATCCATGAAAGCTTCAAATTCATCTCCTTGAGGATCTAATGCCAAGAATTCCTGTATAGTTGCATCCAAGTCTTTTAATTCAGCATACAATGCAGAACTCTTGTCAATCTTTGCAGCGATATCAGCAAGATCCTGTTTCATTGCATTGATTTCAGCTTCATCAGTATCAGTTGTCATCTCACCTACAGCAGCAATAAGTTCGTTTGCCTTATCGATATAAGTAGGGCATACTTCCATACCACCCATCTGAGCTTCGAGTTCTGCAGCAGCTTTCTGCACATCTGCCAAGTTCATTGCCTTGAAGCTTGGACCACAATACTCAATCTGGAAATTATCTACGAATACCCAGTTAGCAGTACATTTATCCAACTTGAAGCCGATAGTCAAATCCTCACCTTCCTTGATATCCAGGAGGAATTCATACTTCTGAGGAACACCAGCCAAAGTAGCTACTGTCTGAGAGTTAGGAGTACTCTTGGTATCTGCGAATACAGAAACGCCCTCTACCTTAAAGTCATCACCCTTAGCCTGCTGGGTTGCCATCGCATAGCAGGTCACCTTATAACCACCCGCAGGCAGTTTGTGCAAAGTCTGAGAGAGAACACCGTCACTGAGACGACCAGCACCATCTACTTTGGTATTTGTTACAGGGTCTGAATTTCCATCCACCCAGCGCTCAATAAATTTCTCTGTCTGATAGCCATCAGGTGCAGTATATGCATGAGAATTTGTCTGCCAATTAGTACCATGACCGCCAGATTCGACATTACCGTCTTTATCATATATACAATCATGAGTCCAACCAGTCAAAGCATCGCAATTGGCATCTGGAGCATATTCTGTAATATCTACACGAGATTCAGCCGTAGCCCCTTCCATTGCCTTATTTCTTCTAATATCATTAATCATGCGATAAGCTTCCTTCAACTGCCAATATGCAGCGTTAGGATTATTGTAGATAGCTTCTACTGCAGATACATCTAATCCTTCATCACGTGCAGAATTAATCTGGTCCTTCAACTTCTCCAAGCGATAGAAATAAGTATAAGGATAAGCTTGCCACTCAAGACCATTTGTACCATCTTCTGTCAATGCAGGGCGGAACTGACCATCTACTGCAGACTCACCTTTACCATCGAGTCCATTATCATTAGGATTATAGCCGGCATAAGTATCAGGCTGCCCGTTAGCCTGGAATTTGAATGTCGTACCATTAGGTGTAACTTTCCAATAGGTTTTCTCTATACCTTGATTATTGTAATCAACATAAGAGTTACCACCATATTCATCAACAGAGTTAAGGAACATTTTGTTGGAAAAAGCACCAAACTTACCAGATTTATCATTACAGAAAGAATAGGTGCCATTTGGCTGACCGTCATCGCCCTTATTAGGTACGATCACAAATCCAAGACCAGAATCTCCCAAACTTGTCTGGGTGCCATAAGCATTACCCTTAGTAAGCCACTTGCCTGCCAAGATATTCTTGATAGCTACGGTATCAGTACCATCCAGTTTCAACTGAACTGGATTTGGAAGAACAGGATCATTCACCTGAGCTTGCGCATAATTGGTGCTTAATGAAGCAACCAAAACTGCTGAATAAAGTAAACGTTTGTCCATGCGTTATTTTTTGGTTTAATAGGTTGATGAAGTTATTAGCTTCATTTAATTAAAGTTTTATCTGGTTGCAAAATTAGTAATTTAACCGTAACATACAAGTTTTTAAGCGAAAAAAATGCTTAGTTTTTAGATTATTTAACCAAAATGGGTGTGAAAACTACATAAAAGCAGAGATATACATTATATAATAGTGTAATTTTAACGCTTATTGTTCCAAAAAGGTAACAAGAAAATTCAATAG
>ERZ1026894.1517-NODE-1517-length-13537-cov-8.855734_pt1 | contig 13537 bp, 13 predicted proteins | sample MGYA00380177_ERZ1026894 | MGnify/ENA primary metagenome ERZ1026894 (study PRJEB33269, sample SAMEA4719813) | human gut metagenome | biome: human-associated habitat; feature: organic feature; material: feces | place: Cameroon | collected 2013-10 ... | reverse complement strand
TTGTTAATTCGTTATGTTAGATTTCTAATCCCCTTAGATTTTTTTGTGTTAATAATTATAATAAAATGTAGATATTTCGCAATTATTTAGTACCTTTGGAGGCTATTCTGCGACAATATGCAGATGATAAAATAAAAAATTAAAACATATGGAAATGAAAAAGGAGCAAAAACAAGCAATCATAGAAAGTGGAAAGCAATATTTCCGCTCTATTATCATACCTAATCATTTGAAGAATCTGGACAAGCTTCATCTGAGTAGCTTTGATTTGAACCCCTTTTTCATTAATTATGTCACAACATTAATAGAGGAAGATTCTCAATTTATTGGTTTAGCCAAGGCTTTAGTCTATCCATACATCTTTGACAGAGTTATTGATGAAAGTGGCGGGCCGGCTGTTCGGTCTTTCGTTCCCAAGCTTCAGGAATTTACCAGTGGAGCATCAAGTTTTGAGGGGATTGATTTCGAATTTGTAGATGCTATTGATGGTCGCCGTAAATATTGTCAGTTCAAGGCTGGGGTCAGAACGATAGTCAGAGAGGATATTGCCGCCATTCTCTGTCATTTCAAACCTCTTATCAGCCAGCCAAGTTTGGACTTGCAGTTTGAGGATCTTGTAGTAGGAGTTTTATATGGTGAGAAAGTAGATCTTTCTGCTTATTATAAGTCCATAGACACACATTATCCTGTGTTGTGCGGATCAGATTTTTGGCTGCATCTTACGGGAGATAAAAACTTTTATAATCGCCTACTCAAGGCTATGGGAGAGGTTTTAGATGAGGGAGATTTTGAAGGAAGTGACCTCATACATGACTCCATAGAGAAGATTGCAGAAGAAATCAGGCAGTATGTCATGGGATACTCCGATTTTCCATTAAATAAAATGTGATATAATTTGGTGGTTCCTAAAAGTATAATTAACTTTGCTTTCAGTATAGAGTAGAGGAATTGCTGCGGATGAATAAAGGGGCTTCAAAGTAGAATATGTATGGGTAAAATCCGACAAAATAAAATGATAATATTTCGTTTTGTAATTTTGGGGCAATTTAGCATTTAATGTGCAGATAAATAAAAGAGAATATGATTGAACAGATAAAACATAATCAAATTTATGCTTCAAATTCATGGTATGATTTTGAAAAAATGAAATGTGTAGATCCTGATAGTCTCAGATTTGCGCAAAAGGAATCTGATGGAGTTTGGCAATTCTGTCAAATTACCAATATTTTGATAAATAGCATATTTGAGGGAAATCCTGAAGGGTTGATAGCTGCTTATAAGCATAATAAAATAGTTAATGGTGTTGATGTTTTCGTAGAACTGAATAAGTCTTATTCGATGATTTCGTCCACAGTGAATCTTGTAGATGAAGACAAAAGCACCTTAGAAGAATATAAAAAGGAATTCGGAAGTGCATCAAAAGAAGACTTGGAATATCTATGTTGTGAGCATATTTTTCTAGAGGATTCTGAAGAAAGTTTTGCTGAGAATTTATTTGAGCAGAATTTTATGTAATAACTTAAGAATAAATAATTATGGATACAATTATTATTGGTCAAGGATATAATCTTAAAGACAATTCGTCCGTTGGAGAAGAGCTGATAGGATTGTTTAAGTCTCGTAGGTTTTCTGCATTTACGTGTCTTGTTGCATTTGCAAGTTATAGAGGAGTTAGTGCTTTAAGTGAAGAAATACTTAAAGCCAAAGCTAATGGTGTCAACATAAAAGTAATTCTTGGTGTTGATCAAAAGGGAACGTCTAAAGAGGCTTTAGAAGAGGTTCTTTCCTGGGGGGTAGATTCTAAGATCTATCACACTAATGATTCCAATATATTTCATCCTAAAGTATATTTATTCGAAAATGAAGATATTTTTGCGCTGATAGTCGGTTCGAATAACCTTACTATACCAGGATTAGTGCAGAATGTAGAATGTTCATTAATGATAAAGGACATTAAAAGTAATCCGGTTTTGGCTAAATTTTATGACTACTGGGGTGGAATCTTAAATGGGACAGAAGTTAATCTTTATTCTATTTCACAAGAATTGATAGATGCTCTTTATAATGATAAAATAATCACTCTTGAGTCCGAACGTGAAGCACGATATGATAAAGGAGAAGATGAGTCTCCTAACGATGGAGTTGAAAAGAAAATCACGTTTCTAAAAAAGGGTGTTCAGCAGTTACCGAAGGGATTAACTCCTAAACGTAAACAAAGAAAAATCAAAGTAAAGGTTAGGCATGAAGCATCAAGTTCTTATAAGCAAACACAGGAGGAACGCAATATCGGAGAACAGGTACTTATTGCTGAGATTGGAGGTGGTCCCCGTTGGAAACAGGTGAATTTTCCTATAAAAATATTTGAGGAATTCTTCGGGGCAGAACGTGGTAATAATAGTTACAAAATTGAACTTATGAATATAGCACAAGATGGAACTTTGGGTAGTGTAGAAATAAGGAAGGCCGTAACTGTAAAGAGTAATAATTTCCGTTTTGAGATAAAGTGCAAAGAAACTGACGGAAATTATCCTGGAAAGGGCAACCGTCCTATTGGCTTGTTTGTAAAGCTTGGCGATACAGAATTCTTGTATCAGGTACTGATGCCCAATTATCCTGCTTATGGCAAAATTAAGGATTATCTAACGCTTGAAGCGAAATCTAAGCGCGCAGATGAATTAAAACGTGTTATTGTTGATGTAGAGGCTATACATGCACTCTATCCTGAACTTATTATATAATTATGGAATACAATTTTCGAACGTTAAATTATTTAGGGAGTAAGTTCCGCCTTCTTGATTTCATAGAGGAAAATATACTCAAGGTAACCAAGGAAGGCGAGGGAGTTTGTGATTTATTTGCAGGCTCTGGTTGTGTTTCATATAAGCTTTCAAATCATTTTTCTGTATTATCTTGTGATATTCAGAAGTATTCTCAAATCATTAGCAATGCTATATTAAAGAAAATTTCGATAACGGAAGAAGAAATTAATATTTTTATTTCTCATGTATGTAATGATGGCAAATTGCTCGATAGCTTTTTACCGCTCATTAAGATAGAAGAACAAGCAATTGAGTTGAAAAATCTGGAAATGCTTACAGAGATTTTGGAAAATGGTTCTGTTGAGGTTTATCACATAGAGGAAAGAAGAACTTCGTTGTGTATTCCACTTCAAGAGGTTTATACCAACCTTGAAAAAAATGGATTATTGAATGAGAAGTCTTTGATAAGTCGTTATTATGGTGGGGTCTATTTTTCATATCGTCAAGCAGTATGGATTGATATGATACTTGAGGTTATAAATAAATATGTTACCCAAGATAAACGTGACTTGTATTTAGCTGCGTTATTAAGCACTTCAAGTGATATAGTAGATACAGTAGGTAAACATTTTGCTCAGCCAATAAAAGCTAGGGATTCTAAAGGTAAAATCAAAAAGACAGTGTACAATAAAGCTGTAAAAGACAAGACAGTAAGTGTGTTAGATTTGTATAAAGAATGGCTTTTGCGTTATTTAACCTTACCTAGGTCTGAACATGATTGTTGTGCGATGCAAGGAGATTATCTAGAATGTTTACGAAATTTACCCAATACAGTGAGAACAGTCTATGCAGATCCTCCATATACGCGAGATCATTATAGTAGATTCTATCATGTGTTGGAAACAATCACCCTTAGAGATTCGCCAAAGTTATCTACTACCAATATCCGTGGTGAGAAGCATATTAGTAATGGCATTTATCGAAAGGATAGACATCAATCACCGTTTTGCATAAAGAGTAAGGCTCCAGAAGCATTCCGTAATATGTTTGAGATAATATCGCGAGGAGGAAGAAATCTCTTACTTTCGTATTCTCCATATGATGAAACAAAAAAAACACACCCTCGGGTGGTTACAATGCAGGAGCTTATAACATGGGCTAAGGATTATTTCTTGCATGTTCGTGTGATTTCTGCTGGCATGTTTAAGCATAACAAGTTAAATTCGACAGAGCATTTTCTATATGCTTCTGAGGAGGCGGAAGTTCTTATAGTTTGTACAAATAAATAAAATGAGGCCAAATATTAAATTTATATATGAAGCAAATTCTTCAATGGGTACATCCGATAGTAAGAATATGCTCATCAAGGGTAATAATAAGGATATCTTACCAGAACTCGTAGGAGAGTTTGGTGGAAAGGTAAAGTGTGTCTATATAGACCCTCCTTACAACAATGGAGATTCGTATCATTACTATAATGACAATGTCTCTGAGGCAAGTTGGCTCAAAGATATTAGTTATGTTTTAATGTATCTTAAGATGCTACTTACAAAAGATGGTAGTATATGGATTTCGATTGACGATAGCGAAATGGCATACTTGAAGGTTGCGGCAGATAAGGTGTTGGGACGAGAAAATTTTGCTGGTACTATTGTGTGGCAGCATCGCAAAACAAGAGAAAATAGAGCCGTATTTTCTTGTAATCATGAGTATATATTAGTGTATGCAAAAGATATAAAGAAATTTAAAAAATCAAGACACTTACTCCCCGTTGGAAAAGATTTTATCAATAGCAAATATAAAAATCCCGATAATGACCCTCGTGGGCCATGGCAATCTATAAGTGCCAGCGTACAAGCTGGACACGCTGTACGTAGTCAGTTCTATACAATAGTTTCACCTTCCGGAATTGAGTTTAATCCTCCTAAAGGGAGATGTTGGGCATATAACGAAGAACGTATGAAAAAAGAAATTGCTAATGGAAACATCTGGTTCGGGTTAGAGGGATTGAATGCTCCACGAATAAAGAAATTTCTTTCTACAGCTAAAATAGGTTTAACTCCGCAAACATTATGGGCTGGTGATGAATTTGGAACTACTGATAGTGCCAAAAAGCATTTATTGTCATTGTTTCCACATCAGGAAAAGGTTTTTGATACACCTAAACCAGAGGAGTTGATAAAACAAATTCTTGAAATAGCAACCAATGAAGGAGATTTGGTTTTAGATAGTTATCTTGGCTCAGGAACGACAATAGCTGTTGCTCACAAACTCAAAAGAAACTATATCGGTATAGAGATTGGTGAGCAGATGACGGAATTAGTAGTTAATCGTTTAAAAAGTGTAATAATGGGAGAAAAGGGAGGAATATCAGATATCTCTAATTGGAAAGGTGGAGGTGATTTTGCATACTTTATCTTTGATAAGACACAGAAAGAGAAATTGATGCAGGCGCCTGTTAAATGTAAAAAGAAGGTTGAGTATCATCAATTAGATTTTTTCTCTTTGTTTGATAAATATGGTGATGAACCTATTACTGACAACAGTATGGCGCACGAGGATATTAATTGGGAGAAATACGGAGAAAAACCGCTTGAGACACCTATGGTGGATGAAACCAAGAATGTACTTGTATCGCTTGTAAAGAAAGACAACGAGAAGATGTTTCTTGATGGGTCTGCTACTATATACTATACCGGCAAGAAGTTTCCTACATCCGTGGCACTCAACAAACTGTATTACTTTATGCCTTATATAAAAGGCAAAGGTGTGCGTGATCTATTCTTTATTAAAATAGCCCGCTTAGGATACCGCAAGGAAGGAACACCGGAAGAAGATAAGAACGATCTCCGACTGGTGTTTGAAGTGCAGTTTGTAAAACAGCTCTTCGAGGACTATAAACCTATAGAATTGAAGATTTGGAGAACTTTCACGGATACTACTGTTGGCAATCTTATAAAGGAATAATAAAAATAAAGACTATGTCTAAATTCGCTATATACAACTACAATTTCTTACGCATAATAGAACCTAACGTAGAGCATCAATTAGAGTTCCCCGACTGGGAAAATGTAAATGTGAAAGAATCATTTGAAAATCGCCAGCAATTGCTTGAAGAGCTTTTGCTGGCTGATTACGATAAACCATTTCAGTTTGAGAATGCCAGAAAGAAACTTTACTGGCACAAACAGATAGTGAAACCACAAGATAATGTCTATGTGATGCGTGTGGCAAATGTTACTAATGTAACCATTACTGATGAACATTTGAAGTCTCAAAAATATGCTGATTATAGAAATTGTCTGGTCATCATCGACAATCGTCCTGGTATCCAACGTATCGCCATAGAGCAAAAATCAAAAGCTTTCAGCCGTACTAAGACGGTGGCTAATATAATCGAAGCATCTTTCTGCAAACTACTGAAGAGTAAACTCCTGAAGGTAAAACTATCTGCGATTTTTGCAACGAATGTATTCTGGAATACGCTGAATAAATATCCTAATGGTTTCAGTAAAGTGACCTTTCACTTCCCTCATCTCAATTTAGACCGTATTACCAAGGCAATGGACAATTACCTCAAAACTGCAAGAGAAGATTGGGATAGTGATCTGAGTTTTACTTTTGGAGCAAATGAGGGCGGTGCAGTGTCAATTGATCGCAACAATCAGCGTCAGGCAGCACTTATTGCTGGAGCATCTGGGGCAGGTACGTGGATTAAAATGGAACCTAAGGGCGAAAAGGGAAAGGCTATATTATGCGGTAAAGACCAATTCGTGGTGCGCGAACTTGATTCAGAGGTGTTCAACAATCTGTTGACAGGAGCACAGCCGATTCCTGGCTTGGAACAATCTGCTATGGATAAGGTGAAGATTTTTATGAAGGATATGCCTGATATATTCAGCCATTAAACTGCTTAAATGGATGGAAAAGTTTGAACGTTTTCCTGAGGAGAAAATAGTCTCCCTAAGAGGTCGTTATCGAGGTGATGATCTGTTTAGAACGTGGACATGGCTCCTCTGTTTGCTGGAACAGCAACTGAACGGACTAAATGCCGTGGAAATATGGAGTGAAACTGAAATGATTTGCCAGAAACTATCTGAAATCAAAGAACATCGTGATAATGAGGTGGAGTTTCTTTATGGAGATCTCGTGAAACGGCACCAGTCTGAGTCCACCGCCATAATCATTCTTACGGTTCTATTCACCCAGATGTGTGATGCTGCACCAGATGAAGAGGATGATGCTGCCGAGCGTAATCCTAACCGGGCTGTCTGTACGGTCTTGGCTCGTCTTTTGATGAATCCTGCCAACAAGCCTTTTGTTGAGAAATTAATCGCGGCATATAAAAGCAGACGCTACGATAACGAGGGAAATAAGATTATTTTACCCATAACTGACTATTTGAATGTGAAATCTCCTCTGGAATTGATGGATGAAGAAGCTAAGGCGAAAGTGGAAGAATGGGTAGAGGAAATAGAAAATCGGACATTAGGAATCAGATACTTTTTGAATATAGACTGGGATGTTTACAAAAATATTTGGAGGAATATTTGTACTGAGCAAGAAATTTCCCTTTTGCTTAAAAAGGAACAACCTCGAAAAAATAAATGGGGGTTTAATCTGAAACTGGTAGCAAATGTTCTGGGCATTCTGCATGTTACACCTAATGACGGGAAGTTTGTGTTAGAGGGAAGTATTCAGGCTATCAGTGATGCAGTAGGAGTGAATGTGAGAGCCTATATTGCCAACCATGCTGATTTTGGAACAAGCAATACTACATTAACAAAGGAAATGCATGCTAAGATAAAGCAAATCATTTTATCAGCAATCGGATAAGAACCACCTGTTGCTGATAAAGATAACGAGGGCGTTGATGGAATCATTCTGTCAGCGCCCTTTTTCTGTCTGATTTTCAGCGGATAAGCTACTGATAAGAATTTGTCTTTTTATTTTTTAAGGCGTATTTTTATCTACTAACTAATATCCATATCTTTGTACTCGGATTTGGGAACTGAGCATTCTCATTTCCGAGTATTTTTTTTGTATCACCTGAGCGGAGGCGGGGAACCTCACAACGTGATTGAAGATGGCCATCGGGAATCCACGGCTTCTCTCGCAATACCGATCAGGAATCATGGCAGAAGCAAAACATGAAAAAAGAGCGTTAGGCATTGCCTATGCAGCCGTAGTGAAACTGGGCTATACGCATAGCCGACTGGTGAAGCTCCATGAGGGCATCAACTTCCATACTCTGAGAAAAATCAGAGACGGAAAGGAAATGAAGAATGTGACGGAACGTTTCTATCTGAAACTTTTCTTCGACTTGATCAACAAGGAATACAACCGACGGATGAATAGTGGCAGTGCTGGAGCCGTCAGTCTGCTTGTCGTGATGAAAGATATCCTTGAAGCGGAACTGAAATAGACTAAAAATGGGGCAAAAAAGAAAAAGTGGTGGAAAGATGAGGGGGGATTCTTCCACTAAGTGTTCCAGCGCATTGAAAGACTTTCTATCTTTGCACCAGCTTTCAGCAAGATCGGAGCTTGAACTAATGAGCCTTAAAGGAAGGCGAGGTCTTGCATTATAGATAATCATGAAAGGCGATTTTATGAGAGTGGTGCAGCAGGGCGAGCCTTTCGCTGTACAGAGTCAGAAGAGTGAAAACGGCCAGATGATGAAGTGCAACATCGTGTTGCAGGAGATGGGTGGCAAGTACGAAAACCAATATGCAGCTGCCATGCTGGGGAATGCGGCTCAGTGCAAATTCTATCCTGGTGATTTGGTAGTGGCTACGCTCAGATTCACGGCTCGTGAGTATAATGGTCAGGTTTATCAGGACATCTTAGTGACGGACATTGAAAAGGTAAAAAAGTAAAAGGGTAAAAAGGTAAAAAGAGCTTCGCATGATGAGCTATAATGCGAGGGTTCTGTAACAAGTAATTAATCTTGAATTGAAATGGGTGGAGTGAGAATTGTCCCGGGATAATTTGCGCAAACTGCTTACGACACTTCTTTCATTCATCCTAATTTTAATTTAAGAAATATGAAAAAAACAAATAATAAGCAGGTAAACAACCAGCAAGTGAATAATGATGACTGCCAGCATGTGCAGTTGGGTGGAACGGCTTACTATGATGAAAAGCAGTATTTTCTCTTTTGTCCTGATGCAGCCAATCAGCGTGTTGTGGAGAGCTTCCGACGTCATGGCGTGGCTCAGCAGATGCAAGACGGAACGTTTGATTTCGTGGCGCTTTCTAAGCAGAAAAGTCAGTCGAAATTGATTAAGAAACTGGCTCACGGACGTGTAAGCAAAACCAAGGATGGAGGCATCCAGCTCACCTTGAAGGTGTTTTGCGATGAAGGAATCAATATCGGCCATACGCTGGCTTCTGAGGCTGCAGAGGGAGCAGAGGCAGTAGTGGCTTATCAATTAAAAAGATAAATGAGCTGTTATTTAATTAAGGTGGAGAATGGGCACAAGGTTGCCCGTCCCATCACCTCGGAAGAGGAATACAAGCAGCTGCGTGGAAGCAACGAGCAGAAGGCGAATCTTCGCCTTGCTCGTGCTGGAAACGATGCTGCGAAACGCAGACTGGCGCAGTTTAACTATTCCGGGCATTATCCGCAGGGCGTAGTGAAAGGCATGAAACTGCCAAGTTCGGCTTTCGGCTTTGATATGGATGAACCAGAGGCTTTTGCCAAGGCTGCCAAACTGCTGCTGAAGGAGCCGAGTAAATACGGACTTCTGATGTTGGAACGCAGCGCAAGACAGGGCGGTCATGCGGTGTTTGAGCGTGAAAAGGGCAAGACCATCTTGGAGAACCAAGTGAGGATTGCTACAATGCTGGAGTGTGAAATGGATACCTCGGCTCACGACATCAACCGGGTTTACTTCACCACCACTTCGGATGACGAAGACCTACTCTTCCTCTCTCCACGACTCTTTCAGGATGATTACGACGAGGCTGCTGTGGCAGCTGAAGCAAGGGCTTTGGAGGATCGGGAGAAATTTGGAAAAGAGGAGTTGAATGAGGGTGCTCACAAGGCGAACAAGCATTACAAACCTTGGGAAAATCCGATGCCAAATGCTTCTGCTACGATTTTAGGCGGAGATGCTTCTACTGGCTCTTCAGAGAAGAAAACTGGAACGACTGCTCCTGCAGCTTCTACAGGAAAGAATGAAACTTCAACCCCATCTGCTGGAACTCCCCAAGTTTCTGCTCCATCTAATCTCAAATATCTCGGAATTCCTTATTCCGACATCATCGCCCAATGGTGGCAGATGTATAATGACGGGCAGGAACCCGTGAAATCCAATCGCAACACATTGACTTTCGAGCTTGCCGTAAATCTCCGTCATATCTGTGGTTTCGACCGCAATCTGATGGCTCAGGTGATTCCCTGCTACGATGGTTTCCCTGATCAGGAAAAGATGGCTTGCATCAACTCGGCACTCAGTGAGAAAATCACGCAAATGCCGAAACGTCTGAAAGATGTTTTGTACGCTTTACGACAGGAAAAACTGAAACAGACTGCACAGAATGGCATTTCCGCCAAGGGGGACGAGGCTCTGGTGAATGCGCTGGACGAGGCTAATGCCAAGGACGAAATGTTCTATTTCAACGCTTTGCCCAAGATGCCACTGGGCGTGCGTGATTCTATCAATGCTGTGGGTCCTGCACTGGCAATGCCGGTGATTACTGCTATCTGTCCTGTCATCGGAATGCTTGCAACAGGTGTAAAGGTAAGCGTGCACGGAAAGATGAACTCGTTGAACCTCATCAGCTATATCGCTGGTGATTTCGCATCAGGTAAAGGAAGTATTGATCCCGTAATAAATACTTGGACTTCTGAAGTAAAACAGATGGACAAAATGTACCAGCAGCAGGAAGATGAATGGCGTGCCAAAAAGCGTGCAGCTAAAAACAAGAAAGAGCAGCCGGAAGAACCGAAGCTGCCCGTAAGATGTCTCACATTGAACAATACCGTAGCCAATCTTGCCGAACGTCTTGCCAACACCGAAGGCAAACACGCCTTCTCGTTTACCCCTGAAGCCGATACCGTGGCGCAGAAATGGAAATCTGCTATGAGCGATTTCTCCGTGATGCTCCGACAGGCTTACGACGGAACGAGCTATGAACGAGAGGCAAGAAGTGCTGAGGCGGTGAATGTGCATATAGACAGGCTATTATGGAATGTGGTGATGTGCGGAACGCCTGATGCACTTTACCGAGTGGTCAGCAATTATACGGATGGTTTCCAAAGCCGTATCATTGTGGCTCGAACACCAGACAACACTTTCACTCCGCTTACGGATAATCTCTTTGTGCTGACTGAAACGCAACGTGAACACATACGGCAGATTGCTCATCTCTTGCCCTTGATGGGGGGCGAAGTCGTTCTGCCTAAGTTGGAGACAAAGGGTAGGGAATGGCTGGAAGAGATCAGACTGGAAACGATGAAGAATGACGACAAGGTGAAAGCCCGCCAGCGTTTCCGTATCTGTCCCACCACGATGAGAATGATGACATGTATCATGCTCTGCAAGGTGGCTGAGACACTGATCCAGAAGCATGGCTTTCAAGGTGCTGAAAAACAGCTGAAACAGAATCCGCTGATATGGAAGGAATTGATAGTCAAGATGCAGACACCTACCACGCTTGCAGCCTTCAATATCCTTGCCGATTATCAGTTGGACAATGCGCTCTACTTCTTCCGCAGCCGCATAGAAGATGCTTTCTCATCGAAGAGCTATTGCGGTCAGACTGCTTATGATCGTACCCGACGTGGCAGAAATGACTCCATCTTCGAGCGTCTGGACGTTACTTTCTCCTTTGAGCAGGCTTTGCAGCAAAGCATTGCCGTGAAGGGTGCAAACGTAACCCGGGAGGTCGTCAGACAGATGCTGAAAAACTGGAAGCGACAGGGATTGATAGGTGTGCTGCCTGATATGCATTATCAGAAGGTTCAGCCTACGGTATAAAAGAGTGTTTATAGGTACGTGATCATTAATTATTCCGGTCATTAACGGTCACGGTCATTTTCGGTCATTAAGGATTTTCAGTCAGAAATTCTTAATGACCTATCAACAAATCAAATGTATTTTTAAAAATTTTATTTTTATGGTAGTATACATTTATCGCCGTCATTTTACCCGCTGGGGGATTGAGGGCACATTAGTTATAAAGGGTACAAAAGTTTGTGATACCCTTGAACATCCTACATGTTATTTTCCTGCTGGGGAGTATGAGATAACTCTTTTTTCTCCCATCTTGGCCGGGGAAAAAAGTAGAAAAATGCCCATTGTCTTAATTCCAGGAATGTCAATATGGAATGTACTCCCTCGCATTGCTTATATTCAACCTGGTAATGGTCCGATGAGGCTGAAATACCGCAGCATCATCCTGGGCGAGTCTGTTCTCCCAGGTCTGGTGATTCACACTCAGGAATGCTTCGAACGATTTTATGAGCGATTAAGGAAAGCTATAAAGAGAAATGAATATATCTATTTAAATATCGTTGATTTGGGTAGTGATGAAATCCCAATATCTGATTAGGATTATCTCACATACATTTTTCATTTTAAAAAAGTTATTTTATGCGTAATATCAAGGAAATCATCATTCATTGTAGTGCTACCAAAGAAGATAAGGACTACACAGTTGCCGACATCGACCGCTGGCACAGAGCGCGCGGTTTCAGAAAAATCGGTTATCATTTCGTCATCTATCGCAACGGCGACATTCACGTAGGCCGTTCTTTGTCTGAAATCGGTGCTCATTGCAAGGGGCACAATGCTATCAGCATCGGCATCTGTTACATCGGCGGTTTATCCAAGGATGGCAAGCCAAAGGACACCCGAACCATTGAACAGAAGGCTGCCCTGCTGGATCTCATCGGTCAGCTGAAGGAGGAATTCCCTCACGCCACCATCCACGGTCACAACGAGTTTTCCGCCAAGGCCTGTCCTTGCTTCGACGTGAAGAAGGAATTAGTTCCCTATTTTACCGTCTCATTTTCTTTCTGAGCCATTGACTGAATGCCTCGTAAGCACTGATTTCCTCCTGGTGCTGTGGCTCAGCGAAGGTAAGTTGATCACCCGATGAATCGCCATACTGGTCTGGGAAGATAATCATCAGATTGGTGCCCGAGAAGAAGCGGGTGATTTCCTCTGGCAGACGTTCCAGGGCTGTCTTGTAGGATACTGTTCCCTTGCGGGCGGTAATCACAACCAACATGTGGTCGTTGGAAATCTGGGCTGCCAACTGTGGCATTTCGTTCCAATGGTTCATCAAGGCATAGTCGGCACGCACTTCATGATGGCGGTTCTGTATGTACTCATTGATGAGCGCCAAGGTTTCGGTGCGACCATGAAACTGGATACGGCAGTCGAGATTTCCTGCCATTCGGCTGAGGCGTTCAAGCCAGCGGTAAAAGCCCGGTTCAAACTCAGCTCGTGATGGCACGGCTACCTGGATTCTGCGTATTGTATTCAATGGTTGTATGACGCGAGCCATGATAATCTGTCGGCTCAAACCGTTGAAAAGGCTCTGATGGAATTCGCCCCAGAATTTCGGAGAACGCTCCGGATGCATGTGCATGCCGATGATAATCTCAGAGCATTGGAACTCGTTGAAAGCATGTTTGATGCCATTGGCTATGTTGGCCGCAATACGAACCTGCGTCTGGGTCATCACATCGGTAGCTGCTGCTAATTGGCTGCAATGGTCGAGCAGTTGTCTGCCCTGTTCCTGGTTGTATCGCATGTCCTTATCAT
>ERZ1026894.1516-NODE-1516-length-13549-cov-6.149252_pt1 | contig 13549 bp, 7 predicted proteins | sample MGYA00380177_ERZ1026894 | MGnify/ENA primary metagenome ERZ1026894 (study PRJEB33269, sample SAMEA4719813) | human gut metagenome | biome: human-associated habitat; feature: organic feature; material: feces | place: Cameroon | collected 2013-10 ... | reverse complement strand
GTACCTTCTGCGCCATGCTTATCTGCGATATGGCAATAGTAGCCATACAAAAAAGTATTCTTCTTATTTTCATCGTCATTGTTTTATTAGTAATACGAAGTGGATAAGAAGAATACTTATTTCAAATCAACCTTCATTTATAAAAACAAGCAAAAGATAATCTGCAAAAGTATGCAGATTATCTTTTTTCATTTTTAATCCCAACCAGGATTATTTCCCAAATCCTGTCCGTTGGACAATGTACTCAACCAGTTTCTAGGAATAGGACGAAGACTATATTTAGCCTCAGTTTCCTTACTAAGCTGAGTTTTAATCAAGCCACCAGAGATATGAGTCACATCCCAATTATATTTCAATACTCGCTCTGCCAACTTGCCTGTTCTAGTTAAGTCATTCCATCGAGGAGCTTCACCGAATAATTCCAAAGCACGTTCATCCAAGATATCATCAATGGTAACAACACCGGAATAAAGAGACAAGCCTATCTCAGAAGCACCGTTCATGGCACGTTTACGAACCGCATTGATATATTTCAAGGCATTTGCATTATCATTGTTTTTGACTGCAGCCTCAGCTGCTATCAGATAAGTTTCAGCCAAGCGGAACAACACAATATCACGAGAGCCATTCAATACACCAGAACTACCTTCATTATACTTGATGCCAGCATCCTTAAACTTATAGACAGGCAACCATGCACGAGTAGTAGAACTATTACCTTGCATACCAGTAATATAATAATCGTCATTAGAACAATCCGAGAATGAACCCTCAGGATAATTATAGATGAACTTCATAGGAGAACTGGTATTGGCTGTTTTTTGCTCTTCTGCTGAATATTTTCTGAAGCCAGTTTCACCAGGCACAGGGAAATATATGACGGTATCAGCCAACAAATCCGATGCCTTTTCAAGTTGATCAGTATTCATGAAAGCATTACGCCCTAAAGTTCTGCCATCAATAGAGGTAGCAGGGTTGCCATTATAAGGACTCATGAAGGTAACCTCAGTGCGATGATCTTTTTTCCAATCAAACAGCAAGTATGAATATTTTGTAGGCATTACACTACCATAATCATTACCATAGAAATTACTCTTGCCCAATCCTTCCCAACCTTCACGATAAGAGAACAGCCAGTGCTCTGTCGAGAGATTGTTCATATAATTGTTGCTATTATTGAAATTGATAGCAAACACAACCTCATCATTAGCCTCATTAGACTGTCGATGAACCAAGGCATAATCATCCAATAGCTTATGACCTGAATTGTTTATGACATCTACGGCATCGGCAAAAGCATTCTGAAAATCAGAAGATTGTCCAAAACTTTGGTAACCACGAGTGAGAAGAACCAGCGCACGAAGATGCTTAGCTGCAGCCTTAGATACACGTCCGAAATTAGAAGCAGGTTGTCTTTCTGGCAAATCAGAAGACAAAACATCAGCCAAATCACTTAATATCTGCTCATAAAACTCAGATGCGCTATTCAATTCTCCAGTCGTGGAAGCAGAAGTTGGCTCATGGAGTATAAGTGGGGCTTGTCCCCAATTCTTGACAATCTCAAAGAGATACAAGGCACGCAAGAACTTAGCTTCAGCTACATGCTGCTTTATCAGTTCTGGTTTCATACCATTAAACTTATCCTGCTCTAAAGTCTTCACTGTCGCAGAACGGTCTATGACTGCATTTACATTCTTCAAGGATGTATAAAGATTCTTCCACAGATTATATACAGAAGAATTATCCGCAGTGTAAGTAACCACATACTGATTTAAATCAGAAGTGGTTGTACCGTTATTCTGAGTACCAAGATCTGTACCTAACTGAGTAAGTTTAAAATAGTCTAAATTGTTATAAACAGTCTTCAAAGTAGCATAAGAGCCATTCATTAAAGACTCAAATCCAGTTGCAGTCTCATAATACTCCTCTGCCGATTGACTAGACCAGTTCTTCTCTTCCAAGAAATCTGAGCAAGCAGTCAGGGATGCCGCACTTACGACGAGCATTCCCTTTATGATGATATTATTTACTTTCATTTTCTTCATTATTAAAATTAACCTCTATATTAGAAAGAAACATTAACACCAAAAATCATATTGGTAGTCATAAAATCTGTACCAGCAACATTCTGGGTCAACTGTTCTGGGTAGTATACAAAATCAGCTGTCAACAAAAGTGGATTCTGCAACATGGCATATAAGCGCACATTCGACAGGAATATTCCTGCCAACCAGCTCTTAGGAAGCGTATATCCCAATGTAACCTGAGTGATACGGAAGAAGTCTGAAGATGACATCGTATGAGACACATCTGACTTTTGATTTCCCCAAGGACCAGCCTTTCCACGATAAGTTCCCATATTACCAGGCTGAGCCCACTCATTAGTAGGATTCTCAGGAGTCCAATAATTACGATTCAAGTTATTCAAATTCATATTATTGTTCTCCAAGCAATAACTTACCAAGAACTGATTTCTCAACCTTGCACCTGTCTGGAAAGCAGAACCAATAGAGAGGTCAAAATTCTTATAAACTAAGTTATTGGTCATACCACCTGTCAAAGAAGGAGTACGCTTACCATCTATCACTCTATCTGCATCATTGATAGCACCATCACCATTCAAGTCGAGCACCTTGTACTGACCAGGTTTGCAACCATATTTAGCAGCTTCTTCAGCCTCATCCAATTGCCAAACGCCAATGGTTTTGAGATTATAATTGATATCGATTGGCTGTCCGATAATCCAAAGATTGGCATAATCTCCCTGCATACCTTCCATAGATTTTCCACGAGAGCTTAAATCTTCCTTATACTGCAAGTCTATGATTTCATTCTTGTTGTGAGCAATATTGAAAGAAGTGGACCAACGGAAGTTTTTATTTTCAATGTTCACCGTATTCAGAGTAAACTCAAAACCTCGGTTACGAACAGAGCCAACATTGGCCTTAACAGAACCATAGCCAGAAGTGATTGGCACAGTTTTGTTCATGATCAAATCTTTTGTCTCTCGATTATAGAACTCGAAGGTACCGCTAATTCTACTACGTAAAAAAGCGAAATCAAGACCTATGTTATATTCTGTGGTTCGCTCCCATCCGAGATCCATATTGCGGAGATTATTAGGAACATTACCTATCACGTCAGTCGTGCCAAAGGTATAATATTTCGCCCCACTAATCTGACCTTGTGTCTGATAAGCAGAAACATTATCATTACCCGACTGTCCCAAACTTACACGAAGTTTCAAGTTGTCAATCCACTCAAACTGCTTCATGAAGTTTTCTTCAGAAATTCGCCATGCCAAAGCTGCAGCAAAGAAGCCACCCCACTTATTCCCCTTGGCCAACTTAGAAGAACCATCCTCACGATAGCTAAGTGTAGCGAGATACTTGCCTTTATAATTATAATTCAAACGTCCGAGATAAGACAGCAAAGATGTCTGCGTATAACCTGAAGACAATTTGATATTGGCAGAACCATTCTGAAGAGCATACCAATGTGAATCAAAAGAGAAGGTACGAGCCTCTCCATGAAGATTATCGCTTACATACTTGGTCATAGAGAACACGCCGGTCACATCAAAATGATGATCTTTCGCTACATCAAACTTATAGTTTGCCAGGTTATCCCAAACCCAGTTGGTCGTAGTTGTTCTCTCATTCCAAGCCATATTGGTACTACCCTGCATGCGCTTGGTATATTTATCTGCCCACATTCCATAGTCAACAAATCGGATATCTGGCGAGAATGTTGTACGAAGAGACAAATTCTTAATTGGATCAATCTCAATATAAGCATTCATCAAGGCATCATACTTCTTATATCTCCAAGATTGGTTCTTCTGAGTAACATAAGGATTCCACTGACCACTTCCGTATTTGAGTTCCTCTTCACCTGTTACATAGTTATATCTACCATAGGTAGGACGAAGACGCAAAACGGTTTGCAATCCATCCTCATTACCAGTCTCCTGATCGCTATGCGTTGCATAAATACTAGCACCAAACTTCACATATTTATTTGGTTGAGCATCCACTGCAGCACGCACATTATAACGTCTATAGAACTGTGGATCCAAAGTACCATCTTCATCATAGAAACCAACAGAAGTAGCATACTTCACCTTGTCGGTTCCACCAGTAACAGACAAAGAATGACTTGTAATAAAGCCTGTAGAAGTCATTTCGTCAAACCAATCGGTATAGGTTCCCGTCTCGATAGCTTTCAATTCAGAAGAAGAGAACAAGGCACTGTCATCTACATACTGTCCTTTTCCCTTGGTTGCACGACCATATTCACGAGCCAATCTCACATACTGCTCACCATTCATCATATCAGGCTTATACCAATAGTCCTTAAAGCCAACAGAACCGCTGTAGCTTACTTGAGGAGCACGGTTAGCACCTTTTTTGGTTGTAACGATAACAACACCATTGGTTGCACGAGAACCGTAAATGGCAGTAGAGGAAGCATCCTTCAAAATATCAATTTTTTCAATATCATCAGGATTAATGTTTTCTAACTGAGCACCAGGCACACCGTCAATCACTATCAAAGGAGAAGTAGAACCATTGATAGTATTAAGACCACGAATCAAGATATTATAAGAACTACCAGGCTTACCAGAAGAACGCTGAATATTAACACCAGAAACAGCACCCTGCATTGCACCAGCAGCACTAGCTAATCCTGTTGCCACCAAGTCCTTGGTTGACACCGATGCTACAGCACCTGTCAAATCTGATTTCTTAACAGCACCATAACCAACTACCACAACTTCATTAAGCAAGCCGTTAGCCTCTTCTATCTTTATCGTATTATTTTTACCTGCAGATACAGCCTGCTCTGTTGTCTTATATCCCACATAAGAGACTACAACAACTCCCTTGGCTACATTAGGGAGTACATAGTTACCATCTAAATCTGTCACTGCTCGCTTATTGGTTCCTTTCAAAGTCACAGTAGCGCCAATAATCGGTTCACCATTTACGTCAGTTACTTGTCCTTTCACTTTCGCATCCTGCTGTACATTCTGCACAGCAAAATTATTTTCCGCAAAAGAAGGCAAAGTTACCATAGTCAAGGCAGAAGCTATTATCATAGAATAAAGTCTACCATTAGTTGGAAAAATAGATTTACTTTGCATAATTAGTAATTTATTGTTAAAAAGTTGTTTATTATTTTATTTCTTCTATTGATGAACAAGACTTAATCCAATCCACAACCACTCCTTCATCTCCTGTTTTACCAAAATCAAGGATAAGTGTTACATTCTGTCTGCGCTTAGTAAAAGGAGTAGAGTTATTGGAACGGGCACCATTTATATTGAAAACGTAAATGTCTTTGTCTACTCGTTTTGCTTTGCTTTCTGCAAATGTCCAATATTCAGGTGCACTATTCACACTATAGCACAAACGGAACCAGTTTTTGTTGCGTTTCTTAGGCATCTTACTCACCTTCACTGCAATCAAAGGATACTCTCCAGAGGCATAATCCACAAACTTACTCATGGACAATGAAGGAACGCTGAATTCATATTCGCCCTGATTAGCTCTCCAACTCAAGGAAGGAGTTTTCCAACCTTTCCATGCCAGCCTGGGAAATTCGTTGACTTTCCCAGGCACAGCCTTCTCAACACCCTTGCCCAAATAAAAAAGCAGAGTACCAAAACCTGGATTGTCACATGTAAAGCCCTGCCATTCCGGACGAATCAATCCCAGCACCTTGTCAGTATAAGGCATCTGTAGATGACGGCGATAGACATAGTGATTGTAAGCCAATTCGAACACTGACCTAAACTCACCACGAGAGCTTTCTCCCAGAGTGGTCCAATTATTGTATCTTCCTGTCTTGTCTGTCCATGTTTTAAAAGGTACATCATAACCAAGATTATATTTAGAGAGATACTCCATGCCCTTCATGATGCGATTATCATAAGCAGCATAAAGATCAACACCTTGCTTCCAAGCTACCTCAGCCATTTCTGAAAGACAACCGATTGCCAACATGGTGTGAGCCTGATCACGACCACTTTCCTGCAATTGCCCCGTTTCTGCAATGTAATGCGGAAGAGCACCATTATCGTTTCCATGGTCAAAAAGCAGCAACGCTTGTTCAAACATCTGATCATCATCCAGATATACTCCCATTGCCAGCAACATCTTGTAGACACTTTGTCCCCAGTTACCATTGGCATAAGGTTTAGAATGTACAAAAGTATCCAACACCGGATAGAAAACATTTCTCAAAAGCCCCTCAACCAGCTTCGTATCCTCATTTTGCCAGCCGTTTGGATATCGTGCAACTGGATATGTATAGCGCATCAACTCAGAAGCATTCACAAAAATAAAACCTTGAAGCCCCGCGCAAAGAGGATCGTCTGGGCCATAGATTTTCTCTGTAGTCTTGGCATAAGCCCTAATTATTTCCATGGCTTTGTCAGCGTGCTTAGTATCCCCCGTAATACTCCACATCAAGGCATTATAGTAAGCAGCATTGAAATCTTCTTCACAAGGATTTTTGGTATAACCGTATTTTCCTGCTCGAGCAATATTTTGGAAAGGTCCCTGCACCTGATAATCAGCATGCGACTTTCTGTCTGCTTTCAAGATGACAAACGATCCAATAGAAGGTTCCACCTTTTGCTCTACCAAATGACGAATACGTTCTAAATCGCCCTTTGTGTGCAAGATACCTGGATGAACAAAATGCCGAGCACTCACATTCATAGACATCATGCCTGCAATGAATAGGATAATTATTTTCTTCATAATGATTATATAATGTTTTTAAGATAAGACTTCATTTCTTTCGTTGACAAATAGATATGACTTTCTACTGTTCGCTTGTTCAAATTAAGTTTAAGAGCTATCTCCTGAGCTGTCATTTCCTCATGCTTGTACATCTTATATATACAAGCACGCTTTACTGGCAACTGAGACAAGTAACGCTGTTCAAAAGACAAGAGGTCGGCAGATTCCACACGCCTTACCAGAGAGTCCTCATCCATATAGGAATTGTATTTCAAGAACCTTTCCTGAGACTGACGAACAAAAGCCCGATGTCTCTGCAAATCTATCACCATGCGTCTTGCCATGATAAAAAGTAAAGAATGTACTGATTTCTCTGGAATCACCTCTATATCCATAACCTTAATAAAAAGATCATGTAACATATCTTCTGCATCATCCATATTATGGAGACAGCTACACAAATAACGTCTCAGGTCATCTGCATACTCATTATAGAGTGATGATATGAGTTTACCATCAGGCCGAAGTTGTTTTTTTTGTTCCATCATTAATAGGTTTATTAATAAAACATTTCGATTGTCGATTGCAAAAGTAGAAAGTTTTATCCATAAAAACAAGAAAAAACGATGGAGTCTACACCAAATAATTTAGGAAGCAATCCATTGAGTTTAGGTTTCTGTCAATCAATCAGTTATACTGAATACATCTAAATTTACCACACTTGTGGTGTATGTTTTACACACCACAAGTGCAAGGTTTATAACTTAACATTTCTCTTCTTCAAATACTCCATAGGTGTCATTCCCTCCACTCTTCGGAAGGTACTGAAGAAGCTCGATTTCTTAAAACCACACTTTTCACTCAATGCAGTCAAAGTAAATCGCTTATACTCGCCAGCTTCTATCAATCTCTTGAATTCTGCCAAGCGGTATTTATTGATAAATTCGTAATAGTTTTCCTTAACATACAAACTGAATACCTGGCTCAGTTTGCTCGAAGACAAGCCTAAGGCATCTGCCAGGTCACCCATCTTAAAGTTTGGGTCAATATAGCAGCGATTCTTCTCTATATACGCTTTCATCCTACTCACTATTTCCGCAAATTCCTCCTCATCAATCTTTACTCGAGTATATTTAGGAATTTGCAATCCTGCCTGTTCTGTTTCCTGCTGTTCTTGCTCCACCTCCATCAAGGCGCCTTCTATTTCATTACGCTCCTCCAACAGAACTTTAGTATCCTTATGATATCTACGCCAAAACAGCAGCAGTATCAATGCTACTATAAAGATGACGAACTCCATGATGGCCAGCCAAGATGGATAAACCAAAATTTCTATGTTACTCTCAGAACTAGCCACTCCTGCCAAACGTAGTTTCAGACGATGCATTCCCAAAAAGAGATGACTCAACGAAACCTCATCACCATCAGCAAAAGTTACCCATTTGTCACCATCACCCAAACAATACTGATAAAGTCTGTCCTTGTTATGCGAATAATTCAAAAGTATTACTTTGAGAGCTAGTTTTGCAGACAAGATGTTCCAAGGAAGCAAAATTCTCTTAGTACTGTTAACCTTATTCTCATCGGTAAAGTCGAGCAAATCACTTCCTATTCGGATATCAAAAAGCGACAAGTTAAACTTCTTGCGATGAAGCCATTGGTCTAAAGCCTTGGAATTGAGACGCATCAAACCATTTGTAGTAGCTACCCAGACAACACCATCTTGGTCAACCTGAATACCATCTACATTTACAAATTGGCACTTCAGTCCTTCCCCCGCTCCTAAATGTACAAAATTCTGCATTTGATAATCCAAACAAAATAAGCCATTATCAGTAGCAAGCCAAAAAGAACGATTACGATCGTCCAAGAAAGCATAGCAGCATTTATCACTCAACTCTGCAGGAAGTTGCAACTGACCAAACAGCTTCATGTCTTGAGTTGTAAAAAAGATCTTGTTTTGCTTGAAGAAATAGATACGCCCATTCTTACCAGGAATAGCTTCTACATTTTTCTGGATATTGAAAAATCCCTTAGGGAAGACCGTATTATCATAACTTTCCTTTTGAGCGCTATAATAGGCCATCTTTTCAGAACACACCCATCCATTGCCACCTTTATCAAAATACAAACCTGTGACAGTGCCACCAAAGCCACCGTTTTTCTTCACTATACGTCCAGCTTTATCCAACACAAAAAGGCCTTCTGCCGTACCTATCCACAAATCACCATTATTGCGGCTTGCCAGAGAAATAATCGTAGTATTAGACAACACTTCCGGAGCATTAAGAATGGGACGAATAGTTAAGGAAGCAGGATCAAAAATTTTCAATCCTCCATCATAAGTCGCTATATAGAACAAGCCAAGATGATAGTAAATCTTGGTAATAATGTGTGCGCCTCCTAGCATTTCCGCAGGAAAATGCTTCACGATATTTTTTGTCTCATTGATATAATACAATCCCTTATTCGTTCCTATCACCTTTACATCCTTATTAATGTAAAAAGAACGAACATTCAACTTTTCTGTTGTAAAGTCTCCAAAGCGATATGGCTCAAAGATATGCTGATTATAATAAGAATGTGCCAACCCAAAACGATAAAAGCCTAGCCAATCATTGCCATGCCCATCCTTCATATAATAATAGACAGCATCACAAGGAGTACGATGTTCCTTGTCACCATTCATATCAAACTTCTCTTTCAATTGTCCAGTCTTTCCATCCAGCAAAAAGGCACCTGAGCCATCCGTACCCACACAAACATCCCCTTTAGATGTAACCTGAATAGAGGTTATGACATTACTTACATAAGGAATCTTTCGAATTTTCTTTGAGTTAAAGTAATAGGCAAACAGTCCATTATTTTTGGTTCCAATGTAAGCTTTATCACCCAACAGCCCGAACTGGCTCATCGCGGCCCTCTTAGGCATGTCTGCAGCCAAATAAAAAGAACTTACTTTTCCCGAAGAAGGAACATAACGATTTAAGGCATAACGAGTCAAGAACCACAGATTGCCATCTTCACCTACCTTTATGCTTCTCACGCTATTTGCTAAGATCTCTTTAGCAAAAGACTTAACAGCCACTTGCTTAACCTTCTTCCCGTCATAAACATAAAATCCATTTGTATTTTACCCAGATACAGTTTACCCTCATGAACAGCCAGCGTTTCCATCCTATCAAATTCCTTCAAGATAAGCTGAAAAGAAGCTTTATTAACCTTCTTTTCAAAAACTCCCTGGGCTGTAGCAACATAGATATTTTGCTGATTATCTATACATACATCATATACAAAATTAGGCATATTAGCATCCCTGCGCATCTTGAATGTAGTAAAACGCTTACCATTATAAATACTTATACCATCATTCGTTGCAACAACAGCGCGTCCATATTTGTCCATGATGACACGAGATACGGTTTCCCCCGCCATTCCATCGTCCTTTGTCAAGAGATGAATGGCATCTACTTTTGTTTCCGCATGCAAAGCAGAAATGCAGCACCACAACAAGAGCAAAAGTCTATAAATCTGTTTCATATTCAAATATTGCAATTTTGGCACAAAGATAACATAAATATTTTAGCTAGCCAACAGAAAAGATAGATATTTATCATCTTCAAGATATTCCTCACAAAAAAGATAATCTGCCTTCCCTCTTCCATAAGAGTTCCTGCAGATTATCTTCTTTCAATTTTTTGTTTTCACATACGCTTCAACAAAACCTATAACTCTAACTGATATATAAACCTAAAGCTTATAAAAACTATGATATCCTATTCTACAATCCTAACATCTTGACTTTAACTAAAGCTTCCATATAATAATAGTCCGCATAAATTATACTTGCATCAATCTCGCTTTTTGCTGGATGATGACCCGTAGAATGCATCAGGAATGCAACGTTTTTCTTGCCACTCTGATATTTATCCGTACTTAATTGAGCCAAGGATTGTAAGGCAAACAGACTGTATTCATCACATTTTTCCTTATCTACATATTGTTGCAACTCCAATAAGGCATCGGCTACAATACAAGCTGCACTCACATCTTTAGGAGCCAACTTAACGCCACGAGGGTCATCCATATCCCAAAGAGGAATCATATCGTCACTCGTCTCCTTCAAACGTTTGATATAGATGTCGGTAACCTTTTGCGCAAAATCAAGAAACATCTTGTTTTTTGTATAACGATAAACCATTGTGTAACCATATATTGCCCATGCCTGCCCTCTTGCCCACATGGAATTATCAGCATACCCCTGATGGGTAACTCCCTTGATAAGGTCTCCATTGATGGTATCATATACCGCCACATGATAGCAACTTCCATCTGGACGGAAATGATTTTTCATTGTTGTCTTGGCATGAGTCACAGCCAAGTCATAAAGAAGTTTATTACCGCCATTCTTTGATGCCCAGAACATCAGGTCCAGATTCATCATATTATCAATAATAGTATTGTGCGGCCAATGCTCACGTTCTACCATTCTCGGCCAGCTCAATATGGTTCCCACAATTGGGTTAAAGAGCGTTGCCAAGGAATCAGCCGATGCCAAGATTATCTTCTTGTACTCAGGTGAATGATTGACTTCGTAGCCTTTTCCATAAGAACAGAACATCAAGAACCCGATATCGTGATCATGACAAGGACGATAGGCAATACCTTTCAACGACTCAGTATAGCCTTCTGCCGTCTTCTTCACAGCCTCATCCTTCGTGTTCTGATAGTCCATCCATAAGATGCCTGGCCAAAAGCCCGAACACCAATCCTTATCCATTTTTCTACAGTTCCAGCCCTTCTGCTTATCCCCCTTCAGGATATTGCGAGGCTCCATCGTATAATCATAAGAACCATCCTTCTGCTGCAACTCAGCCAAAGCACGCTTCACCTGCTTGTGGCAGTATTGTAACTGCTTATCAACATCGAGTGTCGGAACCTGCGCAGCAGTCTGTACCTTCTGCGCCATGCTTATCTGTGATATGGCAATAGTAGCCATACAAAAAAGTATTCTTCTTATTTTCATCGTCGTTGTTTTATTAATAATACGAACCGGATAAGAAGAATACTTAAAGTCGTAGTAGAAAAGCTGACAACAGACATATAAGTAATCTTCCCTTATCATACGTATCATTATAAAACAAATAAGAGAATAATATGAATAAGAGAATTACATCATTGCTTTTTTCGAGCATCTTGCTGACAACGCCTATGTCGCTCCAAGCCCAGTATCACTCGCAGGTCTGGAATCCCGATAATGGCAACGGCACTTATACCAACCCCATAATTTATGCCGACTATAGTGACCCTGACGTGGTGGCTGTAGGAGAAGACTATTATCTCACGGCTAGTTCGTTCAACTGCATTCCCGGTCTGCCTATCCTTCATAGCAAAGACCTGGTGAACTGGGAGATTATCGGACATGCCCTGCAGGAACAGGAACCCAAGGAACTCTTCGCCCAGCCTCAACACGGCAAGGGAGTATGGGCACCAGCCATCCGACATCACAACGGAGAATTCTATATTTATTGGGGCGACCCAGACCACGGCATCTTTATGGTGAAAACCAAAGACCCACGTGGCACATGGGAGGAACCCGTCTGCGTTTTGGCAGGAAAAGGAATGATTGACCCTTGTCCGCTCTGGGATGAAGACGGAAGATGTTATCTCGTGAATGGATGGGCAGGAAGCCGTTCTGGCTTTAATTCCGTTCTCACTGTTCGTGAGCTTTCTACCGATGGAACCAAGGCGATAGGCAAGCCTCGCATTGTTTTTGATGGAGGACAGAAGAACCACACCACAGAAGGTCCGAAGTTCTATAAGCGAGATGGATATTACTGGATTATGTGTCCAGCTGGAGGCGTAGAGATGGGCTGGCAACTTGCCATGCGAAGCAAAAACATATATGGCCCTTATGAAGCCAGAAAGGTGATGGCACAAGGCAAAACGAAGATTAATGGTCCTCACCAAGGAGCATGGGTTCATACATCGCAAGGCGAAGACTGGTTCCTTCATTTCAATGACAAGGCAGCATACGGTCGCGTCGTCTTCCTGCAGCCTGTAGATTGGAAGACAGGATGGCCAGTAATGGGCAATGACAAGGATGGCGACGGATGTGGCGAGCCTTATCTCACCTATCGCATACCGAAATCGACATCAAAGGTAAAGATGAATCCTCAGGAATCTGATGAATTCAACAGCACAGAGCTAGGCTTGCAATGGCAATGGCACGCCAACTATAACCAGCTTTGGGGAATGCCAACCAATAATGATTGTCTGCGATTATATACCGCAGATCTTACCGCAACAGATGAAGCTGGCAAGCCATTACCATTCAAGAGTCTTTGGCAGGCTGGCAATCTTCTACTCCAGAAGACTCCAGCCAAGGATTTCACTGCTACCGCAAAGATTCGCTTTGCATCGAAAGAGGATGATCAGTATGGCGGTGTCATTATGATGGGCAGGGATTATCAGGCACTGGTTGTCCGTCGCATGGGAGATAACTTCCTACTCCAGCAGCTTTCTTGCAAGGATGCTGATTTAAGCGGCATTGAAACAGAGAAGACACTCGCTACCTTCAAGCCATCAGAGAAGGATACCATTCCATATTCTCCAGCCATCTATCTCGATATCTATCTCCAGATGAAGGTAAAAGACGGCAAATGCCAGTTTGCTTACAGTCTTGACGGCAAGCGATACAGAAACGCAGGCGATTTCTTTATCCTGAGACAAGGCAAATGGATAGGAGCCAAGATGGGATTTGTGAGCGAGCGCAAGAACACCAAGGGCAACCGAGG
>ERZ1026894.1510-NODE-1510-length-13597-cov-13.741693_pt1 | contig 13597 bp, 10 predicted proteins | sample MGYA00380177_ERZ1026894 | MGnify/ENA primary metagenome ERZ1026894 (study PRJEB33269, sample SAMEA4719813) | human gut metagenome | biome: human-associated habitat; feature: organic feature; material: feces | place: Cameroon | collected 2013-10 ... | reverse complement strand
GCACATATTTTGTGCTTGCGTGTACCTTCGCGCAAATCCTCATTGGCGAGAGCTTTCTCCATAAAGTCAAGAAAGCTCTTTCCACTTTTCTCCGGTTCTTTAGGCAGTTCCTCCTTCACTTCCACCTTTGGCTTCTTGTCTTCGCCATTGAAGTGATACATGAAATTATCGTAGGTACGCTCTTCATCAAGAACATCCATCGCATCAATGATTTTCTTACACTTCGCTACCAAAGCTTGTGTTTCGGGCGAAGCTGCTGCTGCTTGCCAGTCATCGGGTGAATACTTGCCAATCATAATGTATTTACGAGTGGCACGTCCAAGATAAACTTGCACTTCCAAAAATCCGTAACCCCTCTTCTCGGAGTTTTTTCTACGGTCGAAGACGACCTCTACCAATTCCTTCTTCATCGTTAAAGTAGGTTTTAGTACAGCGGACAAATAAGTGGAGAAGATGAGAATAATGGGAGTTTAACAATTTTTAATTGGTAGTTTTACCAATTCCAGCTATTTAGTGGCTGAAAGTGTCACACGTTTTTAGAAAGTGTCACACATTTCAGAAAAGTGTCACACAAAGTGTCACACATTTATGTATCGTTGTGTCCCGTTATGTCATCATCAAAGCACCAGGTTCAAATCCGCTGCGTTAATTAGACATTACGCTCGTCCTCTAAATAACTGTCTGAATTTCAAGCTACTCGCTCGTAACTAACTGTATATAAGCAACAAAGAGGATACTACCGAAGTAGAATCCTCTTTGACGTTGTTTTGTTCCGATGTGACCCGCATGGGGTCACAAAGTGATTCCGTTGGGGTTCGAACCCAAGACCCACAGCTTAGAAGGCTGTTGCTCTAATCCAACTGAGCTACGGAACCATCATTTTTGTTGGTGCAAAATTAAGGATTTATTTTGATTTGATGAAACTTAGACGAATTGGAATGAGGTATTTAACAGTATTTAACCGAAAATTATGGCGTATAGGCAAAATATCGCACACCGCTCGCTAACAATTTGTGGAAAATTACGTATATTTGCAAGATAAGTGCTCCCGTATCCGGTAACAATTCTCATCATGGCAACACTCGAGCACACTCGGTCGGGCTCATCTTGTTTAATGAAAACAATGGGTATAGCCTTGCACTCAACCGTGAACGTCCGACACCATACATAACTGTATGTCAAAGCCAAATACACAAATTGAAAAATATTATCAAATACATTCAAATCTTATACGATTCATGAAAAAGATTATCTCATTTCTCTTTGCAGCAGCCTTGGCCTTGCCAAGTTTTTCTGCCATTCAGCGTCCCAAATTGATCGTCGGTTTAGTAGTTGACCAAATGAGATGGGACTACCTTTATTATTATTACGACCAATTCCAAGATGGAGGTTTGCGTCGCTTGGTCGACGAGGGCTTTAGTTTCGAGAACACGATGATCAACTACGTGCCCACCGTTACCTCCATTGGACACACTTGCATCTACACAGGAGCCGTCCCGGCACTGAATGGAATTGCGGGAAACAATTTCTACGAGAACGGCATAAAAATGTACTGTTGTGGCGACTCAACCGTGAAGAGTGTAGGATCTAACAGTCGCGAAGGAAAGATGTCACCCCGCAACCTCATCTCAACGGGTATTGGCGACATGTTAAAGATAGCCACTGACTTTCAAAGCAAGGTGTTTGGCGTGGCTCTCAAAGACCGCGCAGCAATTCTGCCAGCAGGTCACGCCGCCGATGCGGCTTATTGGTGGGACCAATCGGCAGGTCACTTCATCACATCATCCTATTATATGAACGAATTGCCCAATTGGGTTAAAAAGACGAACAAACAATTGTGCGTAAAGCCCGGAACTGATGTGAAGACATCGCCCATTGGTATAGTTAAAACCTTCCAAATGGCCGAGGCTACGCTTCTCAACGAACATCTTGGCGAGGATGGAGTAACCGACCTTCTTGCAATCAGCGTGTCGTCGACCGATGCCATCGGACACACATACGGAACGAGAGGGAAGGAAAACTACGACACATACATGGAGCTCGACCGCCAGTTGGCGCATTTTCTGAAGGTATTGGACGATAAAGTGGGGCGTGGCAACTACCTGTTTTTCCTCACAGCCGACCATGGCGCCTCGCACAATCCCAACTTCCTAAAAGATCACAAGATACCCGCAGGAGGCCTGGAGACATGGACTTCCTGGAAATCAATGAGGGATCGACTCAGCAACATTTTAGGTATTGCTGGCGACGTGATTATGGCAGAAGATGCTGGACGCATCTACCTTAACCACCAACTGATAGAGAAAAACGGCAAAACGATTGATGAGGTGAAGGCCGCAGTAATCAAGGAACTGGAAAAAGACGAAAACATCCTGTATGTTGTGGATTACGACAAAGCGCTTACCACATCCATCCCCCAACCCATCCGTGAGCGCATCGTGAACGGATACAACAAGAAACGCAGTGGCGACTTGTTCTATGTGCCCAAGGCGGGATTTGAAAACGTTGACAAATCGGCAGACTACAAAGGAACCACCCATGGGCAATGGAACCCCTACGACTCGCACATCCCGTTCGTGTTATTTGGTTGGAATGTAAAGCATGGAGAAACCAGCGAGCCTTCGTACATAGTAGATATCGCACCCACCATCTGCGAAATGCTCCACATACAGATGCCCAACAGTTGTGTTGGAAACGCTCGCTATAAAACCTGTAACCCCTAGCCCTACCCCAACCACCATGTTGGTTAGGGAACCCTTGACAAAACCAGCAGCTTAAGCACAACATCACTTAGGCAGCTGGTTTTGCTGTTTTGCATCGTTTTAACTACAAACAGCGACTTTATTCACCAGTTTTAGAAATAAGCACCAATCTACAAAAGATGCCTGTTACGCAAAAAAGGCATTGTGATAGCAGAAATACACAGAAAGGTGGATAGACAAAACACTTAGTCAGCAAGCAGCACTTGACTTATGTCAACTTGTAAATTAAATCACGAATATTTACAATTCAATCACATTCATTCTTTATATTATAATATGAGTAACAATACCAAAGTGTCGTTTTTCCCATCAAAACTAACATATTGTAAAGCAATAGCCCTTTTATAAGCCTTTGTTTGCGGACACCAAAATAAAAATGTAAGCACAGAATGTTAAATATTGCATTTTTAAACTGAAAGCCGATTAGGCACTTTCAGTTTTTCTAAACCGAAAATTAATTATAAAATAGTGTTAACAAATCATTGCCGATACATATTTTTTGTATACCTTTGCACCAGAAAATTAAACCAAGACTAAAAATTTAAAGGAGGTACTAAAATGAAAAAAATCGCTTTGATTTCGATGATGATGCTGATGTCTGTCGCAACTTTCGCCAGCAAGCATGTGAGTAACGACGCTGTAGTAGTAGCCGACACCATCTACTATTCTGCTGACCAGTTGAGCGTTTCCGACGCCAGTCAGGCAAGCTACTATCGCCTGCTGATGACCCAGGGCAATGGTGTCGACAAGAAAGACGTGTTCAAGGACTACTATATGGATGGCACCTTGAAGGCAGAGGGCGGCTACAACTTCGTAGACCTCGGCAACGACAAGAACACCATCTTCAATGGTGACGTTGTCACCTACTACGCCAATGGCAAGGAGAAACTCCACGGCAAGTATGTGGACGGCAAGCGCAATGGCTATTTCACCGTTCAACTTCGCGAAGGTGGCGTTGCTGTGGTTAAGTATGTTAACGGCCGTTCAGCCTTCGACCACTTCATGGTAACACGTCCTGACGGTACTCAGGAGGAGCGTCCTCTCTCAGAAATCAGATCTCTCTTACAATAATAACGTATAAAGCAATCATTTTTTGAAAAGGCTTGTAGTCGTGAGACTGCAAGCCTTTTTACATGAATACCCTCGCTCGTTCTCCCATGGAACAAAGCATTTCCCAGTTTTTTGACGCCACAGCCACACCCGAGCACACTCTGCCCTCATCTTGCTAAACGAAAACGCCACATTGTTTCACATTACAACAAGGCCTGTTCCGTGTGGTTTACAGACATTAGGTCAACGCTCAGGTACGAGAGTTTCCCTTCGTCGCCACACAAACCCTCGTATTGAAGCGGAGAAAATGATACCGTTACAAAGTTTTCAACCAACCTATGATGGCCTGAAGCACCTCTGGCGCAATAGTTTCTTCTATTTGTTGATATTCGAGCACGCTACCTGTTGTGCAATGTTGGAAAAGATGATTCAAACCTTCAAACTTCTTAATTTCATGCCGGCTGTTAATAAGCCCCGACTCCAGCACCTGAATGTTTGACGCACAATCCACTTGGGTATCCTTCGTACCATTTAAAGCCAAAACTGGACATTTTACCTTGTCAAGCGATTTGCTTACATCAACATTAAGCAAATAGCGAAGATAGGGCGTGTCGCACTGCTTGACCGAGCTCTCAAAGACCGGCTTGAGTTCAGCTGGAACACCGTCAAACGACAGTTGTTCCACTTTCTTCCCTTCTGCCAACCCTTCAAAAGCCTGTTGCACAACAGCGCAACAAGTGTCAAGGATACCTTGCGATAGCCCCAATGAGGTCATACTGGCACGATTCTGTCTCATCAACGTTTCTTTACCCGAGGCAGCCATGGCCGCCAAAGTAACTATAAAATCAGGCATTCCTTGTTCTGCCATCATGAGTGCGATGGTTCCACCCTCGCTATGCCCAAGGACACCCACCTTGCCAAATCTTTTCCGCATGACTCTCAGAGCCACTTGCGCGTCGCCCGCAAAATCGCCAGTGGTATACGCATCCATCTGATATCCCTCAAGACCGTAGCCTCTGTCATCGTAGCGATACGACGCTATGCCTTGCCGAGCCAGCGCATCGGCTATCACAGCGAAAGGCTTATGGCCGAACATCTCCTCGTCGCGGTTTTGCTGACCGCTTCCCGTGACCATTACCACCACAGGGGTATTTCTATCACAATGGACCGGCAACACCAACGTCCCCTCAAACGTGAAACCATCATTGGCGAAAGAAACCGTTTCCTCCTTATAGGGGAAGGGCGGAACTGGAGTCTGTGGACGGTTTACTTGTAAAGTTCCGGGCATAAGGATTAAAGGGAATCCCATCCCCATTTGGGTAAAAGTTCCACGAATTGCATTTCCGTCGTTCTTTCCCTCAAAAGTAGCACCAATGGCCGCTATTGTCACACGAACGGTGCCGTCGGCCAAAATTTCCCTTTGGGCCGGAATACCCTTGGCACCCTGCGAAGGCGAATCCATAGTGCAACCATTATCAGCAAAATGAAACACCAATGGCAACTTGGTTCCCTGGAAATCCAGTTCACCTTTCCATGCTCCCTCTTGTGCTTGAACAGAGAGCGCGAGCCACGCCCAAAGCATGACAAACAACAATCTCGTAGACTTCATCTTATTAGGTTTTTCCTTAAACTAGCAGACTTATAATTTTACAGGAAAGCAAGTCATTGGATAACAACAAATTATCCTATGCTTGCAAATGTCAGGAAATTCACTTACCTTAGTGCTGCTAAAAACTCAAATAAAGAATATCTGACATATGGCAAAGGTAAACATATAATCTGAGAAAACCACTCCTTTCGGAGGAATTCATTACGCAAGCAAGGCTTTTTATGCGCTTTCACTTGCCAAAGTCGTCAACGGCTCTCTTGATGTTCGCAGTTCTACCTACAACGGCTACCAGTGGGACGAGATAATGTCAGCCATGTCTGGCGTGTTCCCTCTGTGGCGGTGACTGCGTGGAAGATGTCGACAGCAATGGGGAAAGGGGCGTTGTGTCCTAATTTGAACGTCTTTGGATTTTTATCGTGCAGATATGCGTATGCGCACGATAAAAAATCTAAAGAATATACGAAAAGACTTCGTCTACTAATTTAAGGTTTTTAGTAAACTATTTTATATTATTAATCCCACGCAATAGGTTTGTTTTACCTGTAGGCGTGTGGTTCTGCCCGAAAGAGAAAAATGAGCCAAACTGAAAAGGCCATTTCTCTGTTGAACCCTAAGAAAGCACTAATCCATACGTTGTGCCCCCCTGTGATTCGACAGGAAAATGGCCAGTAATCATCACTTAATGATGATTTCAGGATGTGGGCTTAGTCTAACAAAGACTTTACTTTTTCTTCGAGCACGCCCTTGGTTGCTGCACCCACAAACTTGTCGACAAGTTGTCCACCCTTGAAAAAGAGAATTGTGGGAATGTTACGAACGCCAAACTCAGAGGCCACATCATCATTCTCCTCAACATCGCACTTACCGATGACAACCTTACCGTCATACTCCTGTGCCAGTTCAGAGATGATAGGTGCAACCATGCGGCAAGGACCACACCAAGTAGCCCACAAGTCAACCACCAAAGGTAACTCGCCGTTTCTGTAAGTCTCGAAATTCTCGTTAGTAATCTGTACTTCCATTGAATATTATTGTTTAATAATGAATAATTAACTTTTTGTTACGCAAAGTGTTAAGTCATTTTGTTCAAGCTACAATCTAGCTAAAACTCCACGATTCTCGTGCCATCCTCTTGCTCAGTTATTGTCACTTTGACAGCGTCGTTCGGCAGAATTTCCTCAATAAGTTCCGGCCATTCCAAGAAGCACGGAGCTCCGCTATAGAAGTAATCCTCGTAGCCCATGTCATAGACCTCGTCAAGCTTCTTGATTCGGTAGAAGTCGAAATGGTAAATGGGACCTCCCATTTTTGTCGACTGATACTCGTTGACGATGGCAAATGTTGGAGACGTAATGACATCCTCCACCCCAAGCTCCTCGCAGATGGCTTTAACGAATGTTGTTTTACCGGCTCCCATCTTTCCATAAAAAGCAAACACACTGGCTTGCCCCATGTTGGCGACAAACTCACGTGCCGTCTCACGAATTGTGTCTAATGATCTGATTGTCAGTTTCATCATATTATTGTTTATTTCTAAGTTCTTTTCCGCTCACCCAAGCCGTATGCTTAATTGACCGAATAACTTAGTTTGTCATTTTGATCCACATAGTTCACCAGTTCTTTGCTCACCTCAATCGGTCTTGCCGACGACTTAAGCAATATGTTGGTGTTGTTCTCATCATCTTTGATGTTGAAGTACAATTCCGTTTTTCCAGGCTTGTCTCCCATTGTCGTCAAGATGTCGTTCACCATTGCCGTGTCAATATCATTGCCATTCACATTGATAGTAAACCGGCTGACCCGTTCGGACTTAACGGTTTGCAAATACTCGATGCTATTGATGTTAAAATAATAGTTGTTGCTGGTTGCGTACCGCTTATCGCACTTGCCTGTGATATACACCGAGCAGTTTTCGGTGAGCATGCCGCTCCATTTGCCCCAGTCTTCGCCAAACAAGGCTATTTCTCCGGGCCCCTCAAAGTCCTCGATGGTGACAATGCCAAATGGCTTTCCCTGTTTGTTGAACCTTTGGTTAACATGAGTGACAATGCCACCAAACGTGATTTCCTCACGACCGGCCAGTTCCTCGTAATTGTCTTTCACCACATCCTTGCAAAGCGTGTTGCACATCTTATGCAATATCAGCGAATAATCGTCGAGCGGATGAGCGGAAAGATAGATGCCCACCAGTTCTTTCTCCTTATTCAGCCGATCGATGCCGCTCCACGGCTCAGCTTCGGGAATGGCGGGAGTAGTGAATCCCACATCGTCCGACATGCCAAAGAGGGAGTTGGCGGCAGCGACTTTGAACTGCTGGTATTGTTTTCCAAAGCGCACCAAAGAGTCGAGGAACACCTCTCCTTTGCCGTTGGGCGCCACATATTGCTCGCGCATCAACCCAAAGCAGTCGAAAGCACCGCTCAGGGCAAGACTCTCAAACGACTTACGGTTTACATCCTTCAAGCTCACTCTTTCTGCGAAATCAAAGATGTCCTTAAATGGCCCGTTGGCAAGCCTTTCCTGCACAATCATATCGGCGGCGCTGCTACCCATGCCATTAATGGCCGATAGACCAAAGCGAATGGCGCCCTTGTCGTTCACACCAAAGCCCACATACGACTCGTTGACATCGGGGCCCAACGTCTCGACGCCCAACGACTTGCACTCTTCCATGAGCTTGGCTATCTCCGTACGAATGGCAAAACGGCGTGTCATCAAGGCTGCCATATACTCGGCAGGGTAATGGGCCTTGAGGTATCCCGTTTGGTAAGCCACCCAAGAGTAGCAAGTGGCGTGCGACTTATTGAAGGCGTAGGAAGCAAATTTCTCCCAATCGGTCCAAATCTTGTCTAGCACCTTCGGGTCGTGGCCATTTTTCTTGCCTCCCTCGATAAACAAGGGGTGCATTTGGTCTACAATGGCTTTCTTCTTCTTACCCATGGCCTTACGCAACGCATCGCTCTGGCCACGAGTGAATCCTGCAAGCTGACGGCTAAGCAACATCACCTGCTCCTGATAGACCGTGATGCCATAAGTGTCCTTCAGATATTTCTCCATGCAGGGAATATCATACTGCACCAAACTCGGATCATGCTTCCTTCGAATAAAATCGGGAATGTAATCCATAGGGCCTGGACGATAAAGCGCGTTCATGGCGATGAGGTCCTCAAACACCGTAGGATGCAACTCACGAAGGTATTTCTGCATGCCCGGCGACTCAAACTGGAACGTACCGATAGTGCGTCCTTCCTGGTACAACTTGTAAGTTAGTTCGTCATCGATGGGAATATTGTCGATGTCTACGTCCTCGCCACGTGTTTGCTTGATGACCTTACATGCCTCCTTCAACTCAGAGAGCGTCTTCAACCCCAAGAAGTCCATCTTGATCAGTCCGGTGCTCTCGATGACATGGCCATCATATTGCGTTACCGCACACTTCAGGTTGGGAAAATCTGGGTCGTCGGCAGTAGAGATGGGCACCCAATCGCTGATGGGGTCGCGGCAAATGATAAAACCACAAGCGTGAATACCAACCCCTCGAACCGTACCCTCAAGCTGCTTGGCATACTTAATGGTATTGCGTTCCTTCGGATTGACCGACACCTCTGCGTCGCGCAACTCAGGCGTACACTTGATGGCATTGGTCAGATTCATCTTCATGCCGTCTGGCAGACGCTCAGGAATGGCCTTTTTGAGGGCATTCGTCCGGTCGAGCGGCAATTCCTCCACACGCGCCACATCGGCAATGGAGTTCTTCGTGGCCATACTTCCATAAGTGATGATGTGGGCACAGTTCTCGTGGCCATACTTATCCATCACCCATCGAAGCACCTTACCTCTTCCGTCATCATCGAAGTCGGTGTCGATATCAGGAAGGTTCACACGGTCCGGGTTAAGGAAACGCTCAAACAGCAAGTCGTATTTCAGCGGGTCGATCCTGGTTATGCCCAAGCAATAAGCCACCACAGATCCTGCGGCAGAGCCACGGCCCGGACCTACCCATACGCCCAAATCGTTACGTGCAGCATTGATAAAGTCCTGCACGATAAGGAAATAACCTGGGAAGCCCATTGTCTTCATGGTGTGAAGCTCGAAGTTGATGTGCTCACACACATCCTCGGGCACAGGGTCGCCATAGAGTTTCTTGGCTCCCTCATATGTCAATTTAGCCAAATAGTCGGCTTCAAACTTAATGCGGTAAAGTTTGTCGACACCGCCCAACAGTTCTATCTTCTTGCGTCCTTCCTCGGGTGGCAAGGGATTTTGGCCATTCTCGTCGGTCGTAAACTCCTTATAGATTTCCTCGTCAGAGTACCTTTGGCGCCACAATTCCTCTGTGCCAAAACTCTCCGGAATCGGGAAAAAAGGCATGATGGGTCCATGGTCGATGCTATAGATCTCCACCTTATTTAATATGTCGAGCGTATTAGTGAGCGCCTCTGGCACATCCGAGAACACGTCGTTCATCTCGGCCCGAGTCTTAAACCACTCTTGCTTGGTGTAGAGCATGCGGCTTGGATCGTCGAGCTTTTTATTGGTGGAAAGGCAGAGCAAGTGGTCGTGAGCCTCGGCCGTGTCTTGATCCTCAAAGTGGCAGTCGTTGGTACACACCACCTTGATGCCATATTCCTTGGCAAGTTCAAGTATCACTTTGTTGGCACGCTGTTGCAACGGGAATGTTTCGCGATTGGCACGCTGATACGGATCCTTCACCTCGTGGCGCTGAATCTCCAAATAGTAGTCTTCGCCAAACACACGCCGATACCACTCTATGGCCTCGCGGGCCCCCTCAATGTCACCATTCAGTATCTTGGCGGGCACCTCACCTGCAATACACGCCGAGCAGATAATCAAGCCCTCATGGTATTTTTCCAAATCCCCGCGGTCGGTTCTTGGCTTGAAATAAAAGCCATCGACCCACGCGCGACTAACCAACTTTATTAAGTTCTTATAGCCTTTGAAATTCTTTGCGAGCACTATCAAGTGATAGCCCGATTTGTCGCCGTCGCTTGCGCTCTTGCTCTCCTTGCGGTGATGGGCCACATACATCTCGCAACCAAAGATGGGCTTGAACGGCTCAAGACCTTCTTTCTTCCGGCCTTTGTTGACCCCCGCGCAATAGTCTGCAAACTCCTTGATGCCATACATTACACCGTGGTCGGTGATGGCCATGCCCTTCATGCCATCCTTAACAGCCTTGTCTACCAAACGTGGTATCTTCGATTGGCCATCGAGGACGGAATAGTGGGTGTGAACGTGTAAATGTATAAAATCTTCCATGAATATCGGCGTTTTGAGCGGTAAAGTTACTATTTAATGTCGACATAGCCAAAAGAACCCTCTAAAAATTTGCCACATAAATAAAAAACCCTTACCTTTGCAAGAAATAGCCAACACCTACTAAAAATGGGTAAGAGAATCAAGAAACTAAAAAAAGTGCGAATCCATCGCGAGGGAAACGACACGCTCGTATTCAGCCTCATATTTATTATTGTAGTAGCCACCGGATTATGGTACAGTTTTGAAACCAAATGGCCTTTTGGAATCTTCCTGGCCGTGTTTGGTGTCATCTATGGCATTGTGCTCAACTTCTACCAGTGTCCCATACGATACCTTAACGTTGAGGACACCAACAAGATTGTCGTTGCTCCCGCAGATGGAAAGATCGTCGTCATTGAGGAGGTCGAGGAAAACCAGTATTTCCACGACAAACGAATCATGGTTAGCATCTTCATGAGTTTGTTTAATGTTCACGCCAACTGGTTCCCCGTTGACGGAAAGGTTAAGTTTGTTCACCACAAAGATGGCAACTTCCATAAGGCATGGTTGCCCAAAGCCAGCGAGGAGAACGAGCGCGCCGACATCATGATTACCACAGAGGACGGAACAGATATCCTGTGCCGCCAGATAGCTGGTGCCATGGCTCGTCGCATCGTCACCTATGCTCAGGAGGGCGAAGATTGCTATATCGACGAGCATCTTGGCTTTATCAAGCTGGGAAGCCGTGTTGACGTGTTCCTCCCTCTCGGAACAGAGATCTGCGTGAAGATGGGGCAAAAGACCGTTGGCGACCAAACCATCATCGCCAAGTTGAAATAAGCCCTTCAACAGAGTCGAACAGAATCATCCATTAGGATCAACTATAAAAATTAGATTGACTATGAGCATCAAGAAGCATATTCCCAACAGCATCACATGTTGCAACTTAATCTCGGGATGCATAGCTACTTGTTTCGCGTTTTTCCATGAGCCCGAGTTGGCTATGATGTGGATCATCATCGGAGCGGTTTTCGACTTTTTCGACGGCATGAGCGCCCGTGCCTTGCACGTTTCATCACCTATCGGAAAGGAACTCGACTCATTGGCCGACGACGTCACGTTTGGTGTAGCGCCGTCCACCATTCTCTTCTCCCAATTGCTCGTTTTGGACCTGCCCTCTGCGCTCGATCCCATTTCGTCCATCTTGCCCTTTGCGGCCTACATCATGGCGGCCTTCTCGGCTTTGCGATTGGCCAAGTTTAATCTTGACGAAAGGCAATCGATGGGTTTCATTGGCATGCCCACCCCAGCCAACGCCTTGTTCTGGGGCTCGCTTATCATCTCGTGCAGCGATTGGCTCGAAAGCTACAACTTCACATTTGCCCTGCTTATCATCCTCATGCTGATAACTTCTTGGCTTCTCATTTCCGAGATTCCCATGTTTGCATTGAAATTCAAGCATTGGGGATGGAAGGGCAACGAAATACGGTATAGCTTTATTGGCCTGTCGGCCGCCATCCTCATCGTCAGCATCATCAACAGCGGATTCAAGGGCCTCTTACAGCCTTGGTGGATCATCATTGCGCTCTATGTCCTGGTATCCATCATTAGCAACAAGGGAGCAGCCGCTCAAGCAAAATAACAACGGGCCTTCACGCTCTACCTCAAGAGTGCGAAGGCCTGTCTGCCAATTGGCCAAACGGAAATGAATCTACAATTTATTTCCTAAAGAAGGATGTAACGCAAACTAACCAGCTTGCCATGAGCACATTATTCATCATACAATTACTTAGTTGCACCATGGTTACCATGATGGCCTTGATGTTAGTAGTATCGCGCTTTCAAATTCGATGAATCCATCAACGCTACGAGATGTCTCGCTGGCTCATCTTTGCTTCCATGCTGCTTCTGGCCATCCATTACGTTCTTCAAATGACGTTTGGCATTCGGAGCAAAAGCGACATGAGTGGAGCTGTGTTCAACGTGTTATTTTATACGCCCGTTACCATTACGGTTTCATACGCCATCTTCAACGTCATCTGTTTCCGCGAAGGCCGTCGACAATATAAAATCATGGGCTTCGGAAGTTACGCATTCATACTTTTGGTGTTCCTAATAGGTTTCATCAAATACAGAAGTTTAAATATTGGCTCATTGACATATGTGATGGTTGCCCTCTATGTGCTGAGCATGGTTTATTGCTTTGTAACAACGGGCAGTGAAATCCGGCATCATCGAAAAATCATAGAGAAAGAATCGTCAGCCGATCTTCTCCCCTACGACCAATACACTTGGTCGTGCTATGCATTGTTAATGGCTTCCGCAGTACTGATATTGGCCACCGGTATCGTTTACCGCCCCTTGCTATTTATCATTGCCCCCTTGATGCTTATCGCCCTTTTCATCTTTATCATGAGCTTTATCGGATATGGCTTCAATATGGTTCCTGTAGATATTACCATGCAAGAGGAAGTGCAGAGTATAGAAGCTGAAGAAAATGCCAACCAGACAGAAAACCATAATGATGACAGCGGCTTATCTGAGACGAGGGCTTCGGAAATAGCCACCAAACTAAAGCTCTGGTGTGAGACCGGCGGGTTTAGAGACTCCTCTATCAACATGTCGACACTATCGAGTAGGATATCCGTTCCACGCAACGAGTTGAGCCGATATTTCGAACGTTACCTGAAGAGTTCGTTCAGAACGTGGCTCAGCGACATAAGGTTCCAAGAGGCGCAGCGAATGTTGTTGGAGCGTCCCCATTTCAACAACGACGCCATCTCGTCCGAATGTGGGTTTTCATCCCATGCCCATTTATACAAGGTGTTCAAGATGAAAACAGGCATGACACCCGGACAATGGAAATCGAGTAGGAGGAAAACGAAGTAGTTTTCTTCCTACTTTCGTTTTCCGACCT
>ERZ1026894.1509-NODE-1509-length-13601-cov-10.860032_pt1 | contig 13601 bp, 11 predicted proteins | sample MGYA00380177_ERZ1026894 | MGnify/ENA primary metagenome ERZ1026894 (study PRJEB33269, sample SAMEA4719813) | human gut metagenome | biome: human-associated habitat; feature: organic feature; material: feces | place: Cameroon | collected 2013-10 ... | reverse complement strand
ACTTTATAGAGAGGACACAAAAATGTACCAAGTTATTTTTTAATCATTACTAAAGCAAAGAATACCTTTATTCTCTTGACCAATGAATAACCTTATTCTTTATTCTATGCATATCATCATAAAAACAGATAATAAGAATAATATGGTTTTAAAAATTGAAATTCCAGAGAATATAATATTAAGCAAAAATGACGAGCTTGTCATCAGGTTTACAAACACACAGAATGCAACTTGCACTGTACATACTCTTTCTAATGATTTATCTATCGTCCCTAAGAGTACGGCTGCCGAAAGCCATAACACTTCCCTTCCTTCTTTTGTAGATCAGCTAAGAACACAATTTCTTCAACAGAATAAACTCAGATTAGCAGAAACTTACCAAAGTGCTTTGAATAGTTTCTGCCTATATATTAATAAGGTGGAAATACTTATGGAAGATATAGACAGCAAGATGATAGAAGGCTATGAGAGTTATCTCAAACAGAAGAAGCTCACTCTCAATACCATTTCCTTCTACATGCGGATTTTGCGAGCTATCTACAACAGGGCTGTGAAAAGTGGAGTCATTGCAGATAAAAAACCTTTCGACCGTGTATTCACGACCATGACAAAAACAACTAAAAGGGCGATTCCTATCCAGACCATACAGAAAATAGCCCAAGCCCATGTCAAGAATAAGAACGAGGCATTGGCACGTGACCTATTCCTGTTCAGCTTTTATACCAGAGGTATGTCGTTTGTAGATATAGCGTATCTCAAGAAGACTGACCTCAACAACACGTACCTTATATATAAAAGGAAGAAGACTGGTCAAGAATTAAAAATAGCGTGGCGAAAGGAAATGCAGGAATTGGTGGATAGAAACAGTTCAAAAGACGGTGTCCACTTGCTCGGCATATTAGATGAAAACAGCGAGAAAAGTCTCCGTTTCCAATATCATTATACACAATGTATTATCAACACAGCTTTGAAACGTTTAGGAAAGCAGCTAAACTTAGGAACCAATCTTACCATGTATGTGGCTCGCCACTCTTGGGCTACAATAGCCCGACAGAAAAATATTCCTATCAGCGTGATTTGCGATGGCATGGGGCACAATTCTGAAAAAACTACTCAAATATATCTACAGAGTGTGGATGCAGAAACAATTGACCGATGCAACGACAAACTAATTGCTGCCATTTCTAAATCCAACAAGAAGAAGTGAAGGATGAAGAAACTTTCTTGGAATACGAACTACCAAAAGTGTATAATATCTCTCGTCAGGAGATAGAGAAAAAATGCATAGAATAAAGTAGTTAATATATACAATGTTTAATTAATTTTTATCGTATGAAAAGAAAGTATTTTAGCGTTTTGCTTATGGGTGCTTTGACAATGACATCCGTAAGCACTCTTACGTCTTGTAAGGACTACGATGATGACATCAGCAATCTGCAGAATCAGATTGACCAGCTTAATGAGTTGGTTAAGAAGATTCAGGGACAGATTGAAAAGGGTGCTATCCTTGAGTCTGTAACTCCTACATCAGAAGGCGTTACTATCAAACTGAGCAACGGTAACACTTACGACATCAAGAATGGAGCAACTGGTGCAGCTGGTCAGGATGGTAAGAATGGTACTGTATGGAAGATTGGTGAGAATGGAAACTGGTGGGCTTCAACCGATGGAGTAACCTACACAGATACCGGCATGGCTTCTAAGGGTGCCAACGGAAAAGATGGTAAAGACGGTAAGGATGGCATCAACGGCACCGACGGCAAAGACGGTAAGGATGGCATCAATGGTACCAACGGTAAAGACGGTAAGGATGGCATCAATGGTACCGACGGCAAAGACGGTAAGGATGGCATCAATGGTACCGACGGTAAAGACGGTAAGGATGGCAAGTACTTCGAGCCAAGAGAATCTACAGGTACATTCTGGGAGATTGATGGCGACAAAGCAACAGACACAAAGATTGCTTATCTTGCTCCAGGTACAATCACTGCTGTATGGACTAAGGATGCACTTGAGCTCAATAATGTAAAGGATGCAACAAATGGCAAGGTTACTATCAGTCTTACAACAGACTTGAAGGCCCTTGTATTCGAGCCAGACTTCTACTATGGTGGTATTGAGGCTTTGGATGTAGCATCTTACAAGTACAAGCCATTGACTGTAAAGGCTGTTTCTGCTGACGCAAATAACGAAAATGATGCGCCTTCTATCGCAGCAGGTTACAATACTGATGCTAATAAATATTTCACTTATGCACCAGAAATGACTGCTTCATATTTCTTGAACCCATCAAATGCAAAGATAGGTACAGATGTAAAGAACTACAAGTTCATTGCATACGACAAGGAATACGCTACTCGCTCAGTACAGGGTACAGACTTTACTGTTACAAGTGCAAAGGAAGCTAATGGCAAGGTATCAGTTTCTGCAAGCTATAGCGGTGAAGAAATCAAGAAGTTGACCAATGGTAAGGTTACTGTTATTGCATTGCAATACTCAGATAAAGAGAACACAGTTACATCTGATTTCGCTGCATTGAGAAATACCAACTATTATGACTTGGTACTCAACAATCCTAAGGGTGGTACAAACGCTCATACAGATGGTGATGATCACCTTTACACAACTGCAGCAGCAGCTATTGCAGCAGCTCCAACTGCAAAGGTAGCATTCAATACAACCATCGATTTGCGTAAGTGTGTTAATACAGACCGTATGGCTGAGAATGAAACTGGCTGTAAGGCATGGGATGCAAACGCTGCTGAGGGTAAAGTTGAGAAAATTGGCTTCAAATATAAGTTTGAATTAGTTGGTTACGAAGATGGTAATAACCATACCAAGCAGAGTGTTCATGCAGCTATCGCAAGCGATGGTTATACGCTTCGTCCACAAATGCCAAAAGACGGCAAGCAGCAGGCTTATGGTGCAGGCCAGCAGAATGAGGCTACTATTGACAAGGAGCCTTTGGTACGTGTTTCTCTCATCGACACCAAGAACAAGAACCAGATTGTTGCTGTAGGTTACTTCAAGGTAAAGATTACTTCTGTTGCTGAGAGCATTGAGAATCCTACTATCAATATGCCTGTAAAAGAGCAGGGATATACATTGACCTGTGGTGACAATGCATACATGACTCAGCTCTTGAAATGGAACGAAATTGAGGAAATGATTCTTGCTGAGTTGCATACATCTAAGGCTGATTTCCATGACAACTATGCATTAACAGGTTCTGATGCTGATGCTACACAGTATAACGCTAATGGCGCAGTTGCAACTAAGGTTGGTGTAATTTCACAGACAACAGCTGACGTAGATGGCACACAGACACAGGTTCTCAAATGGGTTGTTAAGAACGTTGAAGCTTACAATGCATTTAAATCTGGAAAGACAGCTATCACTACATGGGTTTGCTACCAGCATAAGACTGATGCCAAGAAGAAGGTTTACTTGAAGTTCGAGTGGAACACTAATGGTGTCATCAATATCAAGCCTGCTACATCGTGGGGCAACAGCAACAAGACAAAGGGTTATTGGTATGGTCTTAACAATCCAGTTGCTGGCACAGGTTTCAATGAAATCCATGGCAATGTTGAGGTTGTAGGTACTTCAGACAATCTTGTAAATGGTGCCGTAACTGATGATGCTGATGATGAATTCGTATTCAACATCATGAACACGCTCGTTGGCAATAAGCTGAAGGCTTACTTGCCTTCTCCATACACTGGTCTTAACAATCAGTTGAACCTCAAGTTCGCATTCGTAGAAGGTCACGGTCTCTATCCAAACGATAAGGGCGATAAGGTTTATGCTGAAAGAAGTCTTACTAATTGCGTTGCAACAATGGATCAGACCAAGGGTATCGTTACATTGAATGACAATGCAAAAGCAAAGGAACTCCTGAATGCTCATGGTCATACTACAGCAACAGAACTTGCAAACGCTTTGACAGCTAAGGTTAAGGTTGTAGCTACTGTATGCTCTGCTGGATATAATGTAACTTTGACAGACAATGAATTTGACATTAAGTTCATCCGTCCAATCACTGTAACCAATGCTACTGCAACATTCACAGATGCTGCTCAGAGCGTTCAGGATTTGAAACTCACCTTCAAGGATTGGCGTAAAATGGGCTTCACCGCTGCTGATCGTTACCCAGCTGCTGCTGACTTCTTCAAGTACTATGGTGTAAAGAAGATTACCTTGGATAAGACTAAGGCTACTACAGATTTGAACGGCAATAGCAGCAACTTGCTCAGCGCTGTTACATCTAAGATCAAGCTCAGCTATATTCCAGCTGCTGGTAATGGTACACAGATCGTTGCTGGTCAATATGGTCAGATCAAGTATGAGAACCTTGGTAATACCGTAGGTACATTCCATATTACCATTCCTGGTTATGTAACTTATGATTGGGGTGAACTCCCTATCTCTGTTACCGTAACAGTTAATGGCACTGCATCTGCAAAGCGTCATTAATCGAGAAATCTCTCATTAAGAATATGATTTTATAGGCAGGCATGATTTTAGGCATGCCTGCCTATTTTCCATTTACATATTAGTCTTTTATCAAGATGAAGAAACTAAGTATTATTTTAGGTATGACAATGGCTATTTTGTGTGCCTTTACAATGGTAAGTTGCAAAGATAAGCCAAAACCATCAAACGGGCAGACCGGTTTCGAACAAAACATGACGAACGAAGACTCCACTGCTGTGATTAATTTAGTCAATACATTTTTCGAATGTGCAGAAAATGGCAGATATGATGAGGCCGCAAGCATGTTGTATAAAGACAATGTTGATACCGTAGAAGCTGAGCCTCAGCCTCTTGACAACGAACATATTGCAAAAGTAAAACAGCTTCTCTCCTCTCTTCCTATCAAACGTCACGAAATAGAATATATCAAATTTCAACAGACTTATTCCAACGAGGTAAAATGTACTGCCATTATAGAAGATGCTCATGACAATGTGCCTGAAATCAAAACCGTATTTTATTTCAAGCCCATTGACTATTTAGGTTCATGGAAACTCTGTTTGATAGATTCATACAATGGAGATATGACCATTGTTAAAGGTAACAAACAAGATTCTTTGAGTGACGCCTTTAACAAGCAAATGAGAGAAAAGAAAGCAATAGAAAGGAAAAGATAGGAAAAATGAGAAATATTTATGTCGTAATATTGATATTCTTAAGTATGGTTTGTACTGTTGCAGCCAAAGAACAGAAAGGTTATCTCTCTGTCAAAAACTCTAATTTCAACTTTGGCTTATTCCCCAAGAAACAAGTCCGTTCTTGTGTGTTCATCTTACAAAATACAGGGACAAAACCTGTTTTATTGGAGAATGTTACTACATCATGCAACTGCACTGCAGTTAAATACTCCAGACAACCTATTCTGCCTGGTAAAACAGCATATCTTACTGTCTATTACAATGGAAAGAATTACGATGCCGGACATTTCAAAAAGTCAATAGACATCAATTCTACGGCAGAAAATAGTACTTTGCGACTTTTTATTTCAGGTACAACAACAAAATAATATAATTAAAAGACTATGATAACAAGAAAACAAATTGCAGTTGCTGCCTTAATGATATTAAGCACAACAACCGCTATGGCACAAGCCACCTACACAGATAAAGATGGTAATGAGTACACATTCAAGAAGCATGCCTTCCTCAACTTGCAGGGCGGTGCGCAATATACGCTCGGTGAAGCTAAATTCAAGGACTTGATTTCGCCTAACGTTCAGGTGGGTATCGGCTACCAGTTCTCTCCTGTATTCGCCATGCGCCTTCAGGCTAACGGATGGCAGAGCAAGGGTGGATGGGCTGCTTATCGAGAGAAAATCGGTGATACACCATTCTCAGCTGACTATAAATTCAACTATGTGGCACCAGGATTAGACTTCATGTTCAACTTGAGCAACCTCTTCTGCGGCTGGAATCCAAACCGTGTATTCAATCTTAGCGCATTCGTGGGAGGTGGTGCCAACATCGCGTGGAAGAACGATGAGGTGAACGATATTGCCAAGACACTGGAGTCTCTCGACAAATACAACTTAGAGTATCTCTGGGATGGCACTAAGGTTCGTCCTTTCGGCCGTGCAGGTATCGACTTGGAATTTAAGGTAAGCAAATCTGTAAGCATCATGTTGGAAGGAAATGCCAACATCACTACCGACAAATACAACTCTAAGAAAGCAGGCAACGCTGACTGGTATTTCAACGCACTTGCCGGACTTCGCATCAATTTGGGCAAGAGCCACACCAAGGCAGAACCTGTAAAGGAAGAGCCAAAACCTGTTCCAGTACAAGAGTATGTAAAGCCTGAGCCAAAACCACAGCCTAAGGTGGAGGAGAAAAAGGTGGAGGAAATCAGACGTGATGTATTCTTCGTCATCAATTCCAATAAGATCACTTCTAATGAGGAGAGCAAGATCAAAGAAGTGGTTGACTTCCTGAATGCCAACCCAGAAGCTAAGGTAGTGGTTACTGGTTATGCTGATGCCGGCACAGGTAATGACAGAATCAATGATGCAATTGCAGCGAAGCGTGCAGCTGCTGTAGTAAAGGCGCTCAAAGAGAAATATGGTATTGAAGAAGCCAGAATCACAGAAGACTCAAAGGGTGCTCGTGTTCAACCATTCTCAGAGAATGACAAGAACCGTGTTACTATCATGGTTGCAAAATAAGATATACAAGGGTAAATAATATGGAAGACTTGTTTTTCATACTGTTAATTGTATATATATTCATGTCTCTGACAGGGTTATTTCTCTTTTTCTACGAGCTAAAAAAGAGCACGAAGATAAGAGAATAGCCCTGCAAGATAACACTATACATAATATAAGCTTTTAGTAACTCTCTAATTTAAACATGTGAATTACTTTTATTACAATAGGCACATGTAAATAAAGAAACAAAGAATGCGAAAACACCAAATGGTGCGAAAACTAAGAGGGTGTGTCATAAATCCATGACGCACCCTCTTTTCTATTCTCACAACCTCTTATTTATTCCCCACTCCTTTATTCAAAATATGGAGCTAAATCCTTCTTCACATCGAAGCAAGGACAGGCTTTGGCGGAAAACTCGTTGTGGCCGTGGATAGTGGCTTCGGGGAATTCCTCCTTCAGCTGAGTGATGAGATCCAGCAGGGCAGCCTTCTGTTCGAGGGTTCGGGTGTCCTTCGGCTTGCCATCCTTGGATAAGCCGCCGATGTAGCAGATGCCGATGCTGATAGCATTGTGCCCCTTGCAGTGAGCACCGATTTCTGACAAAGAACGGCCTACGTGAATGTCGCCGTTGCGGTAGATGACGAAATGATAACCGATCTTTTTGAAACCGCGCGCTCTGTGCCAGCGGTCGATGTCGGCAACTGTGTAGTCCTTATCTTCTTGAGTAGCACTACAATGAATGATGATTTCCTTGATAATACGCTTCATGTTATGTATTAAATTTTAGAAAACATATACAGAACTCAGGGGGATCTCATTCAGCCCAATGTCCTGAATAATCAGCCTGATATCTTCCCCATTCCCTATAGCTCCTTCCAATACCTTATAGAAATCAAGGTAACAATCAAATGTATGAAGCAACAGACCTGCTGGACCAGCCTTCCCGATGATGATACTACCATGTTTCAGCGTGAAAGCCCCATTGCCAGGCATGAAGAACGGGATGCGAGATGCAGTCTTTATGGGGCGGGCGTCTATCTTTCTAATCACAGGAACATTGATAAGCTCCTTATCAATCGGAGATTCCATCCATATCTTCCTGTAATTTTTGTTAAACATGATTTCAACCTTGTATTCACCGGCAGGCAAATGGCGAGTAGGATGCTCCAATGTTCTATACTCAAGCATTCCTTCTACAAGTATAGTACCCATTAAGCCCCAGGGAGTACCAATTTGACGATAAATATTTATTTCCATGATTTTAAAATTTTGAAAGTGATATTCGGGGGAAGTGTATCCCCCGAATAATTTTGACCAGAAATTACCATGACCTTAATGACCACTTTATATTGTAGCAGTTATTTTTTGGTAATGCTTGTCTTTCAGTATAACTATCAATCCCTGCTTTCGCCAGTTCTTCAGCATTTGTCTTGCCGTCTCATTCGTTACGCTGGCTCCCTTCATGGCAATGCTCTGTTGCAGAGCCTGTTCAAATGTGAAGTTGGTATCCAAGCGTTCAAAGATAGAATCATTCTTGCCACGATGGGAACGTTCGGAAATAACAGAACGACTGCGATATGTTTTGGAAGTGAATGCTTCCTCTATGCGCTGGCGGAAGTAATAGAGCGCATTATCCAACTGATAATCGGCTAAGGTGTCGAACACAGTAAGCATGGCAGGGGTCTGCGTCTTGACGATCATGTTTCTCCATAACTGCGGATCTTCCTTCAACCGCTTTTCTGCTCCGTTCAGTCCATGCTTCTGAATCAGCTGTTCTGCCACTTTGCATAGCATGATGCAAGTCATCATTCTCATGGTGGTAGGACAGATACGGAATCGCTGACGGGCTTTCACCATATCGTCATTCTTCATGGTTTCCATTCGTATCTGCTCCAGCCAATCACGGCCTTTCTGTTCCAGTTTAGGCAGTTCCACCTCGCCACTCATCAGAGGCAGAAGATGGGCTACAATCTGGATGCGCTCTTTCTGACGCTCAGTCAGCACATGAAGATTGTCGGTGAGCGGCGTGAAGGTATTATCAGGTGTTCGAGCTACAATGATACGGCTTTGGAAACCATCCGTGTAATTGCTGACCACTCGGTAAAGTGCATCAGGCGTTCCGCACATCACCACGTTCCACAACAGATGTTCGATGTGAACATTCACCGCATCCGCACTTCTTGCCTCTCGTTCATAGCTCGTTCCGTCGTATGCCTGACGGAGCATCACAGAGAAGTCGCTCATGGCTGATTTCCATTTCTGTGCCACGGTATCGGCCTCTGGAGTGAAGGAGAAGGCGTGCTTGCCTTCGGTGTTAGCCAGACGTTCTGCGAGATTGGCCACAGTATTGTTCAGCGTCAGACATCTTACAGGAAGCTTTGGCTCTTCCGGCTGCTCCTTCTTATTCTTTGCAGCCCGCTTCTTGGCTCTCCATTCATCCTCTTTCTGCTGATACATTTTATCCATGTCCTTCACTTCTTTCAGCCAGGAATCCACCACAGGGTCAATGCTTCCCTTGCCAGAGGCAAAATCACCAGCAATGTAGGAAATGAGGTTGAGAGAGTTCATTTTACTATGCACAGACACTTTCACTCCAGTAGCCAACGCACCGATGATTGGGCAGATGGCAGAGATAACAGGCATAGCCAAGAATGGACCAACTGCATCAACAGATTCCTTGACACCCAGCGGCAACTTAGGCAGAGCATTATAGTAAAACTGGTCATCCTGTGCATTGATTTCATCAAGTGCATTGATGAAAGCTTCATCGTCTTCATCCGTTCCTCCAGACGCAGCCTTTTTCAACTTCTCCTGTCTAATGGCAGCCAATACGTCTTTCAGGCGTTTTGGCATTTGCGTGATTTTCTCACTGAGTGCCGAGTTAATGCAAGCCATCTTCTCCTGATCAGGGAAACCATCGTAGCAGGGAATCACCTGAGCCATCAGATTGCGGTCGAAACCACAGATATGACGGAGATTAACGGCAAGCTCAAAAGTCAATGTGTTGCGATTGGATTTCACAGGTTCCTGACCGTCATTATACATCTGCCACCATTTGGCGATGATGTCGGAATAAGGAATGCCAAGATATTTGAGATCAGATGGAACTAGAGTTGAATCTTTGGATGTTCCAGCAGATGAATTTGAAGATCCATTCTTTGCAGCTGCAACTGCTGAAGCAGCTACCTTTTCTTTCTTTCCAGCAGCCGAAGCGTTTCCGCCAGAAGTCGTAGCAGGGGCATTCTGTATCGGATTTTCCCAAGGCTTATAGTGCTTATTCGCCTTGTGAGCACCTTCATTCAATTCCTCTTTTCCATACTTCTCTCGTTCCTCTAATACCTTGCCTTCAGCTGCCACAGCAGCCTCGTCATAAGCATCCTGAAAGAGATGCGGCGAAAGGAAAAGCAAGTCTTTATCATCCGAAGTGGTGGTGAAATAAACACGGTTAATGTCGTGAGCAGACGTATCCATTTCACACTCCAGCATTGTAGCAATCCTCACTTGGTTCTCCAAGATGGTCTTGCCCTTTTCACGCTCAAACACCGCATGACCGCCCTGTCTTGCGCTGCGTTCCAACATCAGCAGACCGTATTTCTCAGGCTCCTTCAGCAGCAGTTTGGCAGCCTTGGAAAAAGCCTCTGGTTCATCCATATCAAAGCCGAAAGCCTGGCTTGGCAGTTTCATGCCTTTCACCACACCATTTGGATAATGCCCGGAGTAATTGAATTGTATCAGTCTGCGTTTCGCTGCATCACTTCCAGCACGAGCCTGGCTCAGATTAGCTTTCTGCTCTTTGCTGTTGCGCAACATTTTGTATTCCTCTTCCGAGGTGATGGGACGGGCAACCTTGTGCCCATTCTCCACCTTAATTAAATAACAGCTCATTCTGTTCGTTCTTCATGTTTTAGTTCTACATGGTTTAAACATAATCATCGTTTAAACTAACTTACTGCTTCAGCTGCAAATCCACTACGGCATCCGCAGCCTCTCGTGCTTCCTTTACGAGTGCCTTGCCGATATTGACACCCTCGTCACTATACACCTTGAGAGTGAGCTGCACGGCATTGTCCTTCGTCTTGCTCACACGTCCGTGAGCCAATTTCTTGATGAGTTTAGACTGAGAACGAGGCTTTGTTTTCGCAACGAAATCGAATGTGCCATCGCTCAACTGCTGGGCAACGCCCTGCGAACGGAACCCTGGCACCTGATCTCTCACGCCCTGCTGGTCAGGAGTAAAGAGAAAACACTTGCTTCCATCATAGAAAGCCACACCGCCCAACTGCACATGATCACAACCGTTATTCTGTTGCCCCAGATTGCAACCATTATTCTGTTGGTTGCAGTTTTTAGAATTATCTTTCTTCATATCTGAATTGAAATTTACGAGGAGAAACATCAGGAATGTTGCGCGCTTTACTTAAGAAAATCCTCCGTCCGTCCCAACTCAGATTAATAACTTGTTCCAGAACCCTCGCAATGCGAAGCTCTTTTTTTACCTTTTTACCCTTTTACTTTTTTACCTTTAAAAATTACTTTTTTACCTTTGCAATATCCGTAACGAGGATGTCCTGATAAATCAGACCATTAAACTCATGTGCGCTGAATCTGAGTGTTACGACAACCAAATCCCCAGGATAGAATTTGCACAGAGCAGCATTGCCCAAGATATCAGCAGCATACTGGTTCTCGTACTTGCCACCCAACTCCTGCAATATGATTCTGCACTTCTTCATCTGACCATCCTCCTTCTGGCTCTTAACCTCAAAAGGTTCACCCTGCTTTACAACTCGCATAATTTTTGTTTCCATAATAAAAAGAAACAAGACCTCGCCTTCCTTTAAGGCTCATTAGTTAGCAGCTCCGATCTTGCTGAAAGCTGGTGCAAAGATACGGTGGCTATCTGAGGGAAACAACCGTTTTACCACAGGTTTCTCAAATTTGCCACGTTTTTGGTAAAAATCGGGGCTTTTTTGGTAAAAATCAGCTTTTAAGGGAAAATCGAGTAAAAAGTGAAGACAAAATCCGTTTTCTTAACATCAAAAAGCAACTTTTTACCAAAGGTACTCTCAAATAGGCTTCTATTTTCCTTGCTTTTTCTTTGATAAGATATTGGAAATCAGATGGTTAAACGCATATTAACAGTTTTACCAAGTCTTTGCCAACCTTTGGTAAAAATCGAGGTGACGGTAGGTAAATAGAAGTATGGATATAGAAAAAGCGACTCTCAGGTTATGAGAATCGCTTAAATGGGGTTCATTCTATTTCTTTCAATATTCAAGCTAAGCAAAACAGAAAGTTCTCTTATATTCTTCCGTATTCTTCAGTTTATCATAAAGCGTAAGGGTAATTTTATAATCAGGGTCTGTATCTTTATGCCATTCTGCAAAATCCTTATTATGGTTCATGATGTTTTCCAATCTTCTGAAAGAATTGCTGATGCATTTCTTCTCTGCATCAGGAAACATCAGGTTCATGCGATTGGCAAAGGCATTCTTATCTTGATCATCTCTAATGATATGGAATGTATATTTCATCAAGCACCATACAATGTACCATTTCTGCTGAGAAACGATATTTCCCTTTATCCAGAATCTCAATATCTCCTCCAACTTCGCAGGATCCACCCAGTTGACAAAAAAAGAATCACCATGATGCTCATAATCATCTGCTTTAGCAATTGCGTTTCTAAGATTCTCAAATTCTCCCTGAAACATAAATAGTTTGTTGAAATCATCCGGTAAAGCCTGTTTCTGACAAAGCATGCAAGCAAGTATCTCATTGGGAGAGTCCTCGATATAGCGGATGTCATACCATACTTTGCATAGAGAACATGGGTAATATTTTTCCACTATTCTATTCATTTGGAAACTTAAGTTAGCCTTGTTGGTCTCCATTCTTCTATCTTCAAAGTATAATTGTATCTTTCTGACTTCCTTCTCCAGATGTTTCGGTAGCGTATTATCGTCATATTGCTTCTTGATATAATGGTAGATAATTGCCTTTTCATGTTCCGAGCGAAAATCCTCCAAATGTGATAAAGCAGATATGGTATGTTTTATCTGGTCGATGTAGGTAAGCACATTATCCAATGATAGCTTTAATCCAGATGATACCATTTCTTTCGTACAAGGCTGTATAATATCATAGGTAATAACCTTAGCATTATTCCCTGCCAGAACTCTGAGATCGTTCTCGTTTGGGAATTGATAGAAATAGGTTGGATTCGTATCTATAGGCTGGCAGACAAGATGCTCAAATTTACCCAATACACATTCTAATTTCTCGCTATAAATGAATAAAATATCCTCACTATAATTTTTATAGATAGAGATATACATTTTCTTGTGGATCGTATGCACTAAATTCAGGTAATCAGCCATTTCTATAGACAAAGTCTGATATATATAAAAGAGGTAGTCAATGTTAATGTGCTTTTCAGTATAATATTTGATTTCACTAATAGCATGATTAATCTCATTACATAAATGATCCGTCTCTCTCTTATAAATGACTACATCATTCGCATTAATGGGGGCATAGACTTGAACACCTGTTGCCTCATCTGTTAATAGAAGATCTTCTGCAGAGTTAATTTTCAGCAGAAGATTGAAGTTTTCTTCATTTGTTTCTTCTTGTGTCATGTGTTATTATGGTTTTTAAGTTTATTAAAAGAAAGGCGTAGGTATCCTTGATGTGCCAATATTCCCGATCCAAGCATGGACCATCAACAAGGTACAAAACAAGAATAGTCCACGCATTTATTTAATATGTTTTACAATACATCACGATTTCGCTCCTGAAAACCTATATATTTGAGCTTAAAAATAAGGGGGTTTAGTGAAAAAAATCCGCAGTTTTGAGCTCCTAAGTAATGATTAAAAAATAACTTGGTACATTTTTGTGTCCTCTCTATAAAGTA
>ERZ1026894.1504-NODE-1504-length-13625-cov-7.036183_pt1 | contig 13625 bp, 13 predicted proteins | sample MGYA00380177_ERZ1026894 | MGnify/ENA primary metagenome ERZ1026894 (study PRJEB33269, sample SAMEA4719813) | human gut metagenome | biome: human-associated habitat; feature: organic feature; material: feces | place: Cameroon | collected 2013-10 ... | reverse complement strand
CCTTGACAAGCAAATGCCGACGCGGGGACGCGTCGCCCCCAGGTGAGGACGCGTTGCCTGCTGGTGAGGACGCGTCAACTACTGGTGAGGACACGTTCCTTACGCGCGCGTACGTACGCATACATAATATTTACCTTGAGACGTTTTTTGTTCCATGTTTCATTTTCATAACACAATGCATTGATAATCAATACATTCAAGAGATGAAACATTGGCATCCTATGTTTCATTTTTGATTTCAATGTTTCAGTGGTGTTTCTCCCATTGGGGTTTGATTTCTCTCCCATTGAGGTTTTAAATCGCTCCCATTGGGGTTTTATTTCTCTCCCACTGAGTTTTTTGGAAAGGGACGTGGTAAATAAAAAATGAAACATTGAAACCAAAAATGAAACATTGAACGCCAATGTTTCAGCTCTTGAAACGTTTGATTTTCAATGAGTTGAAACATAAAAATGAAACATGAAAGGAAAAACGTCGGTGGTAAAAATATGTAAGAGCTTTTGGAAGAAAATACCGGTATTTGAGTATTGTAGAAGAGTAATCCATTTCGTATCAATATACTAATTAACTCCTTAACGTTATAAGCCACCATTTTTTTCGTTAAATATTTCGTTGATGATACGTTAATGTTCAGGCGTGTTCGTATATTTGCGTAAATAACTCCTCCCTATGGCAAAAAAGACGAACGAAACACTTTCAAGATTAGCACTGCAGCTCTCCTCAAGTGGAGAAGCCAATGCCACTTTCCTCTTACAACAAGCTGAAGGACGTATGCGATTACGCACGAAAGTACCCTCTTGGGCCGCTATTGACGAACTACACTACCCCCACCGCTTGGCCTTGGAGCAGTGTTCGGGCGAAGAGGCAGCACGCTATAAGGCCACTGTGGTAAGCCGACTGCTCTCTGCTGATGAACGCCACACATTGATCGACCTCACGGGCGGACTGGGCGTAGACTTCTCATTTATCGCGCCATTGTTTAAAAAAGACGTCTACGTAGAACGCCAAGCCGAACTTTGCGACCTCGCTCGCCACAATTTACCATTATTGGGACTTCCCGAAGCACAAGTGGTATGCGCTGATGGGGTAGACTACTTACAAGACGAGCTAAACGACGACGAGGCGAGTTTCCTCTTCCTCGACCCCGCTCGACGCGATACGGCAGGACGTAAGACGGTACTTATAGAGGACTGTCAACCTGACGTTTGTGCCCTACGCGACACCTTATTACAACGCGCCCGCGTGGTAATGATAAAACTTTCACCCATGCTCGACATTGCAGCAGCCGTGCGTTCGCTTCAGTGCGTGGCGGAGGTACACGTAGTAGCTACAGGAGGCGAATGTAAGGATTTACTCTTGATACTCACACGTGAGGCCTTACAGCAGGGCGGCACAACACCCACACTTTATGCCCACGAGGGCGAAGAACGCAATTTTCGTTTTACCCTTGAGGAAGAGACTACCGCCACGCCCCCCTATGCTACGCAGTTGGGGCAATACCTTTACGAGCCAGGAGCTGCCGTGCTGAAAGCAGGAGCTTTTAAGAGCATCGCTACTCACTACGGCCTACAAAAACTTCACCCTAATACGCACCTTTATACTGCCGACAACTACATAGCAGCCTTCCCAGGTCGTTCCTTCCACATCGTACAAGTGCTCACCTTTAGCAAGGCCGACCTTAAGACGCTGCGTACCTCATGGCCAAAAGCGAACCTCAGCGTGCGTAACTTTCCCGCTACGGTCGATGCTTTGCGCAAAAAATTAAAAATAAAAGACGGAGGACAAACATTTCTTTTCGCCACCACAATGGCTGATAATCAACACTTTATCATCATCTGCGAGAAAGCGGACGAAAAAAAATAATAAAAAAGTTACACCCCGTGTGTAACTTTTTTCGGTTTCACCCGTCTACCATACAGAGTGCCAATAAATGAAGCAAATAGATTTTCGACAAGACCTGCTCCCACTAAAGGACAAAATATACCGCGTCGGGCTACGCATCACCTGCAATCCCCAAGAGGCGGAAGACCTCACGCAGGACACGCTTATCAAGGCGTGGAACCGGCGCGACGAGCTATTTCTTGTTGAGAATATAGAAGCCTTCTGCATCACCATTTGCCGCAATTTGGCGCTCGACCGCATCGCTCGAAGCGAACAGGCGAACCAATCGCTCGAAGGAAATCAGATTGATAGCATTGACGCGAGTCGATCACCCGAAGAGCAACTCATTCACGACGACCGCCTACAGCGCGTTCACCAGCTCTTCAACGCACTGCCCGAACGAATGCGTACCGCCCTTCAACTGCGCGACATCGAAGGTATGAGCTACGCCGAAGCCGCCAAAGCAATGGACTTGAGTGAGGACCTCTTCAAAGTCACCCTCCACCGCGCCCGAAAGGCGATCAAGACACAATACGAAAAAATAGAGAATTATGGACTATAAATATATCGAACAACTCATCGAACGCTACTGGGAGTGTGAAACCTCTCAGCAAGAGGAGGACATTCTGCGTGCCTTCTTCGCGCAGGACGATGTGCCTGCTTCGTTGGCACGCTACAAGAGCCTGTTCGTATATGAGCAGCAACAAAAGGAGCAAACGCTTCTTGACGACTCCTTCGATCAACGCGTGCTCGCTGCCATAGGCCAAACGCAAACGACTGCTGAGCCAGCTCACATCGTAGCAGCACAACGCATCGGACTCACACGCCGCTTACGTCCGCTTTACCGCGCTGCCGCTGCCGTGGCTATCATCACACTCTTGGGCACTGCTGCTCAACACTCGTTTACCTCGCCACGCAACACTACGGGCTGGGACTACAACCAATCGGCCTACAAAGACTCTTACCAAGACCCTCAGAAAGCCTATGAGGCCAGTATGAAGACGCTACAACTCTTCAAAGAGGGCGCACAAACAGCCGTTAACGATTCAGCGCATCGCGACGATAGCCACATTAAGGCAACTCACTAACGTAACCTATGACACGCAAATTACTTTTGCTCTTCGTGTTGCTCATCAGTGCCGTAAGCCTTTGTCGGGCACAACGCGAGCAGGACTTTGCCTCGCGCTACATGTCACTCTATGCGAAGGGCACTTCACTCGAATGTACCACTGTTTCACCCTTGATGCTCGAACGTATGATGCAACTGCCTGACGTTGAAGGCAATGACCATACGCGCCAAGTGCTCTCGCAGCTCAAGTCGATACGCATGGTGTACAACACAGCTGAACACGAGACAAACCTATTATACGCCAAAGCGCTTAAACTCGCTCAGCGCAACACGGCACGCTATAAGTCGTATGCTCAACGACAGAGTAAGCGACTCTATGTGCGCCGACGCGGAAAGTTCATCGTTGAGATGGTACTCTTCATGAAACATGATCACCACCTTCGGCTTATCAACCTTACGGGCAACATGACCGATGACTTTCTTCACCAGCTCTTTAGTCTCTGAGCTCTCCTCCGAAACAATCAAACACCCAATAAAACAATCGATCTTTTAACTTCTAAAAGTAAAAAATCTCACCGCCCCGCTTACGTAGGGCAGCCACTTTAAAACACCGCTCTTACTTTTTAAAACAAAACAATCAAACCTTTTACACGCTGAAAACAATTACTTACAGAAATGGTTTCAGTTCTCTCAACCCAAGCCTCGCGCCGCACTAACTTGCACCGCACGGCTAACAAGATAAAACAGGGAAGCAAAAGCTCACACACGCTCGTGAGTACTGCTTCCCTTTATCTTTTTTAATAAGCCTCTCCCCCTAACCCCCTCCCCGACCGGGGAGGGGGGAATAGATTACTTTTGCTTGCTGCGTTTCTAACTGAAAACCAGCAGAGAACTCAAGAAGTAAAAGTAACTTATTCCCCCTCCCCTGTCGGGGAGGGGGTTAGGGGGAGAGGCTTATAAATTGCAGTTTTTAGGCCATTAACTTTGCGTTTTTATGCGTTTGCACTAACTTTGCCGTGAAAAGTTACAAATCAATGCGCACCACACGCAGTATACTATATATTATAGGAATGCTCGTCATCACTACGGTGGCGAGCCTAAAGGCGTTTGCGCAACAAGACCCGTCCCTATCTCACTACTGGCTGATCGAACCACAGTTCAATCCAGCCACGGTGGGACGCTCGCCACAACTCAGCATTACGGCTGCCATGCAAACGCACGCTATGGGCTACGAAGACGGTGGTAGCACGATGTATGCAGGAGCTGATATGGCCTTCCAATTGGGCAAGACGCGCCATGGCGTGGGAGCTATCTTCCAAAACGACGCAATTGGCCTCTTCTCGCACCAACGCTTCACACTGCAATATGCATATCACTTTAAGCTATGGGGGGGAACCTTCAGTATAGGTGCCGAGGCCGATATGCTGAACGAGACATTAAAAGGTTCAAAGGCCGACTTGGGCGATGCCAACGATCCAGCTTTCCCCACGACCGACATCTCTGGATCAAAGTTTGATGCCTCGGTAGGCCTTTATTATGCCCACCGTCGTTGGAGTGTGGGTGTAGCCATGCAACACATCACAGCTCCTACCGTCACTTTGGGCGAAACGAACGAATATCGTGTAAAATCTTTATATAATTTGACGGGTGCATACAATATTCCGCTCCGTCATACGTTTTATACTATAACGCCCTCTGCACTCTTGCGCTACGACGGTTCAGCCTTCCGCGCTGACATCACACTGCGTGCGCAGTATGCACACGAGAAACGACAACTTTACTTTGGCTTAGGCTACAGTCCGCAACACTCCGTGACAGGGTTCGTAGGCGGTCGTTTCCACGGCATTGACCTCGGCTATTCTTACGAGGCCAACACCTCGGGCATGGGACTTGGCGCTGGCCAACACGAAATCACCCTCGGCTACCGACTCGACCTCAACCTCACCAAACGTGGAAAGAACGTTCATCGGAGCGTGAGATGGTTATAGTCCAATGCTTGACCAATGTGCAAATGTGAGAATGTGCAAATGTGCAAATTGTCGCCTTTGTATAATTGAGTTTTCACATTCTATCCATTAGGCATATTGCAAAAAAAACGCAGCAAGTAAATGCGACCATTTGCACATTTGCACATTCTCACATTTGCACATTAACCACGCATTTGCACATTAGCATATTAGCACATTAGCATATTAGCACATTAACTGAATGAAACATACCATTATATACATATTAGCAACGCTGGCCACATGCGGACTATTAGGTTCGTGTATGGGAAGCAATAAGGCCATGATGAGCGGCGGCGAAGTGACTGGCGCTCGCGCAGCCTCGTTTACCGAACCTACGCCCTATGGCATGGTAGAAGTAAAGCGCGGTTTCCTTAAAGTAGGCCTTGAACAGAATGACTCGCTTTGGGGCACCGTGACACCACAGAAGGAAATATCTGTGGACGGATTTTGGATGGACCAAAGCGAAGTGACGAACGCCATGTACCGCCAGTTCGTGGAATGGGTACGCGATTCAATCATTCGCGAACGCTTGGCCGACCCTCAATACGGTGGCGACGAGACGTACAAGATTGAAGTGGACAGAAACGGCGACCCCGTTACGCCTCACCTCAATTGGAGTAAACCCTTGCCTCGCAAACCGACTGAGGACCAAGAGCGCGCTATCAATAGTGTGTACTACACGCACCCCATTGACGGCACTCGAATGATCGACACAAAGCAGCTCAACTATCGTTACGAGATATTCGACTACGAGAAGGCTGCCTTGCGTAAGTATCGCCTCGACCCAAAAGAGCGTTCACTCAATACCGACCGCCCCATCGACCCCGATGAAGTGGTCATGATATCGAAAGATACGGCTTACATCGACGATAACGGTGAGATTGTGCGTCAGACCATCGAACGTCCTTTGTCAAGCCTTTACGACTTCTTGAACACGTACATCGTGCCCGTCTATCCTGACACAACGGTGTGGGTAAACGACTTTACGAATGCTAACAACGAGCAGTACATGAAGCTCTACTTCTCGTCAGCCAACTATAATGACTACCCCGTAGTGGGCGTAACGTGGGAACAGGCCCAGGCCTTCTGCGCTTGGCGCACCAACTACCTGCTCAAGGGGCTTGGCGCACAGGCGCGCTACATTCAACGCTATCGTCTACCGACTGAAATAGAGTGGGAATACGCGGCCCGTGGCAAGGAAGGTAACCCTTATCCTTGGGAAGGCATCGAGGCGAAGAGCAAAGAGGGCTGTTTCTATGCCAACTTTAAGCCTGACCGCGGCAACTATACGGACGATGGCAACCTTATCACCTCACGCGTAGGCATCTATGGTGCCAACTCTAACGGACTCTTCGACATGGCGGGCAACGTGGCTGAGTGGACCAGTACGGTCTACACCGAAGCCGGCGTTGACGCAATGGCCGACCTCAACCCGCAACTCTCGTACAACGCGGCCTTGGAAGACCCCTACGTATTGAAGCGCAAGAGCGTGCGTGGCGGTTCGTGGAAGGACCCTATGTCGTACATTCGTTCGGCTTGGCGCACGTGGGAATATCAGAACCAACCCCGTTCGTTCATCGGTTTCCGCTGCGTTCGCTCTAAGGCTAACACAGTGAGCGCTACGAGCAACGGAAAGAAGAAGAAATGAATTCTTTAATAGTTAACGACTTTTTGGGTTAACGAGTTGACGAGTTAACAAGGAAGTTACCAGTTACTTGTCAACAAAAAAAGGAAAGGAAATGAGCAAAATAAATATAGTCGTCCGCTTGCAACATTGGATGGACAGTGTGCCAGGACAAACGTTTTTGAATTACGCCTATTCATGGGGTGCCTCAATCGTAATTTTGGGTGCCCTGTTCAAATTGACCCACTTGCCGGGCGGCAACTTTATGTTGTTCATTGGTATGGGTACGGAGGTTGTCGTGTTCTTCCTCTCGGCCTTCGATCGTCCCTTCGACAAAGAAGAGATTGGCAAAGAATTGCCTCACGACGTTGAGACTGACGAACAGATAGCCGAACGTCTCGGACTCAACGACGATGATGATGACGAGGAGGAAGAAGAGGAGAACATCGTTGAAAACGCGCAACCTGCACCAAGCACAACGAGCACAACGAGCGCACAACCTGCGCCACAGATGCAAAGTGCTCCCGCTCAGCCTACCATTATCATTGGCACAGCAGTTAGTGGACAGGCCTCTGATATGCGTAGCGAAGCAGCAGCCGCAGCCCCCAATGCTACCACGACTGCTCCACAGCAGCCCTCAGCCGCAGCCCCCACAGAACAGGCTACAAGCCAACGCAGCGAAACTGAAGCCGCACAAGCTGCCATTGCCGCTGCTACGCCAGCTGGTGCCGTGCCCTTCGATGCGGAGGCCAAGCGTTTGGCCGAAATCATACGTTTGGCCAATGACGAGTTGTTACGTCGCGCACAGGCTGCCCTCTCACCCGAAATGGAGGAAGCTACACAAGAGTACATTGCGAAGCTCCGCACCTTGGCCGAAACCTTCCAGAAGGTGGACGAACAGAGCGCTCGTTTGGCGCACGATAGCGAGGAGATGGCGAACCTCAACCGCACTCTCACGGCTATTAACAAGACCTACGACCTCCACTTCCAAAGCATCAGCAAGCAGGTGGGCGTTATTGAACAAATCAATGACGAGACACGCCAGTTGGCCAAACGCATTGAAGAACTCAATGCCGTCTATGGCCGCATGATTGATGCACTGAAGAAAACAAGCGGACAGTGATTTAATGTGAGAATGCGTGGTTAATGTGAGAATGTGCAAATGTGCAAATTGTCGCCTTTGCATAACTGAGCATTTGCAACAAAAAGCACTTGCACGCAATGAAGCGCTGCAATTTAAAGCGACCATTTGCACATTTGCACATTCGCACATTTGCACATTGACCACGCATTTGCACATTCGCACATTAACTTAAACGCAGCAAATAAAGGCGACCATTTGCACATTTGCACTTTATCATAGACAGCTATGTCAGTAAAAAAACGACCCGTATCTCCCCGCCAAAAGATGATCAACTTGATGTACATCGTGTTGATGGCTATGTTGGCGCTAAACGTTTCGAGTGATGTGTTGAAAGGCTTCTCGCTGATAGGCGATAGCCTCAAGCGCACCACAGGCAACGCGATGAAGGAGAATGCGGCACTCTATGCCGACTTTGAGTCGGCCTATAAGTCTAATCCTACGAAGGTAAAGCCGTGGTACGACAAGGCCATGGAAGTGAAGCGCATGAGCGACTCTCTCTATACCCTTGCTGGCGACCTGCGCCTTGCCATTGCTCGCGAGGCAGACGGCAAGGATGCCGACCCCGACAACCTGCAAAATAAGGAAGACCTCGAAGGCTCTAACCGCATTATGTTAGCCCCAGCTCGTGGCAAGGGCAAGCAACTCTACGATGCGATAAACAACTTCCGTACACGTATTCTCGCGCTCGTAACCGACCCACGCCAACGTGCTATCATTGCTTCCAACCTCAGCACCGACGTGCCCAAGAGTGAAGACAATGTGGGCAAGAATTGGCAACAGTATATGTTTGAGGAGATGCCCTCTATCGCTGCCGTAACGATGTTGGCCAAGTTGCAGAGCGACGTACGCAAGGCTGAGAATGAAGTCATTCACGATCTCTTGGCCAATATCGACGTAAAGGATATTCGCGTTAATCAGATTAATGCCTACGTTTCGGCCGAAGCTACCACGCTCTACCCTGGCGACCAATTCCGCTCGAAGATATTTATGGCAGCGGTCGATACCACCCAACGTCCTGAAATCTACGTCAACGGCCGACGCATCAGTGCCGACGGTTCGTATAACTTCACCGTGGGCGGACCTGGTCAGTACTCCTTCTCAGGCTACATCTTAATGCCCAACGCTGCGGGCGACATGATACGTCGTGAGTTTACGCAACGTTACAACGTTATCGCTCCTCCTACGGGCGCTACCGTAGCAGCCGACCTCATGAACGTACTCTATGCTGGCTTCAACAACCCCATCAGCGTAACGGCCGCAGGCGGCAACGCGGGGGTTCACCTTACCATGACAGGCGGTACGCTTACTCAGACAGGACCGGGCAAGTATACAGCACGCCCCTCGAAAGTGGGCGAGAACGTCACCTTCACCGTGAGTGGCACCGTAAACGGCAAACCGCAGAACATGGGTTCGTTCACCTTCCAAGTACGCAAGTTGCCCGATCCAACGGCCTTTATCCGAGTAGGCACCGACCGTTTCCGCGGTGGCCGCATCGCCAAGGGTACTATCATTGGTGCTGCTGGCATGGGCGCTGCCATTGACGACGGACTGCTCAACATTCCATTCAAGGTATTGAGTTTCGAGACCGTCTTTGCCGACCGCATGGGCAACTTCCGTCCTGAACCCTCAGCAGGAGCCAACTTTACCGAAAACCAACGCAACCTCATGCGCGAGCTACGTCGTGGTCAGCGCTTCTACATATCGAAAGTGCGCGCCATCGGTCCCGACGGCATCACGCGCAACCTGAATGGTAGCCTTGAGGTGATTGTGAACTAACATTAATGTGCAAATGCTTGGTTAATGTGCAAATGTGAGAATGTGCAAATGTGCAAATTGTCGCCTTTGTATAACTGAGCATTTGCAACGAAAAGCATTTGCAAGCAATAAAGCGCAGCAAATTAAAGCGACCATTCGCACATTTGCACATTCGCACATTTGCACATTGACCACGCATTAGCACATTAGCATATTGACCCCAATTAAATATGAAACGTATCCTTCTACTCCTTATATTGGCCACGGGCTGCCTCGCTGAGAGTCATGCCCAACCACCTCGTCGCCGTGCCGAACAGCAGCAAAAACAAGAGCAACAGCTCAATGCGCCACAAGGCTCGTCTTACCGCGAGTTTCCTACGGCACAGAACATGCCCTCCGATGCTGCATGGCGGCGCGACCTCTATCGCACCATCGACCTCACCAAAGAGGCCAATGCCGTGCTCTACTACCCCACTACGCCACAAGACGGACGCGAAAATCTCTTCACTTACCTCTTCAAACTCCTCTTGCGTAAGCAAATCAAGGCTTATGACTATAAGCTCGATGGCAACGAGAACTTCTCGGCAAAGAATGAGGTGACGGCTAAGCAACTCATGGATCGTTATCACATCTTCTACGAGTCGAAGGGTGACAAAGTGCGCGTCAATGATGCCGACATACCCTCTGACGAAGTGAAGGCTTACTTTATTAAAGAGAGTACCTACTACGACCAACACACCGCGACCTTCCGTAGCCAAGTGACAGCTATCTGCCCCGTGCTCAAGCGTGGCGATGCTGACTTTGGTGGCGAACTGGCGCAGTACCCAATGTTTTGGGTAAAGATGTCTGACATTGCGCCTTACCTTGGCAAACTCATGCTCATGGGTTCGTCGCTCAACAACGCAGCTATGATGTCGGCCGACGACTTCTTCACCATGAAGTGTTACCAAGGCGACATCTATAAGTCGGTCAACCTGCAAGACCGCCTTCTCTCAAACTATTGCACCGACGACTCTGCCATGGTACGCGAACAGAAGCGCATTGAGAAGCAATTGGTCGACGTACAAGAGCACATCTATGGCCGCGACAGTCTCTATTATGCTAAGCTCCGTGCCGACTCTATCGCACAGGCCGAGGCCGACTCTATCGCTGCAGCTGGCAAGGCTGCCCACCGCCGCACCACTGCCCGCCGTACCTCAACGCCTTCGCGTCGCACCTCAAGCAGAACCACCAAGGTGAGTGCCGCCAAGACGAAAGTCACCAAGACGAAAGCTCCCAAACAGAAGGCCACCAGAGCCAGATCGGCAAGCGGTGGACTCAGCGTGCGTCGTCAGAGACACTAATTTAGTACATCAATCTCCATTATGCGAACTCTTGACAATCAACCCCTCAGTCTACAAACGGACGTTTTCAATCGCCTCTTCTCAGAAGCTGAAATAGCTCGCTTTAATAAAGAGGACATAAAAGAATACGAAGACAGCCTTAAAGCTTACCGAGACATTCAAAATTCGATTGATACTGCGAAGGAAGAAGAATTTGCAAAAGGATATGCAGAAGGATTTGTAGAAGGTTTTGTAGAAGGATTTAAACAAGGTATTGCAAAAGGCGAGCAAAAGATTGTACAGGCAATGATACAACAAGGCTGTGACGTTGACTTCATCTCAAAAGTTACAGGCATCTCTACTGATACAATAACGGCCTATATCGAACGTCAATAACTTCTCCTACAAAACCCGAAACAGATAAAACGAGAAAGGAAACAAACAGAAATATAGTTTGTTTCCTTTCTCGTTCAATTATTCTATATACGTTCTCACATTAACACATTAGCTCATTAGCACATTAACACATTCTCCACCATGCATCTCGTAATAGACTCAAAAATACCCTTCATACGTGGCTATGCCGAACAACTTGGCACTTGCACCTACCTACCTGGAGCAGAAATTACAGCCTCCGACGTGCGCGAGGCTGATGCCCTTATCATTCGCACGCGCACACACTGCAATCGTGCTTTGCTCGAAGGCTCGCGTGTACAATTTATTGCCACGGCCACGATTGGTTACGACCATATCGACACCGACTATCTGAAGGAAGCAGGCATTGCGTGGACCAACTGCCCCGGTTGCAATGCACGCAGTGTAGCACAATATGTGGAGTCGGCCTTACTCTTACTCGCAGCCCACGGCTGTTGGGACGAACGACGCACGCGCTCTCTGGCCTCAGCCCCTGTCTGCGCTACTGACCTTGATCGTAGCGTGTTTCAGCATCTAACGCTCGGCATTGTGGGCGTAGGCCACGTAGGAAAGGAAGTACTGCGCATGGCCGAACGTCTCGGCTTTCGTCAAATCTTGCTCTGCGACCCTCCTCGTGCGGAACGCGAGGGAGACGCTGCATTCACATCGCTCACCACACTGGCACGCGAAGCTGATATCATTACCTTCCACACTCCGCTCACGCGCCACCCCTCCCCTTATGCTACCTACCACATAGCCGATGCCGCCTTCTTACAGTCACTGCGTCCCTCGACTGTACTCATTAATAGCAGTCGTGGCGAAGTGGTGGACAATCAAGCACTACTCCACGCACTCGAACAAGGCCATCTACGCACGGCCGTTGTTGATACGTGGGAGAACGAGCCGCAGCCTCTCCCCTCACTTCTGCAACGTGTGTTCTTAGGCACACCCCACATTGCAGGCTATAGTGCCGACGGCAAGGCGAATGGCACGCGCATGGCACTCACGGCTGTAGCACATCATTTCGGAATTGATGCCACGCCTTTTGCTACCATTACCGCCCCCACGCTGCCCAACGGCTACGCTTACTACCCTGAAGGCTCAGGTCACCTCCTCGCTCCCGAACTGCGTCTTTACGACCCTACGCGTGATAGCGAAGCACTAAAAAAAGCCCCTGAACTTTTTGAAAAGCTCAGAGGCGATTATCCACTGCGACGCGAAAAATAAAATTAGGGCCTCTCCCCCTAACCCCCTCCCCGACTAGAGAGGATTAGGGGGAGAGGCCATAGTTTATTTATTTATTTTTCACCTCTTCTGGCAATATCGGCATAGCTCCCGCTTGGGTGCAAACGTAGGCACTTACACGGACGGCGCGAGCGTGAGCTTCGCGTATGCTCAGTCCCTCTATGAGTGAGGCTACGAGAGTACCCGTAAAGGAGTCGCCGGCACCAATCGTGTCGCTCACCTTTACGCGAGGTGTCTCCATAAAGGAGGTGCCGCCTAATGGATTGTCCTCAGTAGCAGGTGTGAATATATAACTACCGTTTTCACCACAAGTGAGGATGACCATATCAAGATTGTACTCAGTCAATAGGGTGCGGCTCTTGGCTTCGAGGTCGGTACCTTGTAGGCCAAAGAGACGAGCTACAATGACAAGTTCTTCATCATTTATCTTCAACACGTTGGCGCGCTCAAGAGAGGCTGTGATAATCTCTTTGGTATAGAAATTCTGACGCAGATTAATATCGAATATCTTGTATTGTCCCTTACCTGAAGGCACGGCATCAACAAACTTTAGTATGCTCTGGCGCGAACGTTCGCTGCGTTGTGCCAACGAACCCCAACAGACGGCTTGCGTCTCGCGTGCCAGCTGTTCCATTTCGGGCGTGAAGGGAATGTTGTCCCATGCCACGTCATCGGGGAAGTGGTAGTGAGCTACGCCCGCTTCATCAATCTGTGCCAACACGGTGCCCGTAGGTTGGGGCAAGGAGGACATAATGGCAATCAAATTGCGTTTGGCAAAGACTTCTCGCGTTTCGCGTCCTAAGTCGTCGTCGCCAATGGCTGATACGACGCGAACGGGAATCCCAAATTGTGATACATGAAAAGCAAAGTTGGCGGGAGCGCCACCGATTTGTTTACCTGAGGGAAGCACGTCCCATAATACTTCACCCAGACCTATAACGTATTTCATTTTTTATTTTTTTGAGAGGAGTAATTGAAGTCGTCTAAACTTTTCTGACGAAGATTATATTTAAACTTTTATCTCTTCTAAATTCAATCTTTACCTTTCTTTTTGACCGCTTTTTGACCTTTCATCGGTCGTGTAGCTCGCTACACTCCCTCTTCAAGGCCAAAGATAGTGCAAACCGAATGCAAAAAGCCAAGCTTGCTTGAGATTTTTGCT
>ERZ1026894.1502-NODE-1502-length-13630-cov-3.553886_pt1 | contig 13630 bp, 9 predicted proteins | sample MGYA00380177_ERZ1026894 | MGnify/ENA primary metagenome ERZ1026894 (study PRJEB33269, sample SAMEA4719813) | human gut metagenome | biome: human-associated habitat; feature: organic feature; material: feces | place: Cameroon | collected 2013-10 ... | reverse complement strand
ATGGATGCCAAGCTGCAATGGTCGTCGCATGATGGAAAATGGGGATTGCGCCTCAATGGCAGCAACATCTTCAACAACCAGTTCGACACCCGTTCCGTACAAGGTAACCAGGACTACCGAATGAAAGTCAACTACAACTGGGCATCCTTCAACTTTGCTGTCATCTATAAGTTTGGAGGCTACAAGGAGAAGAACATCAAGTCAGTGGATACCTCACGCATGGGACACTAAATCTCCTTGTGCTCGATGCAGTAATGGATGCTGGTTTTTCGATGCAGTTTGAAATTCCCGTGAGGAGTGCGCCCATTCATTTCATGATACCGTTATCAATATCCCGCAGGTTGATTTTCTTTTCCGCCGACTTATGCTTGTTGCCTCGGCTCAGTCGCCAAGAGATATTCAAAGAGATCAGGTTGCCATTGGCTTTTGAATAGCCTACAGTATGCTTATATAGATTGCGGTTCAGCAACTCGTTTTCATACGACTTGTAGTGGTTGTCGAATGGATTTGCCCATGATAATGAAAATTGCCAGTCTTTCCATGCATAGGATGCTTTCAGGACCGAGTAAGCACCGTTATAGCCTTTCGACTCGCCCTCCAAGAACCGGCTGCCGTTGTCAACATATCCTTGCAATGAGAAGTTGCCGAGATAAGCCGTGATACTGCCTACATAGAACCACGAGGTGTAACAATGCGTGTAGTCATAGCCGAAATTAAAGCATCTGAACATTCCTCCATTGGCAGCAATCTGGAGCTTTTCGGGCAAAAGCCAATAGCCAGCGTATGCCATGACGTTCAATGCGTCTATCTCCTTTTGGTTGATTTGCGTATAGATGAATCGGTTGTCGTCAGTTCGCTCGTAATGAGCCATATTCGGTTTGAGGCATTGCTTGAAGTAACCATCTACGAAGGTCTGCAAGCGATCGGTGTTATACGAGAACTGCAACCGATGCTCCATATCGTGCGAAGGCTTCAGGTCAGGATTGCCGGCAGTCCATTCCATGCTATTGGTACGGATCGTGGCATCGCTCGTCATGGCAATGCGAGAAACTCTGTCTTGCATCTGGAAAGTATATCTCAACTGCATACTGTTATTAATCTGATACGTCAGAGATGCCTTTGGACGGAAAGTCCAGAAATTATATTCATGGCCGTTTTGGGTGTAATGAATGTAACTTACACCCGTCCCCAATGTGTAACGCAGTTGCTGGAGCGACCCTTTTATTTCACCGAAGGCATACAAGCGGTTGTTGTTGGTCTTGGTCAAAGAGGAAGCATCACCAAGATAGTCGTTCTTGATGTATTTATAGCTATGGTTCAAGCCAGCCGAGAGCGTGAAAGGCCTCAGCCTGTTTTCATAAATCACCTCAGAAAGCAGGGAAGCCGTCTTGCCATCCACATCATATTTATAAGGTGTACCCTCGTCATAATAACTGCTTGTCTGTGTGGAGATATACGTTCCTACAGCATTTGCGGTAAGAGACTGACGTGGAGTGAGTTGACGAAAGAAATAAACATCCAATACGGGCAAATAGCTCTTGGCTTTTGCTCTACTTGTTGCCCCATATTGTCGAGTGCCGTCCACTATATCCTTAATAGTATAGTTACCGGGGGTGTTGTTGAATGCTCCACTCAATGATGTCTGGAAGACGGTGGCTGTAGAGTCAGCCCAATTGTATGTTAGTTTCGTATTGTGTGCTATGGATTTACGAAGTGACTCCACATCGTTACGTTCAATAGTATAGATACTGCCATCGGTCAAGGTGTATTCAGCCAACTGCGTGCTCTTTGCGCCTTTGGTTTTATACCCGCTCACATCATACGAAAGAGACAATTCGCTTTTTCCACGGTTCCATTTGCCATACATCATGCCATTGCCTTGCAAGTTGGTAAGTCCAGAGGTAAAATCCGTGCCGATAGTATATCCGCTCTCGTTCCTGCGTATAACAATATCTATGACATAGGCAATGCCATCACCATAACGAACACCGGGATTGTTTATAAAGTCAATCTTCGAGATGTCCTTTGGATTGAGAGCCAACATCTCCGGTTTGCCAACCACGATACCGTTTATTCTAATTTGAACTCCTCCCCTATTATCTATGGCTGTAATAGAATGGCTAATGTTGTCGACACGAAGATTGGCAAGTGTGAGTTTCTCAAGAATGCTGTAGCCATTATTCGAAGCCTCCTTCTGTGCTTCGGTCGGATAAATGGCCATGCCATCCGGATTGTTGATTACTTTGGCAGCTTTTACAGTAACCTCATCGAGAGTGACGGACTTATCCACATCCTGGGCATAGGCGCAGAACGCCGATGAAAGGATAAGGGAAAATGTGATAATACGTTTCATTTCGCACCAATTATAATTTTGGGTGCAATGATAGTCCAAGGGTGGGAAGAAGCCTCTTTATTTGTCTGACATTTGTCTGACATTCTACCGACAAAAACCTAACTATTTAGGTTCCAATGTATAACTCCTGCCCCTGTTGGACTCTATTTTCAGATTGCTATGAAGCTCGATAATAGGTTTTATGCGGCGGATAAGTGTATATAGCGTGTCGTTGGCGTCTGGTTTCTTAGGCCACAACCGGTCGCAAATTTCCTGTTTTGACAATGTGTAGGAATCAGACGTGAAGAACATTTCAAGCAGAGCGTGCTGCATCGGGGTAAGGCGTATTTCTTCCCCATGGAGAGTCATGAATTTGCCATCATGGAACACGATGCCTCCGTATGACAAACCTTGTTCAAGTAGCTCGGGTCTGTTCTTTTTCGTATACCACAAACTCCCCAGCAACCATAGAATGCCAACGAAGAACATGGTGCCCGAAGCCTTCTGGTTGGACATTTTGAATATGGTCATAAAGTCGCAGTTGGCTTCAGCCACCAATTGCGTTTCCAACCGTTCCTCCTTGCGCACGGTCCGCATCGCAATGCCAGCCGTATCCTTCAATCCGGCAATGGTGAGATAATTCCGGTAGCACTGGATTGTATCGGCAGTGACTACGTTGCCAGGCATCTTCATAAGGGTCAGTTCCAATGCTTGATTCACATCTTCAACTATCCTGTTTTCAGCACGATGGTAACTTCTTATACCGGTGCTCAGCGCACAAAGCATGAGAAAGCAGAACGCTATGTATGGGGGAATCTTCATATCCAAACAATTTTATATCCTTTACCCTTTCACGTCAACATCTTGTAGTCATAATTGCCACAAAACATGGCGCAGGTTTTGCTACAAAAATACACTTTTATCCTATTCCATGAAAATGTTTCCTGCTTTTTCATGCTGCCATCCTTTTTTATGCCATACGGAAACGAATGAAATAGGTTCGGGCAGGCAAAAAATATCCTTAAACTGCTTTCAGAAAGCACGGCAGTTACTTGTTGTCTGGAACATTGTTTATTCATTATACACCAATTTAATAAAAGCTTTTTGGCAATTATACGATAGCGTACCCAATTAAGGTTAAAAACCATTCATGTAACTTCTAAATAATAAATAAATACTGTACCTTTGCATTAAATATTGTATTAATTCAACATAAATAAATCGCAAATAACTATTCAAACAATCAATATATGAAGAAGCATTTCTTGAAATTTTTAGTAACCCAAAGCAAGTTCATAGCAATATGTGCTGCAGGGTTTATTTTATTCTCTTGCGGAAACAGCCAAGGTGGAATGAAATTAGGTGATGATGAATTTGCTGTATCAGCAGTGAGCGTATCTTCAAGCAACCAAACGACTTCTTATCCTGCTACAATCAAGGGTACTCAAGACATTGAAATACGTCCTCAAGTATCAGGTTTCATTGTCAAGCTATGTGTGGATGAAGGCGCGACTGTCCGCAAAGGTCAAGCTTTGTTCCAAATAGACCCGACCCAGTACCAAGCAGCATTCAACCAAGCAAAAGCAAGTGTTGAATCCGTAAAAGCTAATTTGGAAACCGTTAAATCAACTGAAGCGAATAAGAGAATCTTGCATGAACAAAAAATCATCAGTGACTTTGAATATCAAACTGCACAAAACAATTTGTTGACGGCAAAAGCTTCATTGGCACAAGCAGAAGCGGCATTAACTGCAGCCCGCCAAAATTTAGGATTCTGTACCGTAACCAGTCCGTCCGATGGTGTCATCGGGACTTTCCCGTACCGCGTAGGTAGCTTGGTCAGCCCGTCAGTATCCAAACCATTGACTACAGTTTCTGCCATCAAGCAGATGTATGTTTACTTCTCCATGACCGAAAAAGAATTATTGCGTTTGACAAGAGCAGGCGGAACCCTGAAAGAACAGTTGGAGAAAATGCCTGAAATCAAATTGCAATTGGCAGACGGGACAATCTATGCCAACTCAGGTAAAATTGATGCCGTCAGCGGTGTGATAGACCAAACAACCGGTTCCGTAAGCATGCGCGCCATCTTCCCGAATGAACAAAACATTTTGCGAAGCGGCGGTATGGCGAATGTTATCTTCCCGTACACAATTGATAACATCTATGTCATTCCTCAATCAGCTACTCAAGATATCCAAGACAAGAAATTCGTCTTTGTCCTTCAGTCGGATGAAACGGTCAAACATACCGAGATTACCGTTTCCAACTTAAATGACGGTAAGAATTATTTAGTGACTGGCGGTTTGAAAGAAGGCGACAAGATTGTTGTTGAAGGTGTACAGGTGTTGAAAGATGGTCAAAAGATTACTCCGATCACACCGGAACAGAAAAAAGCCAAATACGACCAGGCATTAAAAGACCAACGTGACGGAAACATCGCAACAGCTTTTAAATAATCAAGAAGCGTCACTGCAATGTAAATTCAGGTCATAAACGCAAATATTAAAACAAGAAAATAAATGAAGTTAGATAGATTTATTAACCGCCCGGTACTGTCAACGGTAATTTCCATATTGATTGTTATCTTGGGTGTGATTGGCTTGGCCACTCTGCCTATTACACAGTATCCGGATATTGCACCTCCAACTGTTTCAGTGAGTGCAACCTATACGGGTGCTAATGCACAAACCGTATTGAACTCCGTAATCGCCCCGTTGGAAGACCAAATCAACGGTGTGGAAAACATGATGTATATCAGTTCTTCCGCAACCAATACGGGTGCAGCTTCCATCAGCGTCTATTTCAAACAAGGAACTGACCCGGATATGGCAGCGGTAAACGTTCAGAACCGCGTGTCCATGGCTCAGGGTTTGTTGCCTCAAGAAGTAACAAAGATTGGTGTCACGACTCAAAAGAGACAGACTTCCATGTTGTTGATTTTCTCAGTCGTAGATACAGAAGACAAATATAACATCGAGTTCTTGGAGAACTATGCCAACATCAACATCATTCCGGAATTGAAACGTGTAAAAGGTGTGGGTGATGCGATGGTCATGGGTCAAGATTACGCCATGCGTATTTGGTTGAAACCAGACATCATGGCTAAATACAACTTGATTCCATCCGATATCTCTTCAGCCTTGGCGGAACAGAACATCGAGGCCGCACCGGGCCAGTTTGGTGAACAAGGTAATCAGACTTACCAATACACCATCCGTTACAAAGGTCGTTTGCAGGAACAGGAAGAGTTTGAGAATATCGTAGTAAAAGCATTGCCTAATGGAGAAATCCTTCGTTTAGGTGACGTTTCCACAATTGAATTGGGACGATTGAGCTACCGTTTCAACAATACCGTGAACGGACATAAGGCTGTGACGGGTATCATCTTCCAGATGGCTGGAACGAATGCGACCCAGACAATCATGGACTTGGAAGAGTTGTTGAAAGCGGCGCAAGAGAACTTGCCGGCAGGTATGGAAATCAATATTGCCCAAAGTGCGAATGACTTCTTGTTCGCCTCCATCCATGAGGTTATCAAGACTTTGATAGAGGCATTTATCTTGGTATTTATTGTAGTATACATCTTCTTGCAAGATATGCGTTCAACTTTGATTCCTGCGATTGCCATCCCGGTAGCCTTGATTGGTACATTCTTCGTTTTGAAGTTGATTGGCTTTAGCTTGAACTTGTTGACTTTGTCAGCTATGGTGTTGGCTATCGCGATTGTGGTCGATGATGCCATAGTCGTCGTGGAGGGAGTCCACGCCAAACTGGACCAAGGTTATAAGTCCGTAAAACAAGCATCAATCGATGCCATGAGCGAGTTGGGTGGAGCTATCGTTTCCATCACATTGGTCATGATGTCCGTGTTTATCCCGGTAAGCTTCATGGAAGGAACAGCCGGTACGTTCTACCGCCAATTCGGTTTGACCATGGCTATTTCCATCGGTTTCTCTGCATTGAACGCCTTGACATTGTCACCAGCCCTTTGTGCCCTGTTCTTGAAACCGCATGATGAAAATGGACATGAGAAGAAATCCACTTTCATTTCACGTTTCCATACTTCATTCAACGTGGCATACGAAAAGATGTTGCAAGGATATAAGAAACGTGTCGTATTCTTTATTCAGAAGAAAGTTCTTTCTTTCAGCATTGTTGCTGCTTCCATAGTTATTTTGGCAGTTTTGATGCAGACTACACCGACAGGTATGGTCCCGACAGAAGATACAGGTACAATTATGGGTGCTATTACTTTGCCAGCTGGTACTTCACAAGAAAGAGCAATGGAAATCTTGAACCAGGTTGACAGTTTGGTTGCCTCTGACCCATCTGTTGAATCTCGTACAATCATCTCAGGATATAGCTTCATCGGTGGTCAAGGTCCTGGATACGGTTCTGTCATTGTGAAATTGAAAGATTGGGAAGAACGCTCTATGATGCAAAATGCGGATATCATCTATGCTACACTGTTCATGCGCGCGCAAAAGGTAATCAAAGATGCACAGGTGTTGTTCTTTGCTCCTCCTATGATTCCTGGTTACTCCGCATCAAGCGATATCGAGTTGAACATGCAGGATAAAACCGGAGGTTCGTTGGATCATTTCTCTGAAGTTGTCAATAGTTATATAGACGCATTGAAAACCCGTCCGGAAATCAAGACAGCCCAGACAACCTTTAATGCTAATTTCCCGCAATACATGTTGGACATTGACGTAGCGGCATGTAAGAAAGCAGGCATCAGCCCAAGTGCTATTTTGTCTACCATGCAGGGATATTATGGTGGTTTGTACGCTTCTAACTTCAACCGTTTCGGTAAGATGTATCGTGTCATGGTACAAGGTTCACCGGACGACAGAAAGAACGAAGAGACTTTGAACCGAATCATGGTTAGAAATGGCAATGAAATGGCTCCTATCACGCAGTTCGTCTCATTAAAGAAGGTATATGGTCCGGATATCATCAACCGTTTCAACCTTTATACATCTATCAAAGTGATGGTTTCACCGGCAGCAGGTTATACTTCAGGCCAAGCATTGGCAGCTATTTCAGAAGTATCCAAGACTAACCTTCCAACCGGATTCGGATATGAATTAGGAGGTATGGCGCGTGAAGAGGCTGAAACCAGCGGTAGCACGACAGGTTTGATTTTCGTTCTCTGTTTCGTGTTCGTGTTCTTGTTGCTGAGTGCCCAGTACGAAAGTTACATCCTTCCGTTAGCAGTATTGTTATCCATACCATTCGGTTTGATGGGTAGCTTCATTTTCGTCAACGGTTTTGCAGCTTTGGGCAGCATCTCTGCATTGAAGATGATTATCGGCACGATGTCAAACGATATCTATATGCAGATCGCATTGATCATGTTGATGGGTCTGTTGGCAAAGAACGCCATCTTGATTGTTGAGTTTGCCTTGGACCGTCGTAAGATGGGTATGAGTATAAGCTGGGCAGCTGTTTTGGGAGCTGCAGCCCGTCTACGTCCTATTTTGATGACCTCATTGGCCATGATTGTCGGTTTGATTCCTCTGTTGATTGCAACCGGAGCTGGCGCCCACGGTAACCGTACATTGGGAGCTTCCGCAATCGGTGGTATGTTAATCGGTATGATCTTCCAGATTTTTATTGTTCCGGTATTGTTCGTTGTATTCCAATACTTACAGGAAAAGTTAAAACCTATTGAATGGGAGGATTTGGACAATAGCGATATGAATTCGGAAATTGAACAATACGCAAAGAAATAAGAGAAACATTATGATTCAGAAAAGAAATATAATCATGATGATGTGTGCAACTGCTTTATTAAGCAGTTGCCATATCTACAAAGCATACGACCGTCCCGACTCGATTGACGCATCCGGGATTTATCGAGATCCTATCTCGGAGACAGACACTTTGGCTGTAACTGATACCGCCAATATTGCTAATGTCTCTTGGAAAGAGATTTTCACAGATCCGAAACTACAGGCTTTGATTGAAGAAGGATTGGAAAACAATGTGAATATGCAAGCAGCCGTGTTGCGTGTAGAAGAAGCGAAAGTAATGCTTACATCTGCCCGCCTTGCTTATCTTCCATCCATCAACTTCGCTCCTCAAGGGACCATTACTACTATTGGCAGTGGGGATTATGCCAAGGCTTATTCTACACCGGCAGTGGCAACTTGGCAAGTGGACTTGTTTGGCAAATTGTTGAACTCAAGCCGCGGACAAAAGACGGCATATCTTCAAAGCCAATATTCCCAGCAGGCTGTACGTTCTCAACTCATTTGTGGCATTGCGAACACCTATTATACCTTGCTGATGTTGGACCGTCAAGTGGAAATCACAGCCGAGACAGTAGGTATTTATAAAGAGAATGTACGAGTTATGGAAGCTATGAAAATAGCAGGTATGACTACGGAAGCTGCCGTAACGCAGATTCGTGCAGCCTATGAAGCAGTACAGGCTTCTTTAATCGATTTGAAGCGCAGCGTACGTGAAACAGAGAATTCTCTTTCAGTCTTGTTGGCAAAGGCTCCTCAGAAAATAGACCGTAGCACATTGGACCAGCAAGTAATGCCGGAGGAACTGATGACAGGTGTTCCATTGCAACTATTGGAAAACCGTCCGGATGTGAAGATTGCTGAAATGACATTGGCAAAGGCTTATTATTCAACGAACCAAGCTCGTGCGGCATTCTATCCAGGTCTTAGCATTACAGCTACAGCAGGATGGACAAACGGTTCTGGCATTTCAGTAGCGAATCCAGGTCAATTCATGTTCCAAGCTTTAGCTTCATTGGCACAGCCTATTTTCAACAATGGTAAATTGGTTGCCAACTTGAAAGTAACAAAAGCTGAAGAGGAAATTGCCAAAATGAACTACCAGCAGACTATCTTATCCGCAGGAAAAGAAGTCAGCAATGCTCTTCACTTGTATGAGGCATCTAACAACAAATTGGTTCATGACAAAGCAAGAGTCGAGGACTTGACAAAAGCTGTCACTTACACGAAAGCTTTATTCCAAAATGCCCAGGCTACTTACTTAGAGATTTTAACTGCTCAGCAAAATCTGTTGAGTGCACAATTAACAGAAGTCTCAGACAACGTACAACGAATGCAGGCAGTCATTTCCCTGTATAGTGCTGTTGGCGGAGGCAGAAATTAAAATCTAATTCTTATGAGCAACACAAATATTAGCCCATTGGCATTTGTTGATCCTACAGCACAATTGGGGGACAACGTTACGATTCATCCGTTTGCCTATATTGATAAGAATGTGGTTATCGGTGACAACTGTGAAATCAAGCCTTATGCGAGTGTCTTAAGCGGAACACGTATGGGGAAGAACAACCGTGTATTCCAAAATGCGGTTTTAGGTGCAGAACCTCAAGATTTCAAGTATAAAGGGGACGAAACAATCCTACAAATCGGAGACAACAATGTGATTCGCGAGAATGCGGTGATTAATCGCTCTACCTTTCCTGATGGTAGAACAATAATTGGGAATGGGAACTTTATCCATGAAGGAGTTCATATTTCTCATGATACTCAAATCGGTAATTCCTGCGTGATGGGATACGGAAGTAAGATTTCCGGGAATTGCATATTGGAAGATTGTGTGATATTCGGTGGCAATGTTTTGGCAAGCCAAGGTTCTCGCGTGGGAGCTTGGTCATTGATACAGACAGGCTGTCGTTTCCGTAATGATATACCGCCTTATATAGTGGCAGCAAAAGAGCCGATATCTTATTATGGTGTGAATGCTGTCGTATTAACCCATGAAGGCTTTGCGGAAAAGGTCATCAAACATATTAGCCATGCTTACCGAATCATTTACCAAGGCCATTGCAGTATCTTTGATGCAATTCTTATGATAAAGGATCAGGTTCCTATGAGTCCTGAAATTCAGCACATCATTGATTTTGTCAATGCGACCAAGTTAGGTATTATTCACGACTAACAATTTTATAGGCACAAGAAAAGGGGCTGCGTCAAAATAGATGTTTTGATGCAGCCCCTTTAAGTATGTCAGAATTAGTAAAATGCCAGATGCTGACTTTAAAGGATATCAATCCAATTTCAAGACAGCCAAAAAGGCTTTCTGCGGCACCTCTACGGTTCCGATTTGCTTCATGCGCTTCTTTCCCTCTTTCTGTTTCTCCAACAACTTACGTTTACGGGAGACGTCACCGCCATAACACTTTGCCGTCACATCTTTACGAACAGCCTTTATGGTTTCCCTCGCTATGATTTTCGCACCGATAGCTGCCTGGATAGCAATCTCAAACTGTTGCCTTGGTATCAATTCCTTCAACTTCTCACACATACGACGACCAAATGTGACACTATTATCAATATGTGTCAATGTGGATAACGCATCGACTGGCTCGCCATTTAATAAGATATCCAATTTGACCAATTTACTTGGACGATAATCGTTCAAATGGTAATCGAAAGAGGCATATCCTTTTGATATACTTTTCAACTTGTCATAGAAGTCAATTACAATTTCTCCTAACGGAAGGTCATAGAAGATTTCGACACGGTCGCCAGAGATATAATTTTGTCTCACCAAAACACCTCTTTTCCCCAAGCAAAGTGTCATAATCGGACCAATGTATGCCGTATTTGTAATGACTGATGCCCTTATATATGGCTCTTCAATATGATCTATCAATGTTGGATCTGGCAATCCGCTCGGGTTATGCACCTCTTTACAATTTCCTTTCTTGTCATACACATTGTAAGAAACGTTAGGCACTGTCGTAATCACGTTCATATTAAACTCACGATCCAAACGTTCTTGCACAATCTCCATGTGCAACAAGCCTAAGAAACCGCAACGGAATCCGAAACCCAAAGCTGCCGAACTTTCCGGTTGGAATGTCAAAGAAGCATCATTCAGTTGCAACTTCTCCAATGAAGCACGCAAATTCTCAAAATCTTCTGTTTCGATTGGATAAACACCTGCAAAGACCATCGGCTTTACTTCTTCAAAACCGGCAATGGCTTCCTTCGCTGGATTAACCACATGGGTTATCGTATCGCCGACCCGGACTTCACGAGAGGTTTTGATACCGGAAATGATATATCCCACATCACCCGTCCTCACTTCATCACGAGGCGACATATCCAACTTCAAAACACCCACCTCGTCCGCTTCATATTCTTTTCCTGTTGCGATAAACTTCACACGGTCGCCTTTGCGGATTACACCATTTTCAACTTTGAAATAGGCAATGATACCACGGAAAGAGTTAAAGATAGAATCGAATATCAAACATTGCAACGGCGCATCCGGATCCCCTTTAGGAGCCGGCACCTTCTCGACAATGGCATTTAAGACTTCTTCGATGCCTTCGCCAGTCTTACCACTCGCCCGCAGGATTTCACTACGGTCGCATCCCAACAGCTCAATGATTTCATCTTCCACCTGTTCCGGCATAGCACTTGGCAAATCAATCTTGTTTAGTACCGGTATGATTTCCAAATCATTTTCAATAGCCATATACAAATTGGAAATTGTCTGAGCTTGCACACCTTGAGAAGCATCGACAATCAGCAGAGCACCTTCGCAAGCAGCAATGGAACGAGACACTTCATATGAAAAGTCAACATGCCCCGGAGTATCAATCAAATTCAAGATATACTCCTCTCCCTTATAGGTATAATTCATTTGGATAGCATGGCTCTTGATAGTGATACCACGTTCACGTTCCAAGTCCATATTGTCCAATACCTGATCTTGCAAATCACGACCTTCTACTGTCTTAGTATATTCAAGCAACCGGTCTGCCAAGGTACTTTTTCCATGGTCAATATGGGCAATAATACAAAAATTGCGGATATTCTTCATTCTTCCTGTCTAACTTTGTCTTTATCTATTTATTATCCTTAAATGCATCTGCCGTTTCGCAATTCCCATTCTTTACCAAAATAGGCTTCCACTTTCGGCTATGCAAAGTTAGCTATAAATCATGACTTATAAAAATGTAAAAAGAAAAAGTGGCGCTCCAATATCAAACCCACTCGAAATTGTCTTTCCCTGCTCCTATCTCAAAATGGAGTTTTGCTATTCCAAGATCCATCTGAGTATAACCAACTATAGAGAAACGTCTTGATGCTTTCACTCTATGGACTTTACCGCCTTCTGCCGATTGGTATTCAAAATAGAACTTCTGCTGGTTGATGGCTGTAGGAGCAAGAAGAGCTGCCGCCACTCCCTTTTTAAACCATTCCGGAGCGGTATCGTATCCATTGCTTACCTCTTCGATTGTCCTGCTTTTATGATTTACACCTTGATTCTCGCCATAGCCAAGGGCTATCATACAGGCGAGCTTCTCATCCTCACGAACGACATAGGCATCTTTGACTTTCCGGTAGGACAAACCAGCCCAACAGGTATTGAGTCCCAACTGTTGTGCCAAAAGGACCAATTCTTCTCCGTAATATCCAATTCGTTCATCCAGTGTAGCGTCCTTCTTCCCGACCATCACCAAGTAGTTTTCAACACCGGAAAACTTACCGTAAGCCATTACTCCGGAGAAAGCCTGCGTTTCATTGACTACGAGTTGGATATTCAACCCGCCCGACCTGTTACACTCATCAATCTTTGCTTGCAATTTGGCAATGAGATCCTCCGTCAGAGCTTTATGAATGTATCTGCGCACACTGTGCCGTGCTTCTATTGCTTCCTGTATTGTCATTTTATTGATAATTGACATTCTTCTTTTCTTCGAGAACCCGTCTCAATTCCTGTTCATATTGCTTTGCGTCATGAAACACGATGCCTTCCATTCCCAAAGCTCTTCCTCCTTCGATATTCTCAGCCCTATCATCCGTAAACACACATTCCTCCGGTTTAAGATTGAACCTTTCAAACAAGCATTGATAAATGGCAGGTTCAGGCTTGATAGCATGTTCCTCTGATGAAATGATTTGCCCATCCAAAAGCCGGAAGATGTCAAAACGCTCCATTGTGGAATAGACCTTGCTGCACCAGTTTGTCAAGCCATAAAGCTTATAGCCCTCCTTTTTCATTTGAATAAGCAAATCCTTCATTCCTTGGATTTCCCCGGTAACAATCTCAGGATAATGCACCTTGAAAAAACGGATTTCCGGTTCAAGACCTTTGTTCTTATTGACCACATCTTCCAAGATTTCATCGAAAGACTTTTCTTCCCTGTCAAGTTGGCGTTGAAACGCTTCATTGTATAACAGAGGTGTGAGTTCTTGACGCCTTTCCACATCGGGAACATGTTCCTTGAAAAACGCCTCGAAGTCATAGTCAACGAGAACTTTCCCGAAGTCAAATATCAAA
>ERZ1026894.1493-NODE-1493-length-13667-cov-15.198869_pt1 | contig 13667 bp, 12 predicted proteins | sample MGYA00380177_ERZ1026894 | MGnify/ENA primary metagenome ERZ1026894 (study PRJEB33269, sample SAMEA4719813) | human gut metagenome | biome: human-associated habitat; feature: organic feature; material: feces | place: Cameroon | collected 2013-10 ... | reverse complement strand
TTTCTAAACATCTGACCTGAAGTATTCGTCATATGTTTCATCACGAGATCAGTATAGCAAAATCAAGGATTTCATTATGTTGTTTTTCCAACAATACTACTATTTCTTCGCATACAAAAATCACATTTTTCTCCGCCGATAGCAAGAGTCTGAGTTCTCTCGAAGGTAAAGTCCTTCAGATTTCCATAAGAATACTCATCACTCTTACAGAAGCCAGGTCCCAATTCCGGGCAGTCCAGTTCCTTCATATATTTGCAATACGGACATTCCAGAATATCAAAATGAACCTCCTGCTTCGTCACCAGTCCAAACTGATTTCGGAAGCCACCTTTGGATCCGAACATAGACTTTGCCATGCTCCGCATAATGGGTAGAAACAAGGATTTCATCCCCGGGAAACGCATGATGCGGTTTAATGCAGCCGCAGCATTTAAGCCGAACTTTTCCAGGGATTCATTTATCCATTCCAAAACGGATTCCGGATAATATTTCCGCACAGTCGTATAGATTGCCGCTCTTTCACAGCACTGCTTCCAGTGCATTTTCGCCGTGTTGTTCAGATCCGTATGATCACTGTTTACCAGCCGCTCATAAGCCGCATTAGATTCAGCGCAGATCTTCTCCGCCAGATCCGCTCCGCCTGCCTCCTTGATATGATCAAAGAGTGGCTTGTAAGAACCATCGGTTGTAAAAACTGCTTTTGCCATCTTTTCCCTCCCATAAAAATACAGATTGCTATCTTAAATCTGTTCCAGATTCTCATACGCCTTCAGCACCGGGCTTTCATCCCCTACATACCAGTAATCGCAACACTCTCCGCCCAGTGCTTCCGTCCGGGTACGGATCAGGCGGGCATGCATGACCTCCGCCAGGTAGTGATCCGTCCGACACAGGTAGGGAAGCAGTTCATCATATCCGTGTTCCTTCGCATGCTTTGCGATGGGGCATCCCACGAGGTGAAAACAGAAGCCCTCCGTCCGGTGATCCGGGTTGATCTCCACTTTCCAGCTGTCCATCCATTCGCCCTTATCCTGATGCTCTTTCTGCATCTTTATAAAATTCTTATAAGTCTTTTCAAACAATTTATAGATCCACTTACTCTTGTTGCCGTTGACAAATTTTCCTAAGAATTTCATCCGATCCACTGCTCTGCGCTTGATGGTAAGCAGTGCTTCTCCGTCCAGCTTATGATTGCTCGCCTCATAAAAAGAAACAATGGTAAACCAGTCCAGCATATTGGCAGCCATCATATTCTCCCCCAGATCCGGCATGTCGTTTTTCACAAGTTCCTTATAATATTCCTCTGCCTTACGAAAGATCTCCTCCGCCTGCTCCGGATACCTTTCCCGGCAATATTGTTCGTACGGTTTTCCGTATTTGGATGCTGCATATGCTTTCTTCATGACTGTTACCTCACTACAATCAAACATGCCCCCTGCGCAATGGTATTCTTCATATCCAAATCATACCGTGCACGCAGAAATGTTACTGGTTAGAGTCATCTAACTGATTCCATTTTATCACATTTATCATGTGCCCGCAATTCCTCTGTCTGCATCTATAACCCGCAATTCATTTTCTCTATTACCGCCTACACAGCCGGCACTCTGTCTCAGGCGGTGTTTTTCATGCTATTTTCGAGAAGAAGCAAGGAGCAAAAAAATACCGCCTGTATGGATATTGCCTCCAGACAAGCGGTACTCTCCATGAAATTTCCGAAAATGCTTTTTATCGCCGCTACCTGAAGTCAGGACTTTCCGACGGTAAACACTAAAGAGCCTAGAAAGATACTGTCAGCTGCATCTTGAATCTCTCCTCGCCGTATACTGCATGAGGGATATCTTTGGGCATGATCAGAGTCTCGCCCTCTTCCACGTAGAATACTTCTCCGCCTACGGTGAATCTGCCCTTGCCTTCCAGAACGGTTACCATAGCATCGCCGCCTGCTGCATGGGTGGAGATTTCCTCGCCCTTGTCAAAGGAAAAAATCGTCATACTCACATAGTCGTTCTGTACGAGAGTCTTGCTGACTACCTGCCCCTCCTGGTATTTCACCAGCTCCTTCAGATTTAATTTCGTCTGTTTTTCAATATTTTTATACATCGTTATCCATCCTTTCCGGAACTCTTCTTGACTTTCTGATGGGATTATACTAGAATCATCCCATCAAGTATGTTGGTTTTCCAACAAAAGGAGAATTTATTATGAACAATCCTCTCTTTCAGAATATTTTACCTGAAGATATCCCCGTTATGCTGAAGCGCCTGCACGCCTATACAAAATCCTATCAAAAGGAGGAGTATATCAGGCATGCCGGCGATCCGGCGGATTTCATCGGTATTGTCGAGTCTGGTTCGATCCATGTATTACAGGACGATTACTACGGCAACCGTAATATCACCGCTTCCATCTCCGAGGGTTCCCTGTTCGGGGAGGCTTTTGCCTGTGCCGGGATTCCTTATCTTCCCGTGGATATTGTGGCCGCAGAGGACTGTACTGTAATGTTCCTAAATGTGAAAAAGCTGTTAAATACCTGTGACAACGGCTGTGAGTTTCACCATACCCTGATCCGCAATCTCTTGGGGATCGTGGCTCAGAACAATATGTATCTGAATCAGAAGATCAAATATACTTCCCGCAAAACCACCAGAGAAAAACTAATGGCGTACCTGACCGATCAGGCAAAAATGAAGAGTTCCAACGATTTCACCATCCCCTTCAATCGTCAGGAACTGGCAGATTATCTAGGAGTTGAAAGAAGCGCCATGTCCGCGGAACTCGGCAAGCTTACAAAGCTTGGGATCCTGCAGACACAGCGCAGTCATTTCACATTATTAAAACCTTTAGACTAATTCGGATAAAATTCCGCTATCACCTTCTTCAATACAGCTGCTGATTGCTGCAGTCCTGACAGTTCCTTCTCATTTAATTCAATGGGCACCACCGTCTCTATACCGTTTTCATCCACCACAGCGGGAATGCTTAACACCACATTCTCCAGTCCGTACTCTCCCGTCATCAGACTGGATACCGGCAGAATGGACTGCTCATTACGGACAATTGCTGCGCAGATCCTGCATACAGCCATAGCGATTCCGTAATAGGTTGCGTGCTTTCTCGCAATGATCTCATAAGCACTGTTTTTCACACTGTTAAATATTTTCTCCATGGATGCCTCATGATCATAATGTCCCCGCAATTCACAAAAATCATGGATGGGCATGCCACCGACTCTCGCCTCACTCCAGGCTGCCAGTTCGCTGTCTCCATGCTCGCCGATAATAAAGGCATGAATACTTCTGCTGTCCACCCCCAGATGTTCTCCCAGTTCATACCGGAATCTCCCGGTATCCAGTACAGTTCCGGAACCGATGACCCGGTTGGCCGGATAGCCGGATTCCTTCAGGGCTATATAAGTCAGAATGTCTACCGGATTGGAGACAATGAGCAGGATTCCTTCAAAGGGTCTCTTTTTGATCTCTCCGATAATGGACTTCATGATGGCACTGTTTTTCCGGATCAGATCCAGTCTCGTCTCGTCGGGCTTCTGGTTGGCACCGGCGGTGATCACAATGACTGCGGCATCCGTAATATCATCATAAGAACCCGCATATATCTTCATGGGACTGGCAAATGCCATGCCATGACTGATATCCATAGCTTCTCCTTCCGCACGATCATGATCGGCGTCGATCAATACCATTTCCGAAAAAAGCTTACTCTGCATCAGTGCAAACGCGGAAGAAGATCCCACAAATCCGCAGCCCACTACAACTACCTTTCTACTGTCAATACTCATAATTCTGACCTCCTGTCATTTACTTTATCACTTTTTCGAAATCAGATGCCGGATGCTTGCACAACGGACAGATAAAATCCTCTGGCAGTTCCTCACCCACATACTCATAGCCACAGATGGTACAGCGCCATACTGTCTGACCGTCCGCAGTCTTCCCTGCCTCTACCGGCTTGGGCTTTACATTTTCCTGATAATACTCATAGTTTGCGGATGACTCTTCACTTAAAACTTCCATCTCCGTCACTTCTCCGATGAACATAGTATGGGAGCCCAGATCCACGGTCTGTGTAACTTTTACCGCAATGTATGCGTTAGTGCCTTCTGTAATATAGGGCACGCCGTTCCCTGCATTTTTATATGCTGTATAATCCGCAAATTTATCCACGTCTCTGCCGGACTGAAAACCAAACCGCTGATACAGCGGGAACTCTGCTGCCCTGCTGAGCACCGATACATTAAACACACCGGTCTTCAACAGCATATCGTGAGTATAGTTTGCCTTGTTGATGCAGACGCAGATCTGATTCGGGACAGAGGCCGCCTGGATCGCGGTATTGACGATACAGCCGTTTGCCTTCTCTGCATTTCTCGTAGTTACCACATATAATCCATAACTTAATTTGTACATCGCTTTTTTATCCATAAGATCTCTCCTTTTTCTATCTGCCATACTACCTACACTATTTCTATGTAGTATGACACTCCTGATCTGTTTTATTTATTTCTTTATCATGATTATAACGTATTCATAATTATTAGTCAATAATATTAGTAATGATTCTTAATATTATTTTTAAAAATTAATTATTCTTGCGCTGCAAACAAAAAAAGAACACTGAAATCTTTTTTGATAACAGTGTTCCTCTTAATCGATTTTCTCTGAACCATCAAATCTCTAATAGGTCACCACATTATGATATACTCTGTAATATCCATCCCCGAGATCTACCAGCTGCAGCTGAATCGCAAAGTTCTCCATGCCAAGCTTTTTTTGCACCTCCGCCACATATCCCTGCTCGTAGGCTCCGGTATTGTATGCCTGCTCAATGGTACTCCACAGGCTCTTGGGAACCACATTGTCAAAATGCTGATCTCCGCTCCCCAGAATGCTTAACTGTGTAATACAGTTCGCATAATAAGAGTTTAAATCCGTCACAGCGTCACTTCTGGGAGCCGGTGTGGCTGCGGTGCCGCTGTCAGAGCTTCCGGTATTACCGCCGGGATATCGCAGGGGTTCCTGGGGATTCGGATTGATGTAATCGCTCAGACTGTTTTCAGGCTGATCCGGCAGCGTTACCGAAACACTTCCATTTGTACCTATTTTGCTGGGATTTCCGATCTCCTCTGCTGCCTCTGTTACAGCCTCTGCATTGTTTTCGGTTCCGTACAGCATCTGTGCCAACGAACCGGTCATGTCCGGATTTAGGGCAAACGCCAGAACTCCGCCACACAATAACAGACAGAGCACTGCGATTCCTATCATGATCTTATTAATTATCTTCATTATCCTCTACCTCATCTGCACCAAGCAGTCCTTCCGCGGAGTAGCGGTTCGTTGCATTCCACAGGATCCATTCTTCATAACCGGCATCATAAACTGCTTGGATCTGTTCTCTAATCTGTGTTCCGTTATAAGAAATATGCCCCGGAACCCAGGTGGCGGTAAATGCCTGCAGCCAGGGTCTCACCACAGCCCGCTCTGCCTCCGGAATCTCCTGCAGTTCTTCGACAGAGCCCTGCATTGCCGCCGATACCGTCTCGTAAGGATTCGCATCCGGTACTTTCAGTCCGAATACCCCGTTCGCATAATGAGAGGGATACACCATGGGACTGATGGCATCCACGGTCTGTCCCAGCGCCGTGTAATCCTGCCCTACTGTCTGCACATCGGTCTCACTTCCGATGATGGTACCGAATACATCTGCCGTAACCACGCATCCCTTTTCATGAAGTCTGTCTCCTGCATAGGCGAGAAAATCCTGTATCGCCTGTCTCTTCGGATAGGCTTCCATATCCACACCGTAGTCCGCTGCATTGGCATCCGATCCCACCGGAAAACGCACATAATCGTACTGGATCTCATCGAATCCAAGGTCTGCAGCCATCTCGGCAAGCTCTGTCAGATATTCCCAGACCTCCTGCCTGTATGGATTCACCCATGCCAGGCCGTTGGCATCTGTCACCGGCTTACCGTCCGGTTTCGTCAGTGCCAGCTCCGGTCTCGCCGCCGCCAGAATGGGATCCTTGAAACATACGATCCTCGCAATGGTATAAATATTATGATCCTTCAGTTCCTGCATCAGAGCCTGAATATCCCGGATGTAGCGCACTCCTGCCTGCATTTCGGATATCTGATCCAGTACGGGAATGTTCTGCGTAATCTCCTCATTCGTCAGCCGGAACGTCACATTTCCTTCATCGTTTTTCACATCAATGACCATAGCATTCAGTTCCGTCTCATCCACCAGTCCAATCAGATCTGCCATTCCAGCGCTGCCGGCCTTGGGACCGGTGACATAGATGCCTTTCACTTTCGTCCGGTCCATCATGCGGTCCGCAGTAGTCAGCTCCTTGGGCACCGGGGAAGGCTCCGGGGTCACTTTATTCGTCTCCTCCACAGTTCCTTGGGCTGTGGCATCTCCACCCGTGACATCCAATGCTGTTTTCCCGTCAGTGGTCATCTCAGCAGAATCCACCGTTGCCGCAGCTTCTATTCCACCACTCCCTATTCCATTCCCTGTTAACTCTATCTCATTGTATGTTCCGCAGCCGCTCATGCTAAATATCAGCATAAATCCCACCGCCAGAAGCCTCTTCCCCAGACTCTTGTTTCGTATCATTTGTTGCTCCTGCAGCTTTTTAATATATCATATTGATGCCAGGGTCAAAAGGTCTAAGCCCACATGAGCTTGCTCATAAGTGGGTGAAAGACCTTATGACCCGCCCCGATATGAGCATAAAAGTGGGATACTAATCCCACGATATGCGAATAAAGGGTAGGATTGTGAGAGTGCGCAGCACGGAACAATCCGTAGGCATCAAAGTTGGGGGCTTTTGACCCCTACATCATTATATTTTCAATTGTTCAAAAATGCAAGAAATGCTATACTATATCTATCGGCTCTGTCATCGATTGCGAATAGAGCCGCACAAAATTTTCTAAAACCGGTTGTTCCCCATAAGAAATGAGGTTTTCCATGTATCACAATTTTATCTTTGATCTCTATGGCACTTTAGTAGACGTCCGTACCAACGAACATAAGCCTTCCCTCTGGAAAAAGCTTGCCCTGTTCTATTCTTTTCAGGGAGCTGCCTACAAGGGAAAAGAGCTGAGACGCAGATATCAGGCATTAGAGGCTGCCGCCCGCACCGCTCCGACTTCTTACACTTACCCGGAAATCTGCGCTGCGGATATTTTCCGTACCCTATACATCGAAAAAGGGATCCACCCCTCAGAAGAGCTCTTAACCGCTACCGGTCAGTTCTTCCGAATTGAATCCCTGCATACGTTACAATGCTATCCATCCACGATCGACACTCTGCAGCAGTTGCGCGCTGCGGGCTGCGGTGTCTATCTCCTATCCAATGCCCAGCGGATCTTCACGGAATATGAGCTCCGTTCCCTGGGGCTTTGGGAACTGTTTGACGGTATCCTGATCTCCTCGGATGAAGGATGCTGCAAGCCGGATCCAGCTTTCTTCCGGATCTTATTGGAACGCTACGGCTTAGATCCTGCCACCTGTCTGATGATCGGCAACGAACGCACCAGTGATCTCGCCGGCGCTGTGGCTGCAGGGATCGACTGTTGTTACATTCACACCGCCACTTCTTCCGGTTCCGCAGATGAACCGCCGAAGGAAGCCCGTTTCACGGTAATGGACGGTGACTCCCACAAATTGCAAAAGCTGCTTCTTAGCATTGCCGTCTAACGTTAATCAGATTTTCCCTGTGGTCTACTCTTCCTCCGGATAGGTCAGTCCCCACTGTTTTCGGATCTCTGTCATCATATGCATGACATCTTCCGTATAATTCAGCTTCATGACCTCCGGTTGTCCGGCAATTGCCCGCTCCATATCCTCTACCTCATAGACCAGGGCATCCGCTGTGGCTCCTGCACTAAGTTCCTCGGTATGACCGTCCTCCGTGTAGGTGATCACTGCCTTCTGTCCTCTGGGATATTCATACATCTCCACATAAGCCTTGTCAAAAGAGAGCATGCCCCGCTTGGGCTGCTTGGCATGCAGAGATAATGTTACTGTCGCCATCTCCTGCTTGGGATTCATTAAAAGGATCCCCGCCTGTTCATCCACTCCCGTCGGTGCAAGCTTCACCTGGGAAGCAATCTGATCCGGACAGGAGCTTAAGAACATTCTTACAAAAGAGAGCGCATATACTCCGATATCCAATAACGCACCGCCCGCCAGATTCCGGTTAAAGAACCGGTTCTTCATGTCATATTCCTTATAGCTTCCGAAGTTCATCTGTATCACGCGAAGTTCTCCGAGGTCACCCGCCTCCACTCGTTTTAACAGTTCCTTATAGATTGGCATATGGTAGATTGTCATAGCTTCCGCCAGAACCACGCCGTGCTCCTTCGCCAACTGCATGGCTTCTTCCAGTTCTTCGGAGTTTAACGTAATGGATTTCTCGCACAACACATGCTTACCTGCTGCCAGAGCTTTTCGTAAAAATTGAATATGCGTATTATGAGGCGTAGAGATATAGATGATATCCACCGCCGGATCCGCACAGACCTCCTCAAAACTTGTAAATACATTCTGCACACCGTATTTCTTTGCAAAAGCTACTGCTTTCTCCTGCGTACGGTTCACGACACCATACAGTTTCTGTCCTCTTTTTTCCATTGCCTGTGCCAGTTCATTTGCAATGACGCCGCAGCCTGCACTCACCCAGTTTGCCATCTATTCTCTGCCTTCCTTTCCGCGTTTTTTATTTTCGTACATCTTCGTATCCGCCTCATTGACGATCTTGCGGATATCCGCGCCGCAGCCTTCCGCCCAGCCTACCGCGCTGGAGATCGGTATATCTCCCTGCCCGTCTTTTTCCATGAGATCGGCTTTTACAGTCTCTATCATGGACTCTATCTCGGTTTCTACCGGATTCTCGATGATCATGACAAACTCATCCCCGCCCACACGATAAACCTTACGTCTGTCCGTAGACAATTCATACAGTACGGAGGATAATGTCTGAATCAGAACATCCCCGGCGGCGTGACCGTATTTATCATTGACATATTTTAAATTATTCACATCCCAGAAAATAGCCGCCAGTCTGCGTACTTCCGGATAATAAGTCTTGATCATTTCCTCATATTTGTTCTTATTGTACACATGCGTTCCCAGGTCGGTCTCTTTGCGATAAGTCAGATCAGCGATTCTTTGCGCATCCTCATGGCTGCTGATACTGATATAACACAGGATAACAGTGAACATCAGAAGGATCACCGCCCGGGGCAGCGCGCCGTAGAACAGGATCACGAACACCGGATCAGGCTCAATGCCAAACTGCAGTGTTCCTGCCGCCCACTGTTCCAGATACCAGGCTCTGGTGTGATTACTTCCCAGAAGCAGGTTCAGATCACAGATTCCATGGTAGAATCCTGCCAGCATGCTGATCGTCATGGTGATATCATTTACGAAATACGTGATCCACAGACTCCTCTTCTGTCGGTACTGCACCGCCAAAAGCAACGGCAGCACATAGATAAGAACTGCATGAAAAGATAAAAAAGCAGCAAAAATCGCTGAAATCATGCAGATCAGCGTGAGAAACACATATTTGACCCATTGCTTCGACAAGTCCACTTTTTTATAAATATAGACAATAGGGATTCCTATGACCGCAGACATTCCCACTGCCATTGTAAAAATTCTGGCATCCACGATAAAGATCCGTAGCAGTGTCAGTACCCAGCTCACCAAAATGGTCGCCAAAATCCAAAAAAAGCCTTTCAGAGTCTGCAAGTTGGAGCGGATCTCCTGCTGATGTAATTCCTGATTATACTGTTCCTGATAATTTTCCATTGCAATATCCTATGTATCTATCATTTGTTTTCTCATTGCTTAGTGTACAGCAAATGTAGTATAACATATTCTGATTGTTTTTGCATTTATTTACGCCAAATTAACAGTTGAAATAATGAAGCAGTTCAATACGTTCAATTCAGTCGAAATGGCGACAAAAAAGAACCCCATTACTGATATTTCTATCAGCAATGAGGTTCTCATCATATTCTCATATACCCCAATTTATTGCTTGCGCAATACCTTCTCAGATCGTCTTGCCGACTTTCCTTACTTATCAGCGATAGCAGCCTGTGCTGCAGCCAGTCTTGCGATAGGTACACGGAAAGGTGAGCAGGATACATAATCCAGACCGATCTTGTGGCAGAACTCTACGGAAGAAGGATCTCCGCCGTGCTCACCACAGATACCAACGTGCAGCTTAGGATTTACAGGCTTACCAAGCTTGATAGCCATCTCCATCAGCTTGCCGACACCGGTCTGATCCAGCTTAGCGAACGGATCATTCTCGAAGATCTTGGTGTCATAGTAAGCGTTCAGGAACTTACCTGCATCATCACGGGAGAAGCCGAAGGTCATCTGGGTCAGATCGTTGGTACCGAAGCAGAAGAAATCAGCTTCCTTAGCGATCTCATCAGCAGTCAGAGCTGCTCTGGGGATCTCGATCATGGTACCTACTTCGTACTTCATATCTACACCGGCAGCTGCGATCTCAGCATCAGCGGTCTCTACAACTACCTTCTTAACGAACTTAAGCTCTTTCACTTCACATACCAGAGGGATCATGATCTCGGGCTCTACATTCCAGTCGGGATGTGCCTTCTTAACCTCGATTGCCGCACGGATAACAGCCTTGGTCTGCATTCTGGCAATTTCAGGATAAGTAACAGCCAGACGGCATCCTCTGTGACCCATCATAGGGTTGAACTCATGCAGGGAAGCGATGATGGTCTTGATGGTCTCTACGCTCTTGCCCTGTGCCTTAGCCAGCTTCTCAATGTCAGCTTCCTCGGTAGGAACGAACTCATGCAGAGGCGGATCCAGGAAACGGATGGTAACAGGGTTGCCCTCCAGAGCCTCGTACAGCTGCTTGAAGTCGTTCTGCTGATAAGGCAGAATCTTCTCCAGTGCTGCTTCTCTCTCCTCTACTGTATCGGAACAGATCATCTCACGGAATGCTGCGATTCTGTCCTCTTCGAAGAACATATGCTCAGTACGGCACAGACCGATTCCTTCAGCGCCCAGCTCACGAGCCTTCTTAGCATCTGCGGGAGTATCTGCATTGGTACGAACTTTCAACTTACGATATTTGTCAGCCCAAGCCATTACACGGCCGAACTCACCTGCGATGGTAGCGTCAACAGTCTTGATCTCGCCATCATAGATGTTACCGGTAGTACCATCGATGGACAGCCAGTCACCTTCATGGAAGGTCTTGCCAGCCAGAGTGAACTGCTTGTTCTCCTCATCCATAGCGATGTCGCCACAACCGGATACACAGCAGGTACCCATACCACGAGCAACTACTGCTGCGTGAGAGGTCATACCACCACGAACGGTCAGGATACCCTGGGAAGCCTTCATACCGGTGATATCTTCGGGAGAGGTCTCCAGACGAACCAGAACAACTCTCTCTCCTCTTGCATGCCATTCTTCTGCATCTTCTGCAGTGAATACAATCTTACCGCAAGCAGCTCCGGGAGAAGCACCAAGGCCCTTGCCGATAGGAGTTGCAGCCTTCAGAGCAGCGGTATCGAACTGAGGATGTAACAGAGTATCCAGGTTACGAGGATCAATCATTGCAACTGCCTCTTCCTCGGTTCTCATGCCCTCATCTACCAGATCACAAGCGATCTTCAGAGCTGCCTGAGCGGTTCTCTTGCCGTTTCTGGTCTGTAACATGTACAGCTTACCATGCTCAACAGTGAACTCCATATCCTGCATATCTCTGTAATGATCTTCCAGAGTCTTACATACTTCCTGGAACTGAGCAAATGCCTCAGGGAATTTGTCAGCCATCTCAGCGATCTTCATAGGTGTACGAACACCTGCTACTACGTCCTCGCCCTGTGCGTTGGTCAGAAACTCACCGAACAGTCCCTTAGCGCCGGTAGCCGGATCTCTGGTAAATGCAACACCGGTACCACAGTCATCACCCATGTTACCGAATGCCATAGACTGAACGTTAACAGCAGTACCCCAGGAATAAGGGATATCGTTGTCACGACGATAAACGTTTGCACGAGGGTTGTCCCAGGAACGGAATACAGCCTTGATAGCGCCCATCAGCTGTTCCTTAGGATCATCAGGGAAGTCTACACCGATCTTAGCCTTGTACTCAGCCTTGAACTGACCAGCCAGTTCCTTCAGATCGTCAGCGGTAAGCTCAACGTCCTGCTTAACACCCTTCTTCTCTTTCATTGCATCGATCAGCTGCTCGAAGTATTTCTTACCTACTTCCATAACAACGTCGGAATACATCTGGATAAATCTTCTATAGCAGTCCCAAGCCCAACGAGAGTTGCCGGACTTCTCAGCGATTACGTTAACAACGGTCTCATTCAGACCAAGGTTCAGGATGGTATCCATCATACCGGGCATGGATGCTCTCGCGCCGGAACGAACGGATACTAACAGAGGATTCTCGTGGTCGCCGAACTTTTTGCCGGTGATCTCTTCCATCTTAGTAATGTACTCGTTGATCTGACCCTGGATCTCTTCATTGATCTCGCGTCCATCTTCATAATACTGTGTACATGCCTCTGTTGTAATGGTGAAGCCCTGAGGAACCGGCAGACCAATGTTGGTCATCTCAGCCAGGTTCGCACCTTTACCACCAAGCAGTTCGCGCATGTTTGCATTACCTTCGGTAAACAAATATACCCATTTCTTCATACTTCTTTGTCTCCCTTTTTATAATATTTTTGACAAAACTTTGTAACCCAAACCACTACCGAAGCATTTCGGCTTCGGTTTTTAGTACTTTGATATTGTAACAATCTACCAAAGGAATATCAAGACGAAATTGATAATTTTTTGACAGACTGCCCATTTTCGTGCATAATGCTATTTTTTAGCAGTCATATTTTGTCTATTTTGTCTAGTACTTTAGTATTATGTAACCGCTTACATTTGTTCAACTTTCTTTACATGGTTTTTACGCAGGTAAAAACATATTTTTGAGTCCTTATTTTGTTTTCATCATCACCTCTTGCACTGCCAGGGATCAGATATGGATCTATAAAGGAAATAATTTTCATAAACAAAAAAGAGCAGACTCCTTTGTATAGAATCTGCTCCTTTCGTTATTTCAATATTTCAATATTTCAATATTTCATTATTTCATTATTTTTATAAATGAATTTATTCCAGCATACCGTCTTTGATCACATTGTGGTCACGCAGCAGTTTTTCCACTACGGTACCTTTCACTACGCGGAGCAGCGGCTTCTTCAGTGCATTTAAAGGTCCGGGCAGTTCAATCTCCAGAGGAGACATACCATCCATCAGCTTCACGCTGCTGTCCAGAAGCTCTCTGATATCATAGACGCTGCCCCATACCTCAGGCACACCTCTGTCTACACCTAACAGTCCGTAGACAGCTTCCATAGCAGTTCTTACGGAATACTCTGTGGTGAATACCGTGTCTCTCGGGGTCTCTGCGAACTGGCCTAAGAAAGCGAAGTTCACGCAGCCGTCGGGGATGACATCGGGACGATCACCCTTGGTTCTGGGCATGAAGAATGCGGTGATATAAGGCATCATGGTAGGTACGCAGACTGCGCTGTGCTCTGCCAGATCCTCAATATCTTCTACGGGCA
>ERZ1026894.1491-NODE-1491-length-13685-cov-2.797212_pt1 | contig 13685 bp, 8 predicted proteins | sample MGYA00380177_ERZ1026894 | MGnify/ENA primary metagenome ERZ1026894 (study PRJEB33269, sample SAMEA4719813) | human gut metagenome | biome: human-associated habitat; feature: organic feature; material: feces | place: Cameroon | collected 2013-10 ... | reverse complement strand
GGTGGTGTAGGCAGTCCATTGCCCGTTGTCGCGGCAGAAGATTCCTTGCGTGGTGGCGAGCCAGAGGCGGTTGCGGCGGTCGAAACGCATCTGGCATATATAATTATTGGCAAACGGGTACTGTGCGCTCAAATATACCGTAGTATCAGTCGGGGTAATTCGGAGAAGGCATGTATCCCCGATGTTGAATGGCTTAATCCACACACCTCCTTGATTATCTGCCACCACCTCGTCCACTTGTCGCATAGGGATAATGGTTGTGGCAGCATCGGCAGGGTCGTAGATGATAACACCATTGGCATACCCTGTCCAAAATCTGCCGTTGCTATCGACGGCTCCGCTGCGCATAGATGATGTCGGGGCAGAAGGAATGGTAAATGCAACAGGCACAAGCGTACTATTGGTGAGAGAGAGCACTCCGTGTTGGCGGGTGCCAATGTAGATATTTGCGCCGTCGATGTCAAGGCATTGGAAGGAATCGTCGGCGTAAGGGATTGAGTATGTGGTGAATGTACGGCGGTCGTAGCGGCAAAGGTGGTAGTGGGTGCAGAACCAGATATTGCCCTGCGCGTCGAGTTGCACATCGACGACGGCATCCTCGGGGAGTAGAGTGTTGGCGGAGTTGTAGAGGGTCTGCGAGAGGTCGGTGTAGTGGAGCAGCCCCCGCGCAGTCGCCACCCAAAGGGAGTTGTCGGTGTCCACTGCGAGGGCGTTGGCATCGCCGTAGTTGTTGCACTTGCTGATGACCTCGCCCGCCGAGCGGTCGAGCATGCAGAGCGAGTACTGGCGGCGGTAGTCATAAACGGTGAACCATAGTTGGCGGTTGTGGTCAAGGGCGATGTCGGTAACGGTGCAGTGGTTGCTCAGGGGGTTGACGTCGTAGGTATTCAGCACCTGCCCGTTGTGCATCTGATAGAGTGCCAGCAAGCCGCCTGCCCATACGGTGTCGCCGTCGAAAGCCAGACTATGCATCCACTGACCGAGGCTTCAGTGTAGTTGAGCCAGCCGTCGGGGGTGTGCTGCGAGATACCATAGAAACGGTTGGTTGCCCATAACTCGTTGTCATGCACGGCGATAGACAGCACATAGTTGTCGGGAAGTCCGCTTTGTGCATGGTCAATAGCGCGTTGCTCGCCGGTGTGCTTGTTGATTTGCACAATGCCGCCACCAATGGAGGAGGCAAAAAGATAATCGGCATCATGGGTGATGCAGGTGATAGTACTCTTGCTGTTGAGGTTCACCCAGTCAGTGAGACGCGTTTGGGCGTGGCTCAAGGTAAGGGTGAAGAGGGCAACAACCGCTATTATCCAACGTTTGCTTGGCATATTTGATTGTTTATTTATTGAGCCCCCTCCGTCTCCCCTTCAAAAAAAAGGGAGGGGGAAGTCGCTTTTTAATGGTTATGCGTATGTCCGGGAATGACCGTTGCACTGCCGGCGAGTTTGACTTGCAGGGCGGCTTTGGTAACGACCGTCTCGCCCGACCGGAGGCCGCTTCTGACCAAGACACGCTCGCCATTGCTCTGACCGAGAGTAACCTCGCGTTTCATATAGCAGTCCTCGTCCAAGCGGACATATATATAATAGAGTCCCTGCTCCTCCGTAACGGCAGACAAAGGCACGGACAACGCCTGCTGACGGTCAGACAAGAGCAGATAGACATCGGCATACGCGCCGGAGACCAAGCCCGCCTTGTTGTCGAAACTGAACACCACCGGCACATATCCCGTCTGTGTGTCCGACGTTCTGCCCACTGACAAGAGACGCCCGTTCAGGTCTGCCAGACGGTAGGTGGTCCCGCTGTAGGCAGGCACAAAATTCGCTCCGCGTATGCTGCCCAAACGGCTCCAATAGCGTTCAGGAACATCCACCTGCAGCAGCAAATGCTGTGTCTGACTCACGCTGAACAACGCCTGTCCCGCCTCCACATAGTCGCCGTTGCCGAAACTCAGCCCGCTCACATAGCCGTCTTGCGGGGCTTTTATCTCAATGCAACCGTCGTCGGCTTTCTTGCCTTGCAGCGCCTCATATTGGGTCTTGGCAGTCTGATAGCGCAATGTAATCTGCTCCATCTCCTGCGCCGAAACTATCTGATTATCAATCAATCCCTGCGCACGCTCATACTCCTTGCGGGCTGCCTCATATTGGATACGCGCCGTCTCCACCGGGTCGGTCGCCGCCATTCCGGAGACCGAGATATGCGCCAGCACCTCACCGCGACGCACGGCAGAACCCTCGTTGAGCGCACGTTGCAACTTGATGACACCGCTCATCGCTGCCACCACCGACTGCATTTTGTTGGTCGGCGTCGCCAACCGTCCCGACACTTTCACTGCCTCCTCAAACGGCGCAGCCACTATCGTCTCCGTCTCCAATCCCACAGCCGCAGCCTTTTCGGGTGAGAACACTATCTCTCCCGCCCGGTGCTCATGATGTTCCGCCGCCTCGTGGTCGTGGTCATGGTCGTGGTCATGATGATGTTCATGGTGATTTCCGCTGCACGCGGTCAGTGCTGCCACCATGTATAAGCCCAATAAAAAATAGTACCTTTGCATAGCATATATTTTTTCAAATTATGCTGCAAAGGTACTATCTTTTTCCTGCAACCGGGTTGCAATAATCCGTATCGGCTACATCTTCAGCAGTTGTTTGGCAAAAGCGGAAATGTCAATGCCATCAAAAGTGCCACTGGTCATCATCAGCAGAGCGGTATTTTTATAATCCATACTCTGCAAGCGTGCCTGCATGGCTTGGCTGTCGGTGAAGACCTCCACGTTGGACGAACCAAACGCTTGGCGCACCTCCTGCGCCGTGATAGGCGTAAGTTGCTTATGCTCAATCACTTTCGGATTGAAATACACCAATGCCACATCCGCCTCCTGCATACACCCGTTGTACTGCGGCAGGAAATCCGCCATCAGCGAACTAAAGGTATGCAACTCCATACAAGCCACCAGTTTCTTATCGGGGTAGTGTTCGCGCACGGCATTGATAGTTGCCCTGAGTTTGCTGGGGGAATGGGCAAAATCTTTGTATGCTACGGCATCGTCGGTCTCGCATATTTTCTCCAAGCGGTTGCTTGCCCCGGTGAACGTGCTGATAACGCGATAGAAATCTTCCGCTTTCACACCAATCCGTTGGCACGCCAGGCACGCCGCCTGCAGATTCTGCATATTGTGCCGCCCGAAGACCTGCATCGGTACATCGCCCCCATAAGCATTGTATGGCACACACGATATATCCTGCCGCGCCCCGACGGCTATCGTTTGCAGATTCTCATCGTTTTGGTAGTAGATAAATGTGCCACAGGGTTCTATCGTATCCACAAACTTGCGGAAGGTCTCCACATACTGCGGAAAAGAGGGAAAAACATTGATATGGTCCCATGCAATACCCGTTAGTATGGCTATATGCGGATGATACCAGAGAAACTTGGAACGCAAATCGAGAGGCGAAGTAAGGTACTCATCCCCCTCGAAGACCGCATATTTGGCTGTATCGCTCAAGCGTACCATACGCTCAAAGCCCTCGATCTGTGCGCCCACCATATAGTCGGTTTCGATACCGAGATGCTGCAAGACATAGAGAATCATAGAAGTAGTTGTGGTCTTGCCATGACTGCCCCCCACCACGATACGAATCTTATCCTTGGTCTGCTCATAAAGGTACTCCGGAAATGAATAAATCTTCAGCCCCAGTTCGCGTGCACGCACCAATTCGGGATTGTCCTCCCGCGCATGCATACCGAGTATGACGGCATCTATATCCGGCGTAATCATCTCGGGGGGCCATCCCATCTCTTTCGGAAGCAGTCCTGTTTCACGCAGATGCGTCCGTGCAGGGTCAAAAATCTCATCGTCGGACCCCGTAACCACATATCCGGGTTTGCTCGCTACAGCCATAGCGAGATTGTGCATTGCCGCACCACCGATTGCAATAAAATGTATTCTCATCTCTTATATCCAATAACATACTGCCAACAGTATGATTCCTATTATATACATTATTCCCCTTGCCGCCGATTCCCGTTGGCGGAAAAACAACACCCACAGCCCCGCAAAGAGCAACTGAACCATAGGGAAGATCGAAGCGCAACCAACCGTAGTACGCATGGGAAACAATACCAATCCGCTCGCAACAATAAAAAACAGCGTAAAGAGCAGAAGCCAATTCTGCTGCTCCGTACTATCCCTATCCGTTCTCAGCAGCGAAGCCACAAACAACACAACACCTATCCCTATCAGCAAGCACTCTTCGACAGCCTCCGACAGCGGCAAAACAGAAAACAGCCATGCACGCTCGAATATCCGACTATATGCGTTCTCTATCCAGCCCAAATGCCATACCAACAGGAAATAAATGGCAAATACCACCGCCCCTATCAACGTGGCTAACCAGACGCGCAGACCAAAAGAATGTAATAAGATATATGCTATCCACACAACAGGAATCAACCATACCATATCCGGCAACACCAACGACGCGCCCAACAAAAGCAATGTTGCGACAAAAGCGCTCTCGGTAGGTTCTTCCTCACGAAACGCTTTGCGCAGCAACAGCAACAACAACAGCATACACACCACTGCCGTCTGCCCTTGCCAACAGACATGATAAACCGGAAAAACCGTCACGGACAACAGATATATGAACAACGGCAATCCGTCTCTGTCGCGTGTCAGCCTTGCGCACACTATCAGATACCAGAACAACGCCCCGTTCACTACCGCAAGCAACAGCGTAGGTAATACCTGCCGCCAATCGGCAATGAAGAAAGAAGGTATCCAACCGCACAGCAGCACCACCGACAGCACCAAGGCTACCGGCAACGACATACGCGTGATACGAGATAGAAATTTCATACAGAGACGGGCTTTCTAAAAACACCGCAAAGGTATACAAAAAAACTCATATACACAAGCCCGTTTCCGTTATCATCTACAAGACATACATGAATGATACACAAGATATATAGGAAGGATGACGCTGTTTCTGCTATTCTGTTTTGTATCTAAAAAAGGCACAAAAATACTCCGGCTATTGCGTATCTCGCAAATAAGGCGTACCTTTGCAAATGAGTTGCGCAGGTAGAACCGCACAACAGACATAAGAGAAAAAGACGTTTACTTCGTCGCAATCTGATCATTTGAAACGTAGGAACTTTCAAGCATACTTTTCGGAGAGCGGTACCAGTGGACGTTTACGGAGTGTATATACCTCCGCCGCACGACAAAGGGGTCTTCCCTTGTCGTGTATGGCGTATATATACCTGCGTGGACGCTATATACCGAACTTGAAAGTATGGGTTTCCTACGACCTCAAATGATAAGTTCGATAGGTATAGTTGCCCACGTTTTTTGTATCCGTATGGGTCGCCAAGGGCAAGGGCGACCACTTGATAACAGACCATTATGCCCACACTCCATTGGATAGGCAAAGAGAAAGTACAGAAACATCACAACGACGTCCCCTACCGTGTCCTGGAAAAGCAATACACGTATGGGGAGTATGGAAACGACGCGTCCCGCGTCGTCAGCCAAGATAATATGATTATCCACGGCGACAACCTCGAGGCACTCAAGGCGTTGCTGCCGGAGTATCAGGGAAAAGTGGATTGCATCTATATCGACCCACCGTACAACACGGGCAACGAAGGTTGGGTGTACAACGACAATGTGAACGACCCGCATATCCGCAAATGGTTGGGGGCCGTGGTGGGCAAAGAAGCCGAAGACCTCACCCGCCACGACAAGTGGCTCTGTATGATGTATCCCCGCCTTGTCCTCCTACAGAAACTGCTGTCTCCTAATGGAGTTATGTTTATCTCTATCGATGATTTTGAACAGACAAATTTGAAAGAGATTTGCCATGAGTTGTTTGGAGTGCAAAATGTAGAGCAATACATATGGTGCTTGCAAGATAAGAGTGAAAGTTCCTTTGTGAAAACTGCAGGTTTAACAGTGAGGAAAGAACATGAATACATTATTGCCTGTTTCAATAAAGCAGACACACGTTTCAATAAGTATACAGGACAGCGTGATTTTGCAGATACTATTCATAGTAATCCTGACGATGATCCGAGAGGACCTTGGTTTTCAGGAAATATATCAAGAAATGGCATCAAAACAACAACGGGAACCAAATACTACACAATCACCAATCCTGCAGGAGAAAGTTTTACAAGGAATTGGACTTTGACAAAAGAAGAATACGAAGAGGCTCTTAATGATAAACGCATTTATTTTGCCAAAAATGGAGCGGGGGTACCACGACTAAAGATTTTTCCAACTAAAGAATCACAACTCATCCAAAGTAGTCTATTTACAGATGTACATACCTCTATCACAGGCAAAAAGGAACTAAATGCAATTTTTGGGGACTCTCCATTTCCTTTTCCAAAACCAACCACATTAATTTCTCGTTTATTACAAATAGCCACGCATAAAGACGCCCTCATCCTTGATTCTTTTGCGGGGTCGGGGACTACGGCGCATGCGGTGTTGAACCTCAACAAACAGGACGGTGGGCACAGGCGGTTTATCTTGGTGGAGATGTGCGATTATGCCGAGACCATCACTGCCGAGCGGGTGCGCCGTGTGATAGACGGCTACGGTGAGGACAGCAAAGCCGTAGAGGGTACGGGCGGTTCGTTTGCGTTCTACGAATTGGGCGATACTATCTATGACCCGCAAACAGGACTGCTCAACGACAACGCCGACACCGAGCAGATACGGCGGTATATATGGTACAGCGAGACGAACACGCCCTACCATAGTCCCAAAGATTGTTGGGACGACGCGTCCCGCGTCGTCAGTATGCACCACCCCTACTTGTTAGGGCGCAAAGACGGCACCAACTACTATTTTTATTACAAACGTGGCGAGGAGACGGTGTTGGACAGGGCGTTTCTCAACACATTCACCCCTGCCGACCAAGCCGAGCAGTACATCATCTATGCCGACTGCTGCCGCCTGAGCCGCGAGTTTATGCAAACCCACCATATCACCTTCAAACAAATCCCCCGCGACATCAAAAAAGTGTAGGGGAATTACAAATTAATGGTTAATTAACGTTTTTAGAACATATAATTTCCACGAATTACCCATTAATGGTTCAATTATATGGCTAATTATATGTTCCCAAAAAGAGCAAACAAACATGGAACTGAAATCATACCAACAGCACAACCTGAATGAGATAGAACGTTATCTCACCCTTATCGAGCAAGACCCGAAGCACAACTATGTAGAGGCGTTCCGTACTTTCTGGCGCACCAACCGTCCCGCTTACGAGCCTTGCCGCGGCACCGCCATCGAACCCTACAAAGACAATGTGCGCCACGCCCCGCATATCTGCTGCAAAGTGCCGACAGGCGGCGGCAAGACGCTGCTTGCCTCGGCAGCATTGCGGGTGCTCTTCAACCATATACACACCGCCTGCCAAATGGTGGTTTGGTTGGTGCCGTCCACTACGATTCTCGACCAGACTTTGCACCACCTGAGCAACCCGCACCACCCGTACCGGCAACGAATAGATGTGGATTTCAACAGCCGTGTCCTGGTCTTCGACAAGCAACAGGCACTGCTCGGGCAGGGCTTTTCCCTTTCCGCAGTAAAGGAGAACCTGTGTATCATGGTTGCCACGTTTGATTCGTTCCGTGCCACCAACAAAGACGGGCGCAAGGTCTATCAGGACAACGGGTACTTGCAGTCGTTTGCCGGTCTGCCCGGTGCCACGGCAGACGAGGCGGGCGAGATACAACTGATGTCTGTCCTGCGGGCGTTGCACCCCGTGGTGATAGTGGACGAGAGCCACAACGCCAACACATCGCTGTCGGAGGATATGCTCAACGATATGGCACCGTCGATAGTGCTCGACCTGACCGCCACACCCAAGCAGAACAGCAATATCATCTGCTTCACCGACGCACTGGAACTCAAACGCAACAACATGGTCAAACTGCCGGTGATTGTCTATAACCACACCAACAAGAACCAGGTCATCGACTCGGCACTGCACCTGCAACGCTCGCTGGAGCAGACAGCCCGCCAAGACCCGACACGCTACATACGCCCGATAGTGCTGTTTCAAGCCGAACCGAAGAACAAAGCCGAGGAGCGCGAGACCTTCGACAAGATACGCGAGAAACTGACGGCACTCCATATCCCCGAAGAGCAGATAAAAATCAAGACCGCCGATATCAACGAACTGACAGGCGTGGATTTGATGTCGCCCGATTGCCCCGTGCGCTATATCATCACCATCAATGCCCTCAAAGAGGGATGGGATTGTCCGTTTGCGTATATACTGGCATCGCTGGCGGACAAGTCGTCGAGCGTGGACGTGGAGCAGATAGTGGGGCGTGTGCTGCGTCTGCCGTACGCACAGCGCAACAATGCCGATGTACTGAACCTGTCCTACGTACTGACCGCCTCGGCGAAGTTCCAAGATACGTTGCAGAGCGTGGTGGCGGGACTCAACCATGCGGGTTTCTCCGCCCGCGACTACCGCTCTATGGATATGGCGGAAAGCGATGCACCTACGCCAAGTGCCGCCCCGACACTGCAAATGCTTTTCCCCGAAGAGGCACACCCGCAGACAACCACTACGAATATAGACGATATAGACCCGACCGCCATTCGTTTTGACGGACGAACCGACATGGCAGAGCAGACGCAAACCCCTATCATAGGAGACAATAAGGAGGTGGCGCAGATACTTGCCACCGCACAACAACAAGCCACAGATATGGAAACACAAATGCAACAACAGACAGGCGAACAAGTGCCCGTCGAATTAGCCGAAAGCGTCAAACGGGCGACTATCCAATCTCTCTATGCTGAGACTGCGAAAGCCATTTGCCTGCCGCAGTTCTTCATTCGCGATGTGAGTTCGCCGGGAAATATCTTCGACGAGGCCAGCGACCATCTCTTGGAGGGCGAAGACCTGCTGCAGGGTTTCCGCCTTTCCGCACAGGAGACACCGCCTTTCTCATTTGAGAGGGCGGAGACAAGCCTTTACAAGGTGGATATATCCGACCAAACAGACGACCACACACCCCGCTACGAGAAAATCAAAGGCTCGGCTTACGACTTGATACTGAACTACATACGTGATGCAGACAATATAGACAGCAAGCGCACCCGTTGCAGCAGCGAGGTAGCAGCACTGATGGGCAAGATGATTCCTCTCACACAGAAAGATGTGCAATACTATATCGAACAGCGGTTTATTGATTTCAAAGAGGCGGATTTTGAGCAGTTTCTGCTACACATCAACGAATACACGCAAGTGCTGAAGCAGGATATAGTGGCATTGGAGAACCGCTACAAACAGCAGCAGTTCCGCCGTGGGTTAGACACCGACCAAATCTTTGTCCGCCCCGCCTTCTCTATCCCTGACGAGATAGTGCTGTCCGCCCCGCAAGACAGTATCACCAAGATGCTGCACACACGCGAGGAAGATGTCAACGGGTTTGAGAAACAGGTTATCAACGAAGTGGCAAACCTTGAGAACGTGGAATGGTGGACGCGCAACAGGGAGCGCAAGGATTTCTTTATCAACGGATTTATCAACCACTACCCTGACTTTATCATTCATACCAAGCGCGGAAAGACGGTACTGCTTGAGACCAAAGGCGACCACCTCGATGCGGCAGACAAGATTCTGCTCGGCAATATGTGGGCAAACAAAGCAGGCAGCGAGTACCGCTATTTTCTCGTCTATCAAAACCGGAAAGAGGACGGGGCGTACACCTATCCGGAGTTTATCGATATACTCCGACTGCTCTAATTATGGTGGCATCTGCCCGACAAACATCTAAAAGCACCTGCTATCCTATGCTCATCCTCTGCTGAATCACCCACTAATCACATACTAATCACATACACCTGACAGCACTCAATAAAGCAAACATAATAAAAAACGGGCTGTCTGCACTTGTCAGACAGCCCATTCTCATACGCAAAAAGACTTATTCAGTAAAGCCTAAGCGTTCCAGCAGATATTTAGGATCGGCGGGTTTGCCACGGAACTCCTGATAGAGTTCAGCAGCGTCGCGGGTACCACCCTGCTCCAACAAATGGCGGAAACGTTTAGCCACCTCGGGATTGAGGATATCGCCTGTCTCTTCGAAAGCCGCAAAAGCATCCGCATCCAATACTGCCGACCAAGTGTAACTATAATAGCCAGCCTCGTAGCCGGTGGTGAAGATGTGGTTGTAGAACGTAGAACGGTAGCGGGTGATAATCTGCGGAATCATCTGCATTTTAGCCATAGCCTCTGCCTCAAATACATTGACATCAAAATCAGCCGTGTCGGTAATCTCATGATAATCCATATCGAGAATAGACGCACTCAAGAGTTCGGTTTCCACAAAACCTTGGTTGAAGGTTGCGGCGCGGTTGATTTTCTCAATCAGCGAGTCCGGCATAACCTCACCTGTCTGATAATGCTTTGCATAGGTTTTTATTATCTCGGGTCGGTAGCAATAGTTCTCCATAAACTGCGAGGGCAGTTCGACAAAGTCGCGCGGGGTGTTGGTACCTGAAAGGCTCTTATAGGTAGCCTTTGCCATCAGACCATGAAGCGCGTGTCCGAACTCGTGGAAGAGCGTCTCCACATCGTCCATCGAGAGCAACGACGGATTGTCTTTGGTAGGTTTGTTAAAGTTACCGACATTGATAATCACAGGACGATGGTCCACCCCCTCTGCATCCACATACTGGCTGCAGATATTGTTCATCCAAGCACCCGGACGTTTGCCTGCGCGGGGGAAATAGTCGGTATAGAGAATACCCACCAGATTATTCTCGGCATCCGTTACTTTGAACACCTCTACTTCCGGGTTATAAACGGGCATATCAGTCAGCGGCTCAAAATTAAGCCCATACAGGTTGTGCGCCAACTCAAACACGCCTTTGCGTACATTGCTCAACTCGAAATAGGGTTTCAGTTCCTCCTCGTCAAGGTCATATTTTGCCTTGCGGAGTTTCTCGGCATAGTACCACCAATCCCACGGTTGGAGTGTCTCGCCGGGCATATCTTCGTCCATAAGTGCCTGTAACTCAGTGGCTTCCTTTTTAGCGGCTTTGAGGCTTGGCTCCCATACGGATTGCAAGAAAGCGTCCACGGTCTTAGCATCTTTTGCCATACAATCTGCCAAAATATAGTCAGCGGGGCAGTCGTAGCCAAACATGTGCGCTTTCTCAATACGCAACTTCATCGTTTTGACAATCACAGCTTTGTTGTCATATTCATTGTCATGGTTGCCGCGCGTAGTATATGCCATCAGCAATTCACGACGCAACTCACGGTTCTCGCAGTATTGGAGTACGGGAGTGAAACTGGGGCGTTTCGGAGTGAATAACCACGCGTCGGGACGACCGGCAGCGACAGCCTCCTCTTTAGCAGCCGCTTTGGCAGTCTCCGGCAAGCCCTTGAGTTCATTTTCGTCAGTGATAAAGAGTTGGTAAGCATTGGTTTCCGCTACCACATTATTGCCAAATTGCAGCGAGAGCAAGCCTAACTCGCTATTGATTTCCTTTAGTCGCTCTTTCTGCTCGGCAGACAGATTGGCACCATTGAGTGCAAAATGTTTGTAGGTTTCGGTTACCAAGCGCATCTGCTCTGCATTGAGTCCCAATTGCTCACGCTGGTCATACACGAACTTAACACGCTGAAACAGACTATCATTGAGCAAGATACCATCGCTCAAGTCGGAGAGCATAGGGGTTACCTTCTCGGCAATCTTGTTCATCTCTTCGTTACCATCTGCATCCAAGATATTGAAGAATACACCGCTCACTTTCTCCAGCAGTCCACCACTGCGGTCAAGTGCCACAATGGTATTCTCAAAGGTAGGTTCTGCGGGATTGGAAACTATAGCCTCTATCTCGGCTTTGTTCTGAGCAATCGCTGCCTCGAAAGCAGGCATATAATGCTCGTTTTTCACTTTGTCGAACGCAGGTACACCATAGGGGGTGTTCTGCTCCGACAGTAACGGGTTCTGATTGTTGCATGCCATAAGCGAACAGAGCACGAGGCTCGTTAAAAACAGTTTTTTCATATCTATTTGATTTTAACGTTTTTGCGCATAGAGTTGCGTATCATTTGTCTGAGTTCCGCCGACTGGGTATCCACTTTGCCGTGGAAGATTGGGCGGAAATCTTTGGCAAACTTACACTTTGCCAACTTGATTTTCAGGTCGTCCAGATTGCCCGACACATTCACACCCAGATAAATAGGCGATAGTACGTTCACATCGTAGTTGAAAGTCATGTCCAAGTTGTGCCTGCCGCCGAGGGCAACCATATAATTATCCATCGACACGCAGAACGGATAGACGTCAATCTCTTTCTTATATACCGTGAGTTCGGCAGAAATACTATCCACCTTATTCTCAGTTTTCTTGTTGAATAACAACAACTTAGATATTTTACTGAAGGTCTCGTTATCCATCACGACAAGGTCTTTTCCAAAAATGCTGCACGCCCCGCGCAAAGTGGAAGGTTTGAGTTCGTACTTCGCGTTGGTGTAGGTCTCGGCAGCGAGATGGAACTCCGCCGCCCCCTTGAAGGAGCGCAACATCGGCACGATAGAGTCGAGTTGCGGAATCATGTGGATGAGTTCGGCAATGTCGATGTCTATCATGTGGTAGTCGAATCCCACATAGATATGGTTGCGGCGCGGAGTACGGTACATGGCGGTCAGTTGCAACTTCGCCGCATTGCAGACAAAGCCCATCTCGTCCAACACCAAGATACCGTCCTTCACATACAGTTTTCCTTTCAGGTCGTGGGCAACCTCGTTGAAGACCACCGCCTCTTTGATGTGCGTGTTGAGTGCCACATCGACACCCAACGGGACCAGGAACGGTTGGGCCCCGCCATTGGTTTCGGTGGCTGTGTCGGTTTCGGCGGTTGCATTGTCGGCGGGTTGTTCCTCACTACCGGAGTCGGCAGAGAAGAGTGCCATCAGTTCGTTTACATCGGTATGGTTGGAGACAAAATCCAATTCGCCCTCCAGCGTGCCCTTGTTGCGCAACCAAGCACCGATATTCTGCACCTCGCCCGACAAAGCAAAGTCCGAATTGCCCAATCGCACCTGCGACTGCGCGATATAAAAATCCTTGTTGGAGTAGGTAAATGTGATTTGCGGGATATACACCGGCTGTTCAATCGCTGCCAAATGTGCCTCACCCGCCTGCAAATCGACGTCCAATTTCGGATTCCACTGCAACAGCAGGTTGTCGCCTTTCTTGTTGTAGCGCGCCGATGCTTTGAGCGACAACGCCGCCGTCTTCACCTGCACATCTTCGCCCATCAAAGCATTGAGGGCTTGGGTTTGCGCCGACGCTTCCAGACGGGGTACAGACTTATTGCGCCTGCTCGGACGCAAGTTTGCCTTGAGTGCTGACTGCGCCAGATGTGCCTGGATATCAGTATAATAGCCTTTTAAGTCATCAAACGAAATATCTGCTTGTACGGTCGGTACCACCGTCGTATCCCGCATATTGTACTCGGCATACGCTGTCAGCCGGGGAGCCTGTATGGTCGCCTCCATACTGTCCATAGCCGCCTTGAGAGGCTCTGCCGACTGCAAACCGACGGTTGCACAAAGAACAGGATTATTGCTCAACACATTGCTCGCCTCTATACGCAAATCCGTCTGCCCGAGTTGGGCTTTCAT
>ERZ1026894.1480-NODE-1480-length-13765-cov-3.694675_pt1 | contig 13765 bp, 9 predicted proteins | sample MGYA00380177_ERZ1026894 | MGnify/ENA primary metagenome ERZ1026894 (study PRJEB33269, sample SAMEA4719813) | human gut metagenome | biome: human-associated habitat; feature: organic feature; material: feces | place: Cameroon | collected 2013-10 ... | reverse complement strand
CGGCAGCGTCAGATGTGTATAAGAGACAGGTTATGAATGGACATTGAAAAAGGAATCATAATATGAGTGAATCATAGGTGATGATAAAAAGGGATAGTTATATAAATAATATGTCGTTAGGATAGATTAATATTTCCGAAAACTAATACTTATGGAAACACATTTTATAGACAGCAGAGGGCAGTGTTTCCGATCCCAATGCTGTCTATGTTTTTTTCTGATGCTATTGAGATCATACATACAGTTTCTGCCGAATGTGTATTTCATCTTTGCCGGCAGCAAGCAGTATATGATGACGGATATGTTCCTGTCAGCCAAGCGCCCGTTTTATCAGAGTTCGCAGATGGTGTCGCTGCCGCTTATCGACAGGCAGGAATATCAGGCTTTTGCAAATCGGTGGATGGCGAAGAAGGGGTTGTCTGTCGATGATGAGGTGTTCGGGTATCTGTATGATTGTGTTGACGGGCAGACATGGTATGTGCAGGACATATTGAACCGTCTGTATCAGAACGGCAGACCGATAACGAGAGAAGAGGTGAAGGTGGTAATAGACGAACTGGTGGATGAGCAGGAAGTGGCTTTCATAAACTATTATGAGTCGCTCACCGACAACCAGTCTGCTCTCCTGACAGCCATAGCCTGTGAGGGGAAGGTGGCATCGGTGATGTCGCGGGAGTTCTTGGCAAAATACCGTCTTCCGGCAGCAAGCAGTGTGAGTCTTGCTCTCAAGACATTGGTCAGCCGGGAGTTTGTATATCGCTACGGGGAGGCATATATTGTTTATGACCGCTTCTTCGGCATGTGGCTGCGGAAGAAACTGGCTTAATGGTGCTCCTGTCGGGTGTGCTTGCGGCAGTCTGCCGTCACTTCTTGCGGTAGTATGCCTTTATGCCGTCTTTGAATTTCAGCTGCAGACTGTCTTTCATCATGAGTACAATCTCCACGGTGTCTTTCTGAGGCTTCAGCTTGCGACGCTTCTTGTTGCCGGTGTCTATCGTTCCCTCGGTGAACACCAGTCTGCCGTTGAGCACATGCCACTCCTTGTAGTATTCCGCCTGTGGATATTCCACGGGGCTCTCGCCCGTCAGACTCGTCTGCTTGAAACGCAGTCCCACGGGATCCATCGTGAACTGCTTCTTGATTTTGAATCCCTGTTCTATCGGCACCATCAGTTTCTGCATCATGGAGTCGCGTTCCGGATTGGCTTTCGGTTTTGGCATACCGGCGATGTGGGGCTTCTTGCGCAGTTTCGGCATCACCTGATACACCCATGTGCCCTTCAGCTCATCGAGGTCTATCACGATGTCCGCCTTCCTCTTGTCCTCCTTGTTTATTACGATGGCGAGCTGGTCACCGATCTTCGGTCTGCCGAACACCTGTCGGGACTGCATGGCGTCGATGATGCTGAACGTTATGGGGTCGCTGTCGTCGGTAGGCAGCACTACCACTACGGAGTCGGTGCATCCCTCGCAGGCAAGTCCGTAGAATGTGGAGTCGCCGGGTATGCGCTCGTCTTTCACCACAGCAGGTTTGTCGTCGCTTTTCTTGTCGGATGAGCATGCTGCCGTGATAGTGAATATCGCTGCTGCTATTATGAATAGGGGTAGGAATCTCGATGTTCTCATTGTCTTGTATTTTCGTTTGTTTTCTTCTTCAAGGCAAAGGTAGCGTAATTTGTGTGAAATCACAAGACAATCAATTAAAAAAAAGAGCGGACCCCGTCTGTGAGTCCGCCCCTCGTATTGTTTTTCGGCTGCTGCCATATCCGGGAAAATCAGTCATTCCGCGATATGGCGGCTGTCGTTATCTGTTGAAAGATTTGATAGCCTTTCCGTTTCTCATGAGCATCATATTGAAGCCACGCACCTTGGCGTCCTTCTGAACCTGCTTGCCGTCGGCAGTGAAACGAGCCACAACCTTGTTTGCAGTGCCGTCGGCAGATGGTACAGACTCCACGGCGTCGGTGTCGTCATACTGAGTGTCGAGAACCCAAGACACATATCCGCCGCCGAGCTCATCAGAAGTCTCGCCCTCTTTGTATGCGAATCCGGCGATGTAGCGGCCGTCGGCAGAGATGGCAGAAGGAACGTTGAATGCACCGTTGTCGTAGTCGGCAAGGAGAGTAGCCTTAGGGAATTCAGAGGCGAGCGCCTTGATGCTTTCGTCGCCCTTCTTCCAGATGAATCCCAGACGCGGTCCGTAGAGTCCGCCATAGAATCCGATGATTGTGCCTTCGTCAGAAACGGCGCAGCCAAACACCTGACTTCCTGGGTCTACGAACATCTCGTTTTGGGCATCAGGAGTGAATATCTCCAGAGAATCGTTCTCTGTGTTGTAGCGTGCCACGCTCTGGATGACTTCCCTGTCAGCGGTATACTGCTCGTAGTTTATCACCAGGTATTTTCCGTTGGCGCTCATCACTGTCTGGTCGCAGCTGAATATGGTGAATGGCAAAGTAGATTCCGTTGTAGCCGCAAAATACGGACGGGAGAAAGGATAAGGCATAAATGTCTTTCCGTCGCGGTTTGGAGCCCACAGCAGGGCAGGACGTGTAGCCATATCATCAACCCAATATCCGGATATTATGGAGTCGTTGGAAACCGACAGGGCAGTAGCGCCGGAACTGGTAGCGCCGAGGAACTTGTCAGAAGGCTGCGGCAGGTCTACCGGAGTGCCCTCGTTGAAGATACAAGGTGTTCCCTCGGAGTCATCACCGTCGTAGTGAGCACCAACAATCAGTTTACCGTCCGGACTGATACCCATGAAAGTATACTGTCCGTCCTCGCCGTACTGAGTGCACTGCTCTGTGGCGAAATCGAATGTTGCGGCAGGACCGCTCCATCCCACAGCCACGCCATTGTCGGCCATAGACTTGATCTGTACGTCTGCTTCTGTGTCAGCGGCAGGGAAAGCCACAAACTTCTTGCTTTCCATATTGTATATCCATGCCTCGTTGACGCCATATCCCCCCCCGCCAAAGAATTTGCCGTTTGGAGACAATGTTGTGCCCATGAGCTGCACACCATCTGGGTCAGGAATTTCAGTTATCCCATTCTGTGCCATCATCGCACTGCTTGTTGCCATCATCGCAACCATCGTAAGTAAAGTCTTTCTCATATCTTTTCGTTTTTATTGTGATTAGTTTCGCATATTGTGTGCGTTTTCGTATTGCAAAAGTAATGATTATTTCGGATATACTGCAAGAAAAATGCTAAAATGTTACATATATTGTCCGTTTTGTCGATAAATAGTAAGTTTTCAGGGTCTGTTAGTGATATTCTATTAATAAGATAAGGTGCATGAGATGCAGTTGCTGTGACGCAGATTCCCTGTGTTGATTATCACGTTTGACCGGTTTCTTCAGAACAAGATGAGCGAAACTTCGTAATTCAACCCAAAACGGTAATAGACGGTGTTATGACTGGTTTGGACTTAAAATAAATAAATTATTTTGTATTGCTCACGATTTAGTTTATCTTTGCAATGTCAAAGGAAAGAGAATATAAGTGAAAAGAACAAAGATAAGCAATGTAGCTCTGAAATTCGTGCTGCCCGTGTTGCTCGGAGGAGTGATATTATATTGGATGTATCGCGACTTCGACTTCAAACGCATAGAGAAAGTGATGCTACACGACATGGACTGGACATGGATGCTGCTGTCGCTGCCGTTCGGTATCACGGCACAGCTCTTCAGAGGCATAAGATGGAAGCAGACCCTGGAGCCGGTGGGCGAGAAGCCACGCCTCTCCACATGCGTCAACGCCATCTTCCTGTCATACGCCGCAAGTCTCGTGATACCGCGGGTGGGAGAGTTTACACGCTGCGGAGTGTTGAAGAAATGCGACGGAGTGTCGTTTCCGAAAGCCTTGGGAACGGTGGTCACGGAGCGAGCCATCGACACGCTGCTCGTGATGATAGTGACGGGAGTGACGCTGCTGGCGCAGATGAGCATCTTCGAGAGCTTCTTTCTGAGCACCGGAACGAGCATCGACGCCATACAGGCAAAATTCTCTGCCACAGGATATGTGGTGACGGCGATTTGCGCCGTGGCAGTGCTGGTGTTGCTCCATTTCCTGCTCAAACGCCTGTCGATATACAATAAGGTGAAGGCAACGCTCAGCGGCATCTGGCAGGGAATGCTCTCGCTGAAGAGCGTGAAGAACATACCGCTCTTCATAGTGCTGACGCTCGGAATATGGGTGAGCTACTTCCTTCACTACTATCTCACGTTCTTCTGCTTCGGCTTCACCTCGGGCATGGGAGTGACGTGTGCCCTCGCCACCTTCGTGGTGGGAAGCATAGCGGTGATAGTGCCCACGCCAAACGGAGCCGGACCATGGCATTTCGCCGTGAAGACGATGCTGCTGCTGTATGGTTCGGCAGCCCTCGGTCCCAATGCCATCACGGCAGACGAGGCACTCTCGTTTGTACTCATCGTGCACACCATACAGACGATGCTCGTCGTGCTGCTCGGAGTGTGGGCTATGATAATGCTGAAAGCCCGTCCGCAAGCCATCTCGGAAATAGTGGAAAGGGAGGGAACGGACAGTATGGCGCAGAGATAACGAAACCGACTTTTTTTACAACCACGCTTCTCCGCACGAAGAATGCGATGCCGGAGGAGCCTAAACTTTAAATACTATGAGTGAAATCAGAAACCTGAAGCCAGAGTGCATCTGGAGAAACTTCGATGAGCTGACAAAAGTGCCACGCCCATCAGGACATTTGGAGAAAGTGCAAAAGTTCTTGCTTGAGTTTGCAGAACGTGTTGGTGTGGAGGCATTCCAGGATGCAGCCGGAAACATCGTGATGCGCAAACCGGCATCCGCTGGTATGGAAAACCGCAAGACTGCCATTCTGCAGGCCCACATGGACATGGTGCCACAGAAGGATCTCAAGAGCACTCACAACTTCGAGACCGATCCTATCGAGACATGGATCGACGGTGAGTGGGTAAGAGCAAAGGGCACTACGCTCGGCGCCGACAACGGTATGGGAGTGGCTGCCATCATGGCAATCATGGAGGACAACACGCTGAAGCACGGTCCGCTGGAGGCTCTCATCACCGCTGATGAAGAGACAGGCATGTTTGGTGTTACCGGCCTGCCGGAGGGCGAACTCGAGGGAACAATCCTCCTGAACCTCGACACAGAGGACGAGGGCGAGCTCATCATCGGTAGTGCCGGTGGTGTGGACATCACAGCAACTCTCGACTACAAAGAGGTGGAGACCGACAAGACTGACATCGCCGTTGCAGTGACTGTGAAGGGCTTGAAGGGTGGACACTCTGGACTGGAAATCGGTCTGGGCAGAGGAAACGCCAACAAGATGCTCGTGCGCATCGTTCGCGAGGCAATCACCGACGACGAGGCACGTCTGGCTACATGGCACGGAGGAAACATGCGTAACGCCATTCCTTTTGAGGCTACGGCAGTGCTCACAATGCCTAAGGAGAACAAGGAAGACTTCATGGCTCTCTGCGCTGACTTCAAGGAGGATTTCATCGCTGAATATAAGGGTATAGAGGACGGTATCGAAGTAGTGGTAGAGGATGTGGAGCTGCCTGCAACACAGATGCCACAGGAGATACAGGACAACATCGTTGACGCTATCTATGCTGTTCACAACGGCGTATGGCGCTACATCCCGTCTATCCCTGGAATCGTGGAGACATCATCAAACTTCGCTATCATCAACATCGAGGGTGGCAGCGTGGCATTCAAGTTCCTGGCACGCAGCTCAAGCGATAGCGTGAAGGCAGAGATCGGCGCTTCTATCGAGAGCTGCCTGAACATGGCAGGCATGAAGGTGGTGTTCAGCGGCGAGTATGGCGGCTGGGATCCAAACCCAGACAGCGAGCTGATCAAGGAGATGTGTGGCATCTACCGCAAACTCTTCAACAAGGAGCCTACAGTACAGGTGGTACATGCAGGTCTGGAGTGCAGCATGATCCTGAACAAATATCCGGGTCTCGACATCTGCTCATTCGGTCCGACACTCCGTTCACCTCACACTCAGAACGAGCGTTGCCTGATTCCTACAGTTCCTATGTTCTGGGATCTGCTCGTGAAGACTCTCGAGGAAATTCCTGTGAAGTAATACTGAATCCATCATCCCTCAACTGGCACATCGGGACACTCCATGATGCCAGTGGGGGATAACCCAATCATCGTGATTAGGGATAATCCGAAGACGGTCATCAGACCATTCTGGGACAAACAATAAGCCGTGTTGACAACTACACTCACTGTAGCATTGTCAACACGGCTTTTGGTTTTATTCCTTGTTTTATTCTTAGCTCGTCATTTGCCTATAGGTTCCTTCCCTTTGGGAAAGGTCAGGATGGGTTGCCCTTTGGGAAGGTCAGGAAGGGTTCTATGGTCATGATGGTTCCTGTTCAACTCTTCCATCTCCATTTCTTCTTCATCTTATGACCGATGCGGGAGAATACGTATGTGATATGCTGTGTAGGCAGGGATTTGCCCGTAACGATGAGAATCACGGCAGTCAGAATAAGCAGGATGCCGATGCCGAGACGCATGCTGAAAGCCTCGCCGAAGACGAATATGCCGATGCAAACCGCCGTGATCGGTTCCAAGGCTCCCATCACCGCAGTAGGAGTAGAGCCGATGTCGTGTACGGCAACGACCATGAGCACCAGTGATATCACCGTAGGGAATACGGCGAGCACCAAGGCATACACCAGTTCGTGCATGGAGGTGAGCGGCTGCAGCCGGGCGTCGGGACCTACGAAGGAATAGCCGATGAGGATGAACGTGCCGATGAAGAGCACATAGAACGTGAGCTTGACCGACGACAGGCGCAGCGACGACTTGTTGACCACCACGATATACACGGCATAGGTGAGCGACGATATGATGACGAAGAGCACGCCGATGGTGGACAGTGTCGCTCCGTCGCCACCCTTGTATAGCAGACTGATGCCGCTGAGGGCGAGGATGATGGAGACTACGGTGACTGCCGTGACGCGCTCCTTGAAGAACACCGCCATTATCACAGCCACCATCACGGGATATACAAACAGGATGGTGGAGGCGATGCCTGCATCCATGAAATTGAAGCTGAAAAACAATGTCAGTGACGATGCCACCATCAGTGTGCCGAGCGTCGCCAACGTCTTTATCTCACGTAGCGTCACGGCAAACGACTTGCGTTGTGCCACCATCATCACTGCGAGAATCAGTGTGGCGAAGGCGTAACGATAGAAAATCACCGAGTTGGTGTTCAAACCGTCGGCATAAAGGTTCAGGGCACCAAGCGGGTTAGTGCCATAGCTGACAGCGGCGAGGATGCCGCAAATCGTACCTCTGATCTTTGGATTCATTTCTTGTTATTATTCTCTTTTATTGGTGTTTTAAAATAGAAAGGGGAAGATCTTGATGGGCTATATATGACAGGATGGGCTGAAGTCAGCAGAATCTCATCTGCAAGGCAATCAAGGATTAAGAATTGGAATCCTCTTTAACCCAAATCGGTTATTAGGGCTTGCTTGGATTTTGTTATTTTAGAAGAGTGGATTTTGTTTGTCTTTTAATGAGTAATAGCGAGCTATTGCGAATTAAAAACAAGCAAAAGACACCTTATAAAAAACAAAAGACTGCAAGCAGTTATTAAAATTACACTTTAAACGTCCTAATGACCGATTTGGGTTTAATCCTGTTGGCCTTCTGCAGCCGTTCCAGGTCTTCCTTTTCACCTACCACCCAGATAGTGTCTTCATCAGCAAACTTATGGTCGGGAGTGAGCAGCGAGAGAGCCTCTTCGCCTTCCTCCATACCCACCACCATACAGTTGTATTCGTCGCGGATGCCACTCTCAGAGAGGGTCTTGCCGAAGAACTGCCCGTCCCGGCATATCACGAGCTGGCGCAGTTTCATCTCTCTCTTCTCTATGTCGGGATCTTCGGGGTGGAGGTCGCTTCGCAATGCCTTGCCGAAGGCAGTCAGCTGGTCGTCGTCGCCAATCACCTGCAGCTTGTCGCCCGGGAATATCAGGTTGTCGCCGTTGGGGATGTTGATGCGTTGGGTGCCGCGCAGAATGCTGCTCACGTTCACTCCAAACCGCCCCCTCAGTTTCATATCCGCCAGTGTCTTGCCAGCCCATCGTGAATCCTCCGGCACGTCGAAGTCGGAGATATGAATGTCTCTGTCGAGCAGATGGCCCTCATAGAGCGGACGCTTGTGGCCGTAGACCTGTGCTTCGATGTCTTTCGACCGCAGGTTGCGTATGAACATCCTCTCCATCTCTATGCTCCTCCTCTTGAGTCTTCTCGACAGTACCATCAGTGTGACCATCGTAACGGCGATGACTATCATCAGCGCATGGGTGAAGCGGGTGAGATAGTTGCAGATATAGAATATGAAAGCCATGGCTATCATGAAGCGCACGATGATGGTGACGATGAGCGGAGCGTGGTTCATCCAGTTCTCTTGCCACAGCGCCTTGAACTCCTCGCTGTGGTTCTTCTTCATAACCATGGCTCTCAAGAACGGTGCTATCATGGTAATCGTCATCAGTCCGCATGTGGCGTTTGCCCACCAGTGGGGCAGTATCTGGCGGAGCGGGATAAGGGCGAAGGTGAACATCAGCGTTATCACCGCTACGGAGAGGATGGAATATACCAGAGTGATTCTGAACAGCTGTATCAGCAGTTTGCGCCAGTTGCCCTGCGGGGCAGAGGATGGACGGCTGATGGCGAAGTCGTTGAGTATATGTATGATGTCCTTTGACAGATGCTTCTCCAGCTTGTTGTAGGTCGGTGTGGAGAGTCTTATCATATATGGCGTGAGGAATGTGGTGATGACACTCACCGCCACCACTACCGGATAGAGGAAATTGCCGATGACGCCGAGCGACAGTCCGAGCGAGGCAATGATGAACGAGAACTCACCGATCTGAGCCATGGAGAATCCGCACTGCAAGGCAGACTTCAATGACTGTCCGCTGATGAGGAAACCGAAGGTGCCGAAGAGGGCCTGTCCGATGAGGATTGTCATCACGAGAACGAGAATCGGCACACTGTATTCCACGAGAATCTTCGGGTCGACGAGCATACCCACGGAGACGAAGAATATCGCTCCGAAGAGGTTCTTCACCGGTTCCACCAGCTTTATTATCTTCTCTGCCTCTATCGTCTCGGCAAGGATGGAACCCATGACGAACGCACCGAAGGCACTGCTGAATCCCACCTGTGTAGACACCACTGCCATGGCGCAGCAGAGACCGAGCGATATGATGAGCAGCGTCTCGCTGTTTATCAGTTTGCGCGACGAGCGCAGCAGCCACGGGATGGCGAAGATGCCCACCACGAACCACAAGACGAGGAAGAAGCCGATGCGCACCACGCTGCCCAACATCTGTCCGCCGTCGAGGTTGGCTCCCGATGCCAATGCCGAGAGCATCACCATCATCACTATGGCGAGCATGTCTTCAAGGATTAGCACGCTCATCACCATGCTGGCAAAGCGCTGCTGTCGCAGTCCGAGGTCGTCGAACGCCTTGTATATGATGGTGGTGGAACTCATGGCGAGCATTCCGCCGAGGAATATGCAGTCCATGCGTCCCCATCCGAAGGTGTGTCCCACGGTGATGCCCAGCGCCATCATGCAGAACACAATGGCGCACGTGGCAATGATGGGCGACGACCCCATCTTGAGAATCTTCTTGAACGAGAAATCGAGTCCCAGCGAGAAGAGCAGGAACATCACTCCGATGTCTGCCCATGTGTGGATGTCGGCGATGTCGACCACCGACATGGTGTAGGGCATGTTGGGACTGACCAGAAAGCCGGCAACCACATATCCGAGGACAAGTGGCTGCTTCAGTCTCTTGAAAATGATAGTCACTATTCCCGCCACAACGAGAATAAGGGCAAGGTCTTTTATAAGGTGTGGTAATTCGCTCATACTGTTTGCGTCATATCTGTATTTAATTCATAATATGGATTATGGCGCAAAGGTACGAACTATAATCAGTATAAACAAAAATGTGGCAGAAGGAATTATGCGATTTGGTCTTTTGCTGCTTTTCTGTATCCTATCAAACCATACCATAATATCACGAATTCACAGAACAACGGTATCAACCACGTATATTGCCATGAACCCATACTGTCGGCAAGCATTCCTTGAAGTACAGGAAAAACGGCTCCGCCAAAAACTCCCATCATGAAAATGCCCGAAGCCTTTGATGTGTATTCTTTCAATCCGTCGACCGAAAGTGTGAATATGCAACTCCACATCACGCTATGGAAAAGTCCGACGGCTGCCATCAGCCACAGATTTTCAGTACACAGTGATGTTGTCATCAGAGCTATTGTCGCCACGGTTACAGTGATGAGCATGGGGCGCGGGGCGACATTCTTCAATCCTGCCGACACCATTCTTCCAACCAGGAAACCGCCCCAATAGAGAGTGGCAAGAAGGGCCGGTGACAAATCATACCCCTGCTTCATCAAATCCATGGCATGCAGGTTCATGTTGTTGCCCACTCCGACTTCTGTTCCGACATAAAAGAATATGGTGATGACTCCATATCTGAGATGACGGAACGACCATATGCTGCGACGGGGCTTGTCGGATACTTCTTCTCTTGTGCCTTCAATGTCAGGAAGACTTGCTTTTGATGTAGTCCATGTGGTGAATGCAATGACAATCATCATCACAAGGAATGGCAATGTGAGCTGGCTGGCGGAGACTCTGTCAAGAGGCACACCGGAAAACATTACTGCGGTGACAAAGAACGGAGCTATCGTAGTGCCTATTGAATTTATGGCACAAGTGAAGTTCATTCGCTGTACAGCCTGGGTGCCAGGCAACGGGTAGGCAGCGATATATGGATTGATCACCACCTGGAGCATTGCGGCAGAAGTACCCATTATATAAGAGCCCAACAAGAAAACAAAATAGCCAATCGGTACTATGTCATTTCCAAAACCTATCGTCACATCACTGCAATATTCAGCTCTCAGCGCCGAGGCAAAATAAAAGGCAACTCCCATGACCATGACCATCATGGAGCGTATGAGAGTTTTCTTGTAGCCCAGCCTGTTCATCATTCGCCCTGTCTTTGAACTGTTCAGCAGGTAGCCAAGGAAAAAGGAGAAGGAGATGAGCGTAGTCAGAGAATTATTGTTTTCCGTAACCTCGCTCAAAAATGCAACCTTCAATGGCCCTTGGCACTGTCCGTTTACTGTGGTAAGGAATCCTACAATAAAATACACGAATGTCAGGAGTAGAAACGGACCTGCGTTTTTTATTGATATTCTCATTGTTTAGCGATTTATAAGTTAATACTTGATTTCTCTGGAATTCAAGATGTAAGCTCTTGAATTCCAGAGAATGGTCATTGCTTACAGTATCTTTTCCTCTAAAACCTTCATGGCACCTCTTTATGAGTTTCCAGTCGTCTGCCGTGAGCCAAGGGTCAGCAACTTCAAAAACTTCGCCGTTGTCGTCTGTATGATATTTCAGATAATGACGATATGCTGCGAACAGATATGCCACACGCTTGAATTCCACGTTCTTGCCGTTGGCATTGTCGGCAATCATCTTTTCAAGGTTAGGCATCACGTATACAGGGAACTTGCTTGCACCGTCGAAGCACAGACGTGCCACCTGGTCGCTTACCATGCGGTTGCCGAAACGCTCTACGAGAGTCTGCTTGTATTCTTCAAGGTCGGTATCGGCTGGTGCAGGAACGTATGGCGTGATGTCCTCATCCATAAAGGCGCGTACAAACTTCTTTATCCTCTCGTCGTGCATGGCAGCGTCAACCTTGCGATAGCCGCTGAGGAATGAAGGATAAGAAAGCAGTGTGTGTGAAGCGTTCAGCAAGCTGAGCTTCATGTTCTCGAATGCCGTAACGTCATCGGTCATCTGGGCACCTACTGTTTCCCATTCAGGTCTGCCGGCGGCAAAGTTGTCTTCCACTACCCATTGTATGAAATCCTCACAATATACCGGGGCCTCATCGTTTGTGCCGTTCTGGCTGTTCAGCCGTTCGATGTCGTCGGGACGTGTGGCTGGGGTTATACGGTCTACCATTGAATTCGGGAATGTCACATTCTCCTTCATCCATGCGGCAAGTTCCTTGTCTTGGTTCTCCACGAAAGTCATGAATGCCTTTCGTGCCGTATTCCCATTATGCTGCAGGTTGTCGCAAGACAGAATCGTTATAGGGCCGTTGCCGGCAGCCTTGCGGCGACGCAATCCCTCTGCCACATATCCGAAAGCAGTCTGAGGGCGTTTCGGATTATTCAGATCGTGTGCCACCTGCTCATTGTCGAGCATGAACTCTCCTGTCTGGCGTGAGATGTTGTATCCTCCCTCGGTAATGGTGAGGGTTATGATCTTGATGTCTTTGTCGGCAATCTTGTCGAGGATCTTTTCTTGTTCTTCAATGCCCCAATAGAGTTCGACGAGCGATCCTATCCTATAAACATTGATACTGTCATCACGTCCACATACAGTCAGTGTGTATTCACCATTCTGTTTCTTCAGGGCATGGTAGAGATGTTCGTCACACGGAAGGATCATCGCTCCGCATATTCCCCAATTCTGCTGTGAAGTGTTCTCAAGCAGCTTGTTTGTCATGTACTCCAAGTGGGCACGATGAAAGTTGCCTACTCCAAAATGCAGTATTCCTGCCTTTACCTGATTGCGGTCATAAGAATAACCATTAACATTGTTTGCCATAGATTTCAAGTTATTATGTTTGATAAATTGTTTTCTGGCAGCAAATGTATGGCTTAATCGTGATATGTCAATACAACCGGGTGGCGTAAAATCATGCAAACGTTCCCGCAATCGTTTCCAAAATCTGCAAACGTTTGAAATCGTTTCAGTCTTCTTTTTCTCCCGTAGATTCTCTCTTCCGCATAGTCGTCTTCAGTACCACTTTGCGATTTTCCATTTCCGGATTGTTTATTTTCTCCATCACCATTTCTGCTGCTTTCTTTCCCATTTCCTCAAGAGGAGGTTCCATAGTAGTGAGGCGTGGGGAAACGATAGTGGAAAGTTCTGTACCAGAGAATCCTGCAACGAAAACATCATCAGGCACACGCTTACCGATATCCTGCAGACGGTTCATGGCTCCTATAGCCAATGTGTCGGTAAAAGCATATACGGCGTCGAAATCAATGCCGTTGCTTGTCAGACGGTCGATAGCGTCGGCTCCATCCTTGAATGTCATGCCGGTCTGTACGATCAGTGCCGGATCGTATAGCTTGAATTTTTCCATCGCCTCACGATACCCTTGTCCTCTCGTGTGTGTGTTGTATATGTCGGCGGGACCTTGTATGTAGGCAATGCGTTTACGCCCCAGACGAATAAGATGTTCCACCATGAAAAAGGAGTCGTTGTTGTCGTCCACCAGCACTTGGGGCATGTCTAATCCGTAAGGTATGCGGTCGTAGAAGACGATGGCCATGCCCTGCTTTGCCAGTTGCAGATATTTGTCGGTGTTTTTCCTGTAGCTGCACATGCTTACAATCAATCCGTCCACCATGAACTGCTCCATCATGTTCAGGTTCTCATATTCCTGTTCTGCATTCTCGTCGCTTTCTGCCAACACTACTTTCTGGTTCTTCTTATACAAGACTTCCTGTATGCCGCTTATTACTTGTGAGGCATATGGCGTATGCATCTCTGGAACAATGACTCCAATCGTGTTAGTGCGACCCATTTTCAGGTTCATCGCCACCGGGTTACGCTTATATCCAAGCCGTTTGGCTTCAGCCATGACC
>ERZ1026894.1477-NODE-1477-length-13808-cov-5.196684_pt1 | contig 13808 bp, 13 predicted proteins | sample MGYA00380177_ERZ1026894 | MGnify/ENA primary metagenome ERZ1026894 (study PRJEB33269, sample SAMEA4719813) | human gut metagenome | biome: human-associated habitat; feature: organic feature; material: feces | place: Cameroon | collected 2013-10 ... | reverse complement strand
TAGTCAAAGTGTTCTGGGGGCTCAGTGCGTCGCTTGCTTACAAACGTCACTTCCCGGCGGTCGATTGGCTCACGAGCTATTCGCTTTACGCAGAACGTCTCGGCGAATGGTACACCGACAACGTGGACGAGGAGTGGATGAAATTGCGCGCAAAGTGTATGCGAATCTTGCAAGAGGAGGCGCAACTCGATGAAATCGTGCGTCTTGTCGGTATGGACGCGCTTTCTCCCGAAAACCGTCTTACAATGGAAACGGCAAAGTCGATAAGAGAGGACTATTTGCACCAAAACGCGTTCCACGAGGTTGACACGTTCTCGTCTTTACGCAAGCAAGAATACATGCTTCGTCTTATACTCACGTTTGACGAGCTTGCAAAAGAAGCACTCGAAAAGAACGTTGACATCGAGGATATCCTCGAACTCGGCGTAAGAGAGCAAATAGGCAGAGCGAAGTACATTCCCGAAAGCGAAATGACCAAATTCGATGAAATTCTTGCCGAAATCAAGAGCGAAATGCGCGCTCTCACCGATGAAGGAGGCATGTGATGTTAAGAGAATACAACACCATAAGAGAAATTGTCGGCCCGCTTATGCTCGTTGAGGGCGTTGAGGGCGTCAAATATAACGAACTTGTCGAGATAAGACAGGAAAACGGCGAGATAAGAAGCGGCAAAGTGCTTGAAATCAACCGTGACAAAGCCCTCGTGCAGTTGTTCGAGGCGTCGCAAGGCATAAAAATGGCGACGTCGAAGGCGAGATTCCTCGGCCACGGCATAGAACTTGGCGTGAGCGAAGATATGCTCGGCAGAGTTTTCGACGGTATGGGCAGACCTCGTGACGGCGGCGCACCGATTATCCCGGAAATGAAACTCGACATCAACGGTCAGCCTATCAACCCGGTTGCGCGCGACTATCCCAACGAGTTTATTCAAACGGGTATCAGCGCAATCGACGGCTTGAACACGCTTGTCAGAGGTCAAAAACTCCCCGTGTTCTCGATGTCGGGTATGCCTCACGCAGAGCTTGCGGCGCAAATCGCAAGACAAGCCAAGGTTTTGGGCAGCGACGCAAAATTCGCAGTCGTATTTGCGGCAGTCGGTATCACTTTTGAGGAGGCGGATTTCTTCATCAGCGATTTCAGAAAGACGGGCGCAATCGAAAGAGCGGTTATGTTCATCAATCTTGCAAACGACCCCGCAGTCGAGCGTATTTCAACGCCTCGTATGGCATTGACGGCGGCGGAATACCTTGCGTTTGAAAAGGATATGCACGTTTTGGTCATCACCACCGACATCACAAACTATGCGGAGGCACTCCGTGAGGTTTCGGCGGCAAGAAAGGAAGTACCGGGCAGACGCGGCTATCCCGGATATATGTACACCGACCTTGCAAGCATGTACGAGCGCGCGGGCAGAATCGTGGGCAAAAAAGGCTCTATCACGCAAATCCCAATCCTCACCATGCCGGAGGATGACAAAACTCACCCCATTCCCGACCTTACGGGCTACATCACAGAGGGACAAATCATCATCTCGCGTGAACTTTACAAAAAAGGCGTTGTGCCTCCCATCGACGTATTGCCGTCCCTGTCGCGTCTGAAAGACAAGGGCATCGGCAAAGGCAAGACGAGGGAAGACCACGCAGACACCATGAACCAACTTTTCAGCGCGTATGCGCAAGGAAAAGAGGCAAAGGAATTGAGTTCCATTCTCGGCGACGCCGCTCTTACCGAAACGGATAAGAAATATGCAAAATTCGCCGATGAATTTGAAAAACAATACGTATCGCAAGGCTTTGACGTCAACCGCAACATCGAAGAAACCCTCGACCTCGGTTGGAAACTTCTCAAAATCTTGCCTAAGAGCGAACTTAAACGTATCCGTGACGAGTATATCGACAAATATCTCGGAAGCGACGAGGAAGCAAAATAACCATGAGCAAACTCAATGTAAACCCAACCCGAATGGAGTTAAGACGACTCAAAAATCGTCTTAAAACCGCAACGAGAGGACACAAACTCTTGAAGGATAAATCTGACGAAATGATACGTCAGTTTATGCTTTACGTGCGCGAAAACAAGCGTCTTAGAGAGGAAGTGGAAGAGGAACTTGGCGATTCGCTCAAATCCTTTATGCTCGCGCGTGCGGTGTCCAGCGACGCTGTGATAGAAGAGGCAATCGCAATGCCGTCGGCAAAAGTCACGCTCGAAACGTCCTCAAAAAACGTCATGAGCGTCAATGTGCCGGTTTTTACGGTCACGGAAGGGGAAAGCAAGGATTTGTATCCGTATTCGTTTGCAAGCGTCACAAGCGATCTTGACAGTTCGATTTCCTCGCTTACGGAGTTGTTGCCAAAACTTTTGAAACTTGCCGAAGTGGAAAAAACCTGCAATATGCTCGCCGACGAGATTGAAAAGAACAGACGAAGAGTCAATGCGCTCGAATACGTTATGATTCCTCAGCTCGAAGAAACCATAAAGTATATCGTCATGAAACTCGACGAAAACGAGAGAGGCGCAACGACAAGACTCATGAAGGTAAAGTCGATGCTCGAAGAGAGACAGGAACAAGAATAATATTTATAATTTTAATTCCGCTTGCCATGTGCAGGCGGATTGCATTTTGAGGCAAATATGACTTACGAAAATTGTGTTGTCGAAAACAAAATATTCGATGAAGAACGCGCATTTTACGGGGCAAGAAACGTCAAAGTCGACAATGTGAAAATCGACGGCCCCGCCGACGGAGAAAGCGCGTTCAAAGAGTGCCGAGATGTCGAGTGCAAGGATTGCTTTTTTAATTTGCGTTATCCGTTTTGGCACGACCATAATCTTGCAATCGAGAACTGCGAGATGACCGAGCTTTGCAGAGCCGCGCTTTGGTACAGCGAAAACATACGTATCAAAAACGTAAAAATGCACGGCATCAAAGCCTTGCGGGAATGTAAAAACGTCACAATCGATTCATGCGATATCGTATCTCCCGAATTCGGCTGGTCGACGCACGGAATAAACATGACCGACACGCACGCGGAAAGCGAGTATTTTATGATGCGCGCGACCTCCATTCGCTTCAAAAACGTTGATTTCAAGGGCAAATACAGCTTTCAATACATCAAAGACGCCGTGTTCGAGGATTGCAATTTCGACACGAAAGACGCATTTTGGCACGCCGAAAACGTGTGCGTCAAAAACTGCGTCGTAAAGGGAGAGTATCTTGCGTGGTATTGCGACGGCGTAACTTTCGAACATTGCAAAATCATAGGAACGCAACCGCTTTGCTATTGCAAGAATCTCAAACTCATCGATTGCGAGATGATAGACTGTGATTTTGCGTTTGAAAGAAGCGACGTCGAAGCAACCGTAACCACGCCCGTGATAAGCGTAAAGAACGTCAAAGACGGTTTTGTCAAACTTCCGTCGGTTGACGAAATCATTTGCGAGGGAGACGAGTTCAAAGGCAAAATCATCGTGACCGACAAATAATCGCATAAAAGCGGACAATGTGGTTTTTGAAATCGTTTTGCCCGATTTTTGTTTTTTGAAAAAAGTTTGTAACCTTTTTCTTGCGAGGGTGTCTTATTTGTGAAAAAACCCAAGGAGGCAACCCCTATGAAGAAAAAAGCAATACTCACTTTTGCAATAGTGATAGCAGTGTGTTGCACGGTTATATTTGCCGCATGCGACAACAAAAATCAACAAGAGCAAGCAAGAAACGAAGAATTTAAGCAAATCGCATTGCTTACGGTCGGCGCACAAGATCAAAAGATCGATTATGCAACCGTCACTCAAAAAGGAACGGGAAGTTTTGTTGTCGAAATCGAAATCAACGGCATCAAATATGACGTGACGATCGGTGAGGACAAGAGCGTGCAATCGGTCAAGATCAATGACCGCCAGGTGTCGAAAGAACAAATCCCCGACGCTCCGTTTGAAAACGACAAGTACATCGGCAAGGAAGCGGCAAGAGACAAAGCTCTCGAATATGCGGGAGTGCAACTCAAAGACGTGACAAAACTCGAAATAGATTTCGACTTTGACGACGGCAAATATCTCTATGAGGTCGAATTCAAAGTCGGCGCAACGAAGTACGAATATGACATCGACGCATTAACGGGCGAAAAGCACAAAGAAGAAATCGACGATAAGACCGTTTATGAAAAAGCACCCGAAGGCGTAGAGTTCAAGGGAGTGGAAGCCGCAACGTCGATTGCAGTGGAGAATGCGCTTGCGGGTTTGAAGGACACAACGCTCACGGCTGCCGACGCGGTTGTCAAAAAGGCGAAACTCGACTATGACAAAGGTTCTTATGTGTACGAAATCGAGTTCACGCTCGGAACCGTTGAGTATGAATATGAACTTAATGCCGTGACAGGCGGAATCATCAAAGTGGAGGTAGAAGGCGAGGTTTACGCCACCGACACAATATCTCAGGACGAGGCAGTCCGCATTGCGACCGTTCAAGCGGGAGTCGATACGACAACACAGCTCAAAGCCAAGCTCGAAGTGGAACACGGCGTTGTCGTATGGGAAATCGAATTCAAGTCCGGCGGATATGAATACGAATACGAAATCGACGCAAAAACAGGCAAAATTCTTGCCTACGAAAAGGAAATCGACGACTAAAATCTATGGATCACGACCTTGTAGAACAGCTGTTCAAAAAATATCATAATGACGTTCTGCTGTATGCAATGTCGCTTACAAAGAACGCTTCCGAAGCCGAAGACTTGGCTTCGGAAGCATTTTTCAAAGCACTCGCAACCGCAGATGAAGTCAAAAATTTCAAGGCGTGGATATTGACTGTCTGTCGAAATCTGTTTTTGAACAAGAGGCGGTGGAGATCAAAACTGACACAGCTTCCAGACGAGATTTCGAGCGAGCGCGACGAGGTTCTGTACAAAATAATCGAGGACGAAAACTATCGCGCGCTGTACAATGCAATCGGTCTTTTGCCCAACAACCTCAAAGAAATCATACTGCTGTTTTACTTTGAGGATATGAAAATCGAAACTATATCCTCGATTGTAGGCAAGAGCGAGAGCAATGTCAAGGTTATGTTGTATCGCGCAAGGGAACAAATAAAAAAGATTTTGGAGAAGTGATATGGATTTTGAAAAAGCATACGAAAAGTATAAGGACGGAGTGGCAAACGAAGAGGAAATCGTATTTGTCGAGCAAGAACTCGAAAAAGCTCGCAAAATGACGGAAATCATCGATGCATACGAGTATAAAAAGGCAATCAGCGATGATGTCGACGAGGCGAAAATCAAAAAAGCGCAAAAGAAGTATGCAAAGAAAAACACTCGGAAGATTTTGACGATATCGATAATCGTTCTGGCACTTGCTGCCGCCGTCGTCCTGAGCGCAGTGTTCGGCACAGCTTTCGGTTCTGCAAACAAAAACCGCAATTACTCGCAAACGGAGGCAGAGCAAATCGCACTCACTTACGTTGTAAAAAACTTTGGAGAAAGCACAAAACCGGTGCTTGCAAAAAGCAATGAAGAGATCGACTATTCAAGCGATCTCAAACATTCGGTATACGTTTACGAAGTGAAAATTTACATCGGCTACGTCAATGAAGTCGAGGTGAAGGTCAACGCAAAAACAGGCAAAGTCGTGGATGTAAACATAAGCTCCGTTTAATGTGCGACACCGCCAAAATTTGCTTGAAACGAAAAGAAAAAGATAACAAAAAACACGCGTCGGCGTGTTTTTTTATGGAAATCATGTGAACCTACACAAAAAAAGAAATGCAATATCACAATGTTCTTGCGATTTTTTCAATCGGTATTGACACGGTTGCGGACAATTGCTATGTTATATAAGAGGGATGTTATGGACACGCAAAAAAAGATAAGATTTATTCATGGTTTTGCGCTCGCTTGTAATGTTGCAATCGTTGCGACGACGGCATATGCAATATGCGAAATGCTTGTCGGGCATCAATCGGGCAACATGAATTTGGGCGCGCAAACGTTCAAGTATTTCACCAATCTTTCCAATATTTTGGTTGCTTTGATGACGATGTTTGTCATACCTTTCAATATAAACAGTCTAAAAAGCGGAAAGGATGAATTGCCGCTTTGGACTATGATGTGTCAGTTTGTGGGCACGGCAAGCGTGACGATGACTTTTCTCACAGTTATGCTTTTCCTCGGACCTACGCAAGGCTATCCCATTATGTTTCAAGGTCCGTGCGTATTTTTGCACTGCATAACCCCGCTTTTGGCAATCATATCAACATGTTTTTTGGCAGTGGGGCGCAAGATACCGTTCAAACTATGCTTTTTCGGACTTGTTCCCAACGTCTTATATAGCGTCGCATATATGATTGCGGTGCTTGGAACAAAGACGTGGAACGATTTTTACGGATTCACTTTCGGCGGAAAAATGTGGACGGTGCCGTTGTCGCTTGTGGGCACATCTCTTGCGGCAATATTGTTTTCAATCGGGTTATGGTCACTTCAAAATCTCATGCACAAAGCATATTTTGAGCCTGAACAACTTAAAAAACGCGCCGAGCGTAAAGCCGAACGTCAAGAAAAATGCAAAAACGATACTGAAAAGTAAGCTCGGAACATGTTAAAACAAGCGACTATTTACTTTTCAAAGCACGCATATCGGCGTGCTTTTTATAGAGTTTTTCATTTTTTCAGATGTGAAATTTGTTGGTATATGCAATTTCAGTCGCAAAGCAACTCTTGTATGCAACCGCAGTATACTTGCCGATAAATGCCCCACTCACGGCATAAAACGGTGGAGCGGAGATAGCCGTCGCGCTTTTTGAAGTCAGACGAGAGATATTTTACGCCGATTTTATTTGCAACGTCGTTGCCGATTTGATTGATAAGCGGGGCGTTTTTGTGCGGACTCACCGTGAGAGTCGTTGCAAAAAAATCAAATTCGTCACTATGAATTTTAAGAAATTCGGCGGTTTTTTCAAGGCGCAGGGTGAAACAAAGCGAGCATCTTGCGCCGCCTTCACGGTCGTTCTTGTGTCCCTTGACATAAGAAATATATTCTATCTCGTCTTGTTCGGGGATTATGAGTTTTACGCCGTCAAAGTGCGCAATCACATCTTTAAGTGCGTTTTCTCGCTTGATAAACTCCTCTTTCGGCAAAATGTTGGGGTTGTAGAAATACACCGTCACGTCAAAGAGCGGAGTGAGATATTCAAGCACGCTGCTTGCGCACGGCCCGCAACACGCATGCAAAAGCAGCCGAGGCTTTTTACAGTTTTCCTTGGCAAGTTGCATTTCGTATTCGATTGTGCCGACTTCGGGAGTTTTGTTTTTCATATTTTCAGTATAGCATAATTAAGAGGCAAAACGCCAACTATTTTGTTATTGTTTTATCAAATATGCTGTGGTATAATCCAAAGTGTATTTATGCGCGTGCGGAGAGGAAAATCGATTCGCCGCAACGGAGGCTGTATGGCAAACTGTGTGTTGGAAGCCCGAAACATCAAAAAAACTTTTATCACGGGCGAGGTTGAAACGCCCGTATTGAAAGGCGTCGATTTCACGCTTGACGAGGGCGAGTTTGTTGCAATCGTAGGCGAATCGGGAAGCGGAAAATCCACGCTTCTTTATATCCTTGCCGGCATTGACAAGCCGAGTGAGGGAAGCGTAAGACTTTTGGGACAAGATCTTTGCAATGCGCCTGACGAAGAAATCGCTCGCATGAGAAGACAGGACTTTTCGTTTGTCTATCAGTTTGACAACCTTGTTCCCAATCTCAACGTTTACGAAAACGTGACTTTGCCCTTGATGCTTGACAAGCAAAAAGAGAGCGATTATAAGGTGCATGTAGACGAAATTTTGGAATATCTCGGCATTGCAAAACGCAAAGACGCTTATCCTCGTCAGCTTTCGGGAGGCGAGCAACAGCGAGTTGCAATTGCAAGGGCACTTGTGACAAATCCCGAAATAATCTTTCTCGACGAGCCGACGGGCAGTCTTGACAAGGAGCGCGGCCGTCAGGTTATGGAACTTTTGAAAGACATAAATTTAAGTCGCGGCGTCGCGCTTGTCATGGTTACGCACTCTCCCTCTCACGCGGAGTATGCGTCTCGCATTGTAAAAATGGAAGACGGCTTGCTTGTCTGATTGCGTGAAAATATGCACGCGGACGGCAAGGACAACTCGGGAGCGTAACGCCAACAGAAAAAAGCAAAAAAATTTTTTATTCTATGACAATGTTCAAACTGGCTCTGAAAAATATCACGGCAAAACCGTTTCGGTTTATCGCCACGACTCTTGCGGTTGCGGTGGTTGTCGCAATGATTTTTTGCATGATTTCTTTTAAGGGCGCGGTTTACGATTTTATATATGCAACAGAAACGGCATCGGCGGGCAGGAGCGATATTACGATTTCCACCAACAGCACAAGCGACCGCATCATGAAAGACGAGCCCCTTCAAGACATCGAGGGAATCGAACAAATCGTGCCCTCGCTCAAACTTTATGCTATGTTCGGCGACGAGTATGTCGGCGTCAGGGGCTTCAAAAAGGGACAGCTCGAAAGCCTTGCCGAAATCGATATAATCGACGGCGATATTTCAAGAATGCAAAGCGGCGAAAGAAGCGACGACATCGTGATTTCGCAAAACGCGGCAAAGCATTTCGGCTTGAAAGTAGGCGACAGAGCGGAGTTTTCTCTCGGCACGAAAAAAGTCGTGTGCTATGTCGGCGCAATCGCAAAACAGAGCGGATATTTTCTTGACGACGCGCCGTATCTTATGCTCGGACTCACCGAAAACTTTTCAAAACTTATTCTGTCGAGCGAAAATCTTTGCAACGAAATCAATATCGTTGTGAGCGACAAATCCAAAATCAATCATACTATAGACGAAATTTGCTCAAAAGAAGCGTACAAAGACATGCTCGTCACCGCATCGAAGGACGCAAAGTACATCGAAGAACAAACGCAAAGTCTGACTGCGCCAATCGTGCTTGCGGGCGGTGCGGTGCTTGCGCTCGGCATTGCGATAATTGTGCTGTTGTTTATGATGAGCGAGAGCGAAAAGGTGAATCTTATCTCGAAACTCAAGGTCGTCGGCGCAACGAACAGGCAAATATTTGCATTGTTTATCATCGAAAGTTCAATTCAGGCGTGTATAGGCACGCTTGTCGGTTCAGCCCTTGCGGTCGGAGTTTTTGTCGGCCTTTTGAAACTTACTTTATCCGCAAGCGTTGCTTTCGGCATATCCGTGGGATATTTGTTCCTTGCAGGCGGCATAGGTCTTGTATGCTCGATTTTAAGTTCGATTGCGCCGATTTTGCGTGCGTTCAAAGGAAGCATAAGAGAAAATCAACTCGACATAAGCAAGCCTTCCAAACTGACGGTTTGTCTTATCGCAACATTTGCGTTGCTTACGATAGCGTGCGTTGCGATTGAGTTTTGCGTTCCGTCGGCAAGAGCGATTATGTCGATATTCGGCATGATTTTTGCTGTTGCGACGCTTGCGTTGTCTTGCTCGAAAGTGCTGAAATTCGGTGGTAAAATCGTTTCCGAATTGCGATATCCGAGCGTAAAAATAGCCGCGAAAAGCGTTGCGCGCGACAAGAGTTTTTCTCGCTCGGTGACTATGCTCACGGTGGGCATGACCATTGCGATGATGCTGTTTATGGCATATTCGCTCACCACAAGCATATTCACATCGTACGTTAACGAGTTCAAGGACATGGTGTTTGTCACAAACATTCAAGCCGATGTCGACACTTTAAGATTCGAACAAACAAGCGGTGTAAAGGCCGCAACGAAAATGGTTTGGGGCAACGCCGATTTGTCTGTCGACGGCAAAGTCAAAACAATGAACGTGCTTGGTTCGAAAGACATTCTCAATATCGTGGATTTTGAGTATATTACGCCAAAAACGATAGTTGATGAGCGTATTTCGAGCGATAAACGATATGTTTTTGTTGATTTTGCCCTTTATGAACTGTACGGAGTGAAAGAGGGGGACAGGCTTGAATTGACATTGAACGGCATAAAACAAGTAGTTGAAGTCGGAGGAGTTTTGAAGCACACTCTGTTTAGTGGAAATTATATAGTCGCATCGTCCCAATTGTTTGAAAATCTGTTTGACAAAAAGGTCGACACCGTGCTTGCCGTCGTTGACGGCGATATGGACTCGACAGTCGGAGCATTGCGTGAAAAGTTTGCCGGCAACAACTATTACGTCATCAAAACTCTTGACGCGTTCAAGTGGGAGATGGAAAGCATGCAATCGGTGTTCGATCTCATCGGCACGCTTGCGGCGGTGGTGACGATATTTATATTTGCGGTTACGGTTGCCTCTGCACTCATCGGAAGAGCGACCTCGCAAAAAGGGAGAGTTGCACTGCTCAATGCCGGAATGTCCAAAAACGCTTTGCTGAGAGCCGAACTTTTTGAATATGCGTTTGTCGCAATCGTTGCGTTTGCGATGTCGTTTGCGTTTTCGGTGCTGATAACGTCTTGCCTTATTCATGCGCTCAGATTGTTCGGATTGTATTTTGAGTTTATGTACAAAGCGTGGGTTGTCGCGGCGGTAGGTTTGTCGATGAGCGTCGGCTATACGCTCGTACCTCTTGCGCTTTTCTTCAAAAAAGGATATAATATCAAAAAGGTATAGATATGAAAAAGTCGAAAAAAGCCCTTATTTTGTTGCTGATTCTCGTGCTTGTATTGAGCATGAGTCTTGTTGCGTGCAACAAAAGAGGACAAAACGGCGCACAAAGAGAGCGCGCGAGGCAAACAAACAGGGTGGAGCAAATCTTCCTTTCGGGCGTAAATCCCAAATGGAGTTCCGATTTGTCCGACGACGCCGTTGCCACGCTTGACAATGCCGGCGATTATATCGTCACAAAAGGGTGGACAAGCCTTGTTTGCGATGTCGTGAAAAATTCGAGTTTGCAAACCGCAAAAATAAAATCGCTTGCAGATACGCTCGAAAGCGATGACGGCAAAAAACTTCTCAAAGAGTTTTCGGACAATGCCGAACTGCTTGTTCCCATGCTCAAAAAAATCGGGCTTACGGCGAGCGACGTTTCAACACTTGCGTACGATTTGATTTCAAAACTTATCAGTGACGGCAAAAGTACCGTTGCAAGCATCGTAGACCGTCTGGATATCGTAAAAGATATCATGATTCAAAATTCCGCAAACGCACAAGCGTTGGAAAACGTGTCCGTCAACAGGGCGGTGCTGAATCTCGCAAAGCAATCTCTTGACGCTACGCAAGAACAAAAAGCCGAGATGCAATCCGCGCTTTACGGTGCGAAAAACGCCATGGGAGAGCTTATCGCTTTTGCTTACGACACCTCGGTAAACACATTGACGGACGAGTTGTATTCAAAAATGTTCGGCGATGAAGGCGCATTGTCAAACGTTTCGGAAAGCGAACTTGCAACCCTCGTCAACGCATTGCTCGGCAACGTCACAAGGCTCAAAAACGCACTCACTCAAGAAGAAATCGAAAAACTTGACGTCGCACTCGATTTGTTTATAAACAACTTCGACAACAAAAGCATTTCTTCCGCAGTGTATTCCCAAATCATCAAATACGCCAAATACGCGTATATGGCGGTTGACGTCATTCCCTCTCTTTGCGAGGTGGCAATAGCCGGCGAGAGCGTTATATCCGGCAAAGATTTTATAACCGATTTTTTGAAAGTCGTAAAACTCAATGAGGAAAAAACGCTTGACGACACCACGTCTTCGCTCAACAAACTCATACTGTCGGCAAGGATAATCGACGGAGTTATGCAAAGCGGCAGGTTTGACCGAAACGGCATAAACGCACTCATCGACAGAGTGTGCAAGCAGGGCACGGAGGGATATCAGAAGGCGATGCCCCTCATCATTCTCGACCTGCTCCTCAATGTGTCGGATCTTGTCAAGGAAGTGGACGGAGACACGCTCAGACCGACGCATCCCGACATCATAGATAAGGATACGCTCACCATTATGTTGGGTTCGTTGCTTTTCAACGCAAACATCGACAATTTCAAACAAAGATATTACGATTTTGAGATGAATCCGACTCAAAAGAATCTTTCCGCACTTTATACAACGGCATCTCTTTTGGGTATCGAGGGCATAACAGGCGAGGATAACCCGAATTTGCGTCCCGCCGAAATCAGCGACCAAACCCTGCCTTACATCAAGAGTTGGTACAACTGGTACATCGGAAAAATCGATGACGTCAGCACAAAGGTTACCTCCTGCATTCCTTCCGTCCAAAACGACTTGAAGGCGTTTATTTCGGACTACTATGCCGAAAACTCTCCAAGCAAAGCCGCAATAAAACAAATTGCAGGTTGGCAAATTTTCACTCAAAACGTCGAGGAAAACGATGTGCAAAACGTGTATTTGCCCGTGCTTTCGGACAGCAAAATTTTGGGAGCGGCATTGCTCTTTGTGTGGTAAAAAAAGCTTGACAAGCCTAAAAAAATAGGGTAATATCAAAATAGATAAAAAAATATCGAATCAAAAACAATGTGCGTCAAAAGCCGACGGAGTGTAGGGTGCGCCCGAAACGATGGCAAGGTCAAGACGGAAAACGGAGTGCAAGACGAGAGCGATAAAGGTATGATGTATTGTATTATGCCATCGTGTTTTGCACGGTGGCATTTTTCTTGCGCTATTGAGCGAAAAACTTTGTCAGGTTCGACCATCCAAACAGTCACGTACAACAAGTACGCTCCTGTCTGTTCAATCGAAACCTTCCTTGTTTTTCATCTCAATTGAGCGAATAGCTGCGTCTGTGGCATTTGTTCGTCAACTCATGTACGCTTAGTACATTAGGGTTGCCGCCCACACACCACATCCTTGCTCTTCATCTCAATAGCGCACGAAAAACAAAGAGAAAAGCGTTGAGCGAATAACTGCGTCCATTGCTCAAACGGCATCGCGGTTATGGCAATCGCCCCAAATGTCATTCCGAGGAGCAAAGCGACGTGGGAATCCCCTAAATAGAAACGCAAACCCAGTGGCGATTGCCATTGACCGCATTTGTTTTCGCAATCACTAACCGCGCAACCACTCTTCACTCTCAAAATGAGACGGATAAAATCTCAAACCGCAATTCCGTGCGAGTGCTTGCTTGGTGTTGGCGTGCTTTGCCCGCAAGCGGAACATTCCACAATCCAAACATCGTTTGGATATCACTGCACAAAGTGCAATATCATCGTGCAATGCGCGATATCATCACGAAGTGATATCATTCTTCCGTGTCATTGCGAGGAGCAACGAATGTTGCGACGTGGCAATCTAGCGGAGCGAAATGCGCCTTACGGCTAGATTCCCACGGTCACATTGTTCCCTCGGAATGACACGGGTGGGACACCCACACCCGAATCACTGCCTCAAAGAGGCAATCTTGCCAAAAAGCAAACAAAAGGAGTTAATTATGAAAAGAATCGGAGTTGTAGGTATTGTGCTTAGAGGCGACAAGGCTGTCGCTGTTGAAATGCAGAAAGTTTTGAGCGATTTTGCGGATATTATTATCGGACGCATGGGCGTGCCGAGAGAGGAAGCAAACGCCATTGCATTGATAGTAGAGGGTACGCAAGAGCGCATATCCGCGCTTACGGGCAAACTCGGACGATTTGAGAGCCTGCATATTAAGTCTGCAATAACTTCGTTTGAAGTTTAACACTTTTTCGAAGACGGAATTGGAGTCGCAAGGCGACGACCGTAGCGAGCGCCGAGCTTGGCGAGTAGTACAAGAGAGCAGACGAGCTGGAATTGTTTTCGTCTGCGAACGAGTGGCATAAGTAGAGAAATGTCCCTATTTATGCGAGTGCCGAGTGTGTCCCCAC
>ERZ1026894.1474-NODE-1474-length-13823-cov-61.962377_pt1 | contig 13823 bp, 10 predicted proteins | sample MGYA00380177_ERZ1026894 | MGnify/ENA primary metagenome ERZ1026894 (study PRJEB33269, sample SAMEA4719813) | human gut metagenome | biome: human-associated habitat; feature: organic feature; material: feces | place: Cameroon | collected 2013-10 ... | reverse complement strand
CACAAACACCACGACGCTGAGGACATGCATCCAAAGCAGGTGACTTGCTCTTGTCTACGATAACTCGTCTGCCTTTTCTTACCAATTGTGAAATAGTAGGCATAATTTTACTTTTAAATTTATTATTTTTGTTTTGTTATTGTCAAATCCATTTCGAGCCAAAAATCACTGGCCGTTTTCGGGGTGCAAAGATACGACTTTTCTATCAAAACACCTAACTAATTAAAATGGAAACTTTTTAAAAACGCAATATTTAACTTTATATAACTATTCGTTGCGTTTTTTAAAAACAAAAAGAAGTGTACATAGTATGAATAAGGAAACAAAAGAAATGGTCAGTTTCACATTTACAATTGATAAATATGCCACTGACCAACAGTAGTATTACGCCTCTCCCTTAGTAGTATTAAATGGAGCAATCGTACGCTCTGGTTCATTAGGCATCTTGATCTTGCCGAATGACTGTTCGTAAGAATATATATTACTTTGCAGAGCTTGCAAGAGACGCTTCGCATGCTCTGGCGCCATGATTACACGGCTCTTCACCTGAGGTTGGGGCATACCAGGGAGAATGCAAGCAAAATCGAGAATAAAGTCGGATGTGGAATGAGTAATCAGTGCAAGATTAGAGTAAATACCCTCAGCTACTTCAGGATTGATACCCATCTGGAACTGATTCTGTTCATTCTTGTTATTATCTTCCATAATTTTTTAAGTTTATAAGGTAATTATTATATTGACTATGCAAACTTACATAAAAAAAATGAGAACAGCAACTTTTTGAATGGCTTTTTCACCAACGTCTATCTACTTTCTACACAAGCAACATTATCTTGTATAACTATAACCACTACCAAAACTATACAAGACCAAAAAGTTTACATCACTTAAGCCCTTTAGTTTTGGTTAATCAATAGTCTATTTTACAAGCTGTTTAATTATAACATTCAGTATAGACCTAACAAGAAGATTAAGTTCCTGCTATAGATATAAATAAAAAAGATGGCTACAAACCACCTACAGCAATCAAAACAATAACCGAAAGTTACACGTATATATAATAAGGTACGTATAAGATCGGACATATTAAAACGGAACAAGTATCTTTGTTTGTTTTAAGAGATACATCCTATGGCCCTTAAAGGTACTTTCGATAACCAACATAGACATCAGACCAAAACAACAAGAACATCACTATATAAGAGAAAACAAGGGAGTTTCCTCAAGGAAGGAATCAAAAAAAAGGGGATACGCCATGTTACTGACATATCCCCTTTATAAAATCTATTATACTGAAATTACTCACCCATATTGGAATCAGAGTAATCAAGCACGTTCTTGCGATTAGCTTGCATACGCTCATATTCTTCCTTAGAGCCTACAATAATCTTGTCCCATTGACGAAGACCAGTACCAGCAGGAATCAAGTGACCGCAGATAACATTCTCCTTCATACCCTCAAGGTAATCTACCTTACCACGTATGGCAGCCTCATTCAAGACCTTAGTAGTTTCCTGGAAGGAAGCAGCACTCATGAAGCTCTTAGTACCAAGAGCAGCACGGGTAATACCCTGGAGAACCTGAGTAGATGTAGCCGCTACAGCATCACGAACCTGAACAAGCTTCAAGTCACGTCGCTTCAGACCAGAGTTCTCATCACGCAATCTGCGAGCAGTGATAATCTGACCAGGCTTGAGGTTCTCGCTGTCACCAGCATCAGTAACAACCTTCTTACCCCAAATACGGTCATTCTCCTCAGCAAAGTCGAGTTTGTCGACCAACTCCTGCTCCAAGAATGTAGTATCACCTGGATCATCGATACGAACCTTACGCATCATCTGACGTACAACAACCTCAAAGTGCTTATCGTTGATAGCCACACCCTGAAGACGGTAAACGTCTTGAATCTGGTTTACGATATATTCCTGCACTGCGGTAGGACCCATGATGGCGAGGATGTCGCCAGGAGTTACGCTACCATCAGAAAGAGCAGTACCAGCACGAACAGCATCGTGTTCCTGTACCAAGATCTGCTTAGAAAGAGATACAAGATACTTCTTCTGATCACCAGTCTTAGATGTAACAATGATTTCACGGTTACCACGCTTTACCTTACCCATTGTCACCTCACCATCGATTTCTGATACGACAGCAGGGTTAGATGGGTTACGAGCCTCAAGAAGCTCAGTAACACGTGGAAGACCACCGGTGATATCACCAGCACCACCAACCGCACGCGGAATCTTAACCAAGACCTCACCTGTCTTAATAGTCTGGCCATCCTCAACAATAAGGTGACCACCTACAGGGAAGTTGTAAGTACCCAAAACCTGTCCATTAGCATCAACAACATCACATGAAGGAACCATCGCCTTATTCTTAGAATCGGTGATAATCTTCTCCTCCAAACCTGTTGTCTCATCGACCTCGGCACGGTAAGTCTGATCCTTCTGAACGTCGTTGAACTTCAAAGTACCGGCATACTGGCTCACAATCACGGCATTGAATGGGTCCCAACGAGCAATCACAGTATCCTTATCTACGACCTCACCCTCCTTATGGTAGAGTGAAGAACCGTAAGGCACATTCAAGGTAGACAGAACAATATTTGTATTAGGATCGACAAATCGGATTTCAGCCAAGTGGCTTACTACCTTCTCACAAAGTACGTCATTGCCTTCCTCGTCTTCCTCAACGAAAGGAACGGTATTCAACTCATCAAACTCAATACGAGACTTATTCTTCGCAGCAATCTTAGCATTGGCAGCAGCATTAGAAGCAATACCACCGGCGTGGAATGTACGGAGAGTAAGCTGAGTACCAGGCTCACCAATAGCCTGAGCCGCAATCACACCTACAGCCTCACCAAGTTGTACCATACGAGCTGTAGCCAAGTTACGGCCGTAACACTTCATGCAGACACCCTTCTTGCTCTCACAAGTAAGTACAGAACGGATTTCTACACTCTCGATAGGAGACTCATCGATAGCCTTAGCCTTGGCCTCCGTGATTTCCTCACCAGCCTTAACAATCAGCTCACCGGTAGTTGGGTGAATAATATCATGTACAGATACACGACCCAAGATACGCTCATAGAGAGAAGAAATAATCTCATCACCATTCTTCAATGCAGTGCATACCAAGCCACGCAAAGTACCACAGTCCTCCTCAGTAATGATTACATCATGAGAAACGTCAACAAGACGACGAGTCAAATATCCGGCGTCAGCAGTCTTCATAGCGGTATCGGCAAGACCCTTACGAGCACCGTGAGAAGCAATAAAGTACTCCAACACAGACATACCCTCCTTAAAGTTAGAAAGGATAGGGTTCTCAATGATCTGCGCACCTTCTGCACCAGCCTTCTGAGGCTTAGCCATCAAACCACGCATACCAGACAACTGCTTAATCTGATCCTTAGAACCACGAGCTCCAGAATCAAGCATCATGTACACAGCATTGAATCCTTGGTCAGCTTCAGTCATTTCCTTCATCAAGATGTTACCCAAGTCTGTATTAACGTGAGTCCACGCATCAATAACCTGGTTGTAACGCTCCTTGTTGGTGATGAAACCCATATTATAGTTATTGGTGATTTCCTCAACCTCCTTACGACCACGCTCTACGATAGCTTCCTTCTCTGGTGGGATAATGATATCACCAAGGTTGAACGAAAGACCAGCAACATAAGCCATACGATAACCGAGGTTCTTAATACCATCGAGGAATTCGCAAGCCTCTGCCATACCAACAGCCTTGATTACATTAGAGATAAGTCCGCGCAATGTCTTCTTAGAGATAACATCGTTGAAGAAACCTACCTCTTCTGGTATAATCTGGTTGACGATAACACGACCTACAGAAGTTTCAACCATACGCTTCTGGAGTTTACCATCAACGAGATCATTGACAATCACCTTAACAGGAGCGTGGAGGTCACATCGGCCCTCATTACGAGCAATCAAAGCCTCCTCTGGACCATAGAAAGACAAGCCTTCACCCTTAGCACCTGGGCGAATCTTAGTAATATAGTAAAGACCAAGCACCATATCCTGAGAAGGAACGGTGATAGGCGAACCATTAGCAGGGTTCAAGATGTTATGGCTCTGAAGCATCAACACCTGAGCCTCCAATACAGCTTCATTGCTCAATGGCAAGTGAACAGCCATCTGGTCACCATCGAAGTCGGCGTTGAACGCTGTACATGCCAATGGGTGCAACTGGATAGCCTTACCCTCAATCATCTTAGGCTGGAAAGCCTGGATACCGAGACGGTGAAGTGTAGGGGCACGGTTCAACATAACCGGATGACCCTTCATCACGTTCTCCAGGATATCCCAGATAACAGGCTCGCGACGGTCAACAATCTTCTTGGCACTCTTAACAGTCTTTACAATACCACGCTCAATCAACTTACGGATGATAAATGGTTTGTAAAGCTCTGCAGCCATCAACTTAGGAAGACCGCACTCACCCATCTTCAACTCAGGACCTACAACGATTACCGAACGAGCAGAGTAGTCAACACGCTTACCCAACAAGTTCTGACGGAAACGTCCCTGTTTACCCTTCAAGGAGTCAGAAAGAGACTTCAAAGGACGGTTGCTCTCACTCTTAACAGCAGAACTCTTACGAGAGTTATCAAACAAGCTGTCGACAGCCTCCTGCAACATACGCTTCTCATTACGGAGAATCACCTCAGGAGCCTTGATTTCAACCAATCGCTTCAGACGGTTATTACGTATGATAACACGACGATAGAGGTCGTTGAGGTCAGAAGTAGCAAAACGTCCACCATCCAGTGGCACCAATGGGCGAAGTTCAGGAGGAGTAACAGGGATAATCTTCATCACCATCCACTCAGGGCGGTTGATACCCTTGCTGGCACGGAATCCCTCTACTACCTGCAGACGCTTCAACGCCTCAGTCTTACGCTGCTGGCTGGAGTCATTGCTGGCACGGTCACGAAGCTCATAAGACAGAGAGTCGAGATCTATATTCTGCAACAACTGATAAATCGCTTCTGCACCCATCTTGGCGATAAACTTATTAGGATCATCGTCTGGAAGACGGTCATTATCTGGGCTCAGCTGATTATCGATGATGTCAATATACTCATCCTCAGTAAGGAGGTCGAGCTTGTGTGAACCATTCATCTCCAATCCGTCAGCATCAGTTCTACCCTCAAGAACACCAGGCTGTACTACGACATATTTCTCATAGTAAATAACAGCATCGAGTTTCTTGGTAGGCATACCCAAGAGATAACCGATCTTGTTAGGCAATGAACGGAAATACCAGATATGAGCTACAGGTACAACCAACTCAATATGTCCAGAACGTTCGCGGCGAACCTTCTTCTCGGTTACCTCTACGCCACATCGGTCGCAGACGATACCCTTATAACGGATGCGCTTGTACTTTCCGCAAGCACACTCATAGTCCTTAGTAGGACCAAAGATGCGCTCGCAGAAGAGACCATCACGCTCGGGCTTATATGTACGATAATTAATGGTTTCAGGCTTAGTAACCTCACCATACGAATTTTCCAAGATCTCTTCAGGAGAAGCAAGACCGATGGTAATCTTCGTAAAATTATTCTTTACCTTTGTATCTTTTTTGAAAGCCATGTTTCTATATCTTAATTAGGGGTTCTCAAAATTAATCAAGTTTGATGCTCAAGCCAAGGCCGCGAAGCTCGTGGAGCAATACGTTGAGTGACTCTGGAATGCCAGGTGTTGGCATTGGGTCGCCCTTAACAATTGCCTCGTATGCCTTGCTACGTCCTACAACATCATCCGACTTAATGGTCAGAATCTCCTGCAATACGTGGCTAGCACCGAATGCCTCGATGGCCCAAACCTCCATCTCTCCGAATCGCTGACCACCAAACTGTGCCTTACCACCAAGTGGCTGCTGAGTAATCAGAGAGTAAGGACCGATAGAACGTGCGTGCATCTTATCCTCTACCATGTGACCCAACTTCAAGAAGTAAGTCATACCTACGGTAGCTGGCTGGTCGAACTTCTCACCTGTCTCACCATCATAGAGGTAAGTAGAGCAGAAACGAGGCAAACCAGCCTTGTCTGTCCATACAGAGAGGTCATCAAGCTTAGCACCATCGAAGATAGGAGTAGCAAACTTAACACCCAACTTCTTACCAGCAGCACCTAAGATACACTCAAAGATCTGACCCAAGTTCATACGAGAAGGCACACCCAGTGGGTTCAATACCATATCTACAGGACGACCATCTTCCATGAATGGCATATCCTCGGTACGTACTACCTTAGAAACAATACCCTTGTTACCGTGGCGACCAGCAAGTTTATCACCTACCTGAATCTTACGCTTCTTAGCAATGTAAACCTTAGCCATCTGGAGGATACCAGAAGGAAGTTCGTCACCGATAGTAATAGCAAACTTACGACGCTTCAACTCAGCATCCAACTGCTTGTACTTGCGGATGTAGTTCATAATCAAGGTCTGAATCAAGCCATTGGTATGATCATCCTCTGTCCAGTTATTAGACTGAACACCATCGTACTCAAGGTTCTTCAGTGCAGCAGTAGTAAACTTGCTACCCTTGGTAATGATTTCAGCACCGGTATAATCCTTAACACCCTGAGAAACCTTATCCTCTGTCAGAGTGAGCAACTTGTCAACAAGAATATCCTTCAAGTCCTCATTCTTTGCCTCATACTCATCATCAATCTTTGCAAGGATAATCTTATCCTGCTTCTTAGACTCACGAGTCTTGATAGCACGAGAGAAAAGCTTCTTGTCGATAACAACACCACTCAAAGATGGATTAGCCTTCAATGAAGAATCCTTCACATCACCAGCCTTATCACCGAAGATGGCACGGAGCAATTTCTCTTCAGGAGAAGGATCGCTCTCTCCCTTAGGAGAAATCTTACCAATCATGATATCACCAGGCTCGATGCGAGCACCAACGCGAACGATACCATTGTCGTCGAGATCCTTAGTAGCTTCCTCACTTACGTTAGGAATATCACTGGTAAACTCTTCTACACCACGCTTTGTCTCACGAACATCGAGAGAATACTCATCCACGTGAACAGAAGTAAGTACGTCCTCACGAACCATGCGCTCTGAGATAACGACAGCATCCTCATAGTTGTAACCCTTCCATGGGATGTAAGCCACGAGCAAGTTACGACCCAAAGCCAACTCACCATTCTCGGTAGCATAACCCTCTGTCAGGATATCTCCCTTCTTCACACGCTGACCCTTATTACAGATAGGACGAAGGTCGATCGTCATATTCTGGTTGGTACGACGGAACTTAGGAATACGATACTCCTTCAGTGCAGGCTCGAAGCTAACGAACTCCTCTTCCTCTGTGCGATCATAGAGAATACGGATAGTGGTAGCATCTACATATTCGATAACACCCTCACCCTCGGCAGTAATCATTGTGCGAGAGTCCTCACAAACTTGCTTCTCCAAACCTGTACCTACGATAGGTGCATCGTTGTGAAGCAAAGGAACAGCCTGGCGCATCATGTTACAACCCATCAACGCACGGTGACCATCATCATGCTCCAAGAATGGGATTAAACCTGCAGAAACAGAAGCAATCTGCTGTGGAGAAACATCGACATAGTCAACCTCTGTGGGTTCAACAACAGGATAATCAGCATCCTGACGACATTTTACAACATCACGAATGAAAGAACCATCTTCTGTCAAAGGAGCATTTCCCTGACCGATAATCTTATTCTCCTCATCCTCTGCAGTAAGATATACCACATCCTTGTTGTCCATATCTACATGGCTATCGCTAACCTTGCGATAAGGAGTAACGATGAAACCAAGGTCGTTGATCTTAGCATACATACAGAGTGAAGAAATCAAACCGATGTTAGGACCTTCAGGACTCTCAATAGGACAAAGACGGCCATAGTGAGTATAATGTACGTCACGAACCTCGAAACCAGCGCGCTCACGTGACAAACCACCAGGGCCCAACGCAGAGAGACGACGCTTATGTGTCACCTCAGCCAATGGGTTGGTCTGATCCATGAACTGTGACAATGGGTTAGTACCAAAGAATGAATTGATAACACTTGAGATAGTCTTAGCATTGATCAAGTCGGTTGGAGTGAACACCTCATTGTCACGTACATTCATACGCTCACGGATAGTGCGGCTCATACGGGCCAAACCTATAGAGAACTGATTAGCCAACTGCTCACCAACAGTACGTACACGACGATTTGACAAGTGGTCGATATCATCGACTGTTGCACTTGAGTTGATAAGCTGAATCAAATATTTGATAATCTCGATGATGTCGTCCTTTGTCAAGACACGAACATCCATATCTGTATCGAGACCTAATTTCTTATTGATACGATAGCGACCCACCTCACCCAAATCATAACGCTTATCAGAGAAGAAGAGGTTTTGGAATACCTCACGAGCACTGGCATCATCGGCAGGATCAGCATTACGCAACTGACGATAGATGTAAGTAACAGCCTCCTTCTCGGAGTTACTTGGGTCCTTAGCCAAAGTATTGAAGATGATGGTGAACTTGTTTGCAGCTTCCTCATCCTTGTGAAGAAGAACTGTAGAAGTACCACTCTCTACAATCTCGTCGATGTTATCGGCAGTAAGTTCAGTCTCACGTTCCATGATGACCTCATTACGCTCGATAGAAACAACTTCACCAGTATCCTCATCAACGAAATCCTCATTCCAGCTCTTCAATACACGTGCCGCCAACTTACGACCGATGGCAGCCTTCATATTCTTCTTGTTAACCTTTACTTCTTCAGCAAGGTCAAAAATCTGAAGGATATCCTTATCCTGCTCGTAACCAATAGCACGAAGCAAAGTTGTAACAGGCAACTTCTTTTTACGGTCGATGTAAGCATACATTACATTATTGATGTCAGTAGCAAACTCGATCCAGCTACCCTTGAATGGGATAATACGTGCAGAATACAACACAGTACCATTGGCATGAACGCCTTGTCCAAAGAACACACCAGGTGAACGGTGCAACTGTGAAACAACAACACGCTCAGCACCATTGATGACGAAAGTGCCGTTCTCTGTCATGTATGGAATAGTACCCAAGAACACATCCTGAATAAAAGTTCCGAAATCCTCATGGTCAGGATCTGTACAGTAGAGCTTCATCTTAGCCTTCAAAGGTACACTATAAGTAAGACCTCTCTCAAGACACTCATCTATCGTGTAACGAGGTGGGTCAATATAGTAATCCAAGAACTCAAGAACGAAATTGTTACGAGTGTCGGTGATAGGGAAGTTCTCAGAGAACACCTTATACAAACCGTCATTCTTGCGTTCCTCAGGCGGAGTATCCAACTGTAAGAAGTCCTTAAAAGACTTTAACTGCACATCGAGGAAATCCGGATATGGATACGGATTATGCACGCTGGCAAAATTTACTCTGTTATCAACAATTTTTGTAGCCATTAGAAGTTATTAAATGGGGTTTTATTAACATGATAATAAAAGACACAAAAAGGTTAGGACTCACCTACTTGGAGAATCCTAACCATTTATATAAAAAAATGTATTAATCTAATTACTTGAGCTCTACCTTAGCACCAGCCTCTTCGATAGCCTTCTTAAGGTTCTCAGCCTCGTCCTTAGATACACCCTCCTTGATTGTAGAAGGAGCACCGTCTACGAGATCCTTAGCCTCTTTCAAACCGAGACCACAAGCCTCCTTAACAGCCTTTACAACCTGGAGCTTAGCGCCACCAACCTCAGCGAGGACTACGTCGAATGTAGACTTCTCCTCAGCTGCAGCTGCACCACCAGCAGCAGGACCAGCAGCTACAGCTACAGCTGCAGCAGCAGGCTCAATACCATACTCGTCCTTGAGGACTGTTGCCAACTCATTAACTTCCTTAACAGTAAGATTTACTAACTCTTCTGCAATAGCTTTAATATCTGCCATTTTTTATTCTAATTTAAATTTTGTTTATACTATGATAATTGATAACATTGTGAGATTACTCAGGACGCTCGCCCAATGTCTTAAGCACACCATGGATAGTGTTGCTTCCTGATTGAAGAGCTGATACAACGTTCTTCGCTGGAGACTGGAGCAGAGCCACAATTTCTGCGATAACCTCGTTCTTGCTCTTGAGTGCTGAGAGTTCGCCAAGTTTGTCGGCACCTACATAGAAACTTTCCTCTGCATAAGCAGCCTTCAATGCTGGAACATCTTCCTTGTCATACTCTTTCAGCAACTTAGCTGGTACATTAGCTGTATTGGTGAACAAAACAGCTGTATTACCCTTCAAACTTCCGTACAACTCAGAGAAATCAATATCAGAAGCCTCGAACGCCTTGTGAAGCAAGTTGTTCTTAACAACTACCATCTTGATTTCACTGTTGAAGCACTTACGACGAAGATTGCTGGTCTTCTCAGCGTTCAATCCTGTAACGTCTACAAGATAGAAGTGAGGATACTCCTTGATCTTCTGTCCAAGTTCGGTAATAATGGTATCTTTAATTTCTTTCTTCATTTTACAAAACTTTTAGAGTTATTCAACTGATTTAGGATCAATCTTGATACCCTTACTCATAGTGCTTGAAATAAAGATACTCTTGATATATGTACCTTTAGCAGCAGCAGGCTTCAACTTGATAACTGTATTGATGAACTCCTTAGCATTTCCGTAGATCTGCTCAGGTGTCATGCTAACCTTACCGATTGAAGTGTGGATAATACCAGCCTTATCAACCTTAAAGTCAATCTTACCTTGCTTAACTTCCTTAACTGCCTTAGCAACATCCATAGTTACAGTGCCACTCTTAGGGTTAGGCATCAAACCACGAGGACCGAGAACACGACCCAAAGGACCAATCTTACCCATGCAAGAAGGCATTGTGATGATGACATCAATATCTGTCCAACCACCCTTAATCTTCTCAACGTATTCGTCGAGACCTACATAATCAGCACCTGCTTCCTTAGCAGCAGCTTCCTGATCAGGAGTACAGAGTGCGAGCACGCGAGTAACCTTACCGGTACCGTTTGGCAATGAAACAACGCCACGAACCATCTGGTTAGCCTTACGTGGGTCAACACCTAAGCGTACATCAATATCAAGAGATGCATCAAACTTGGTTGTGGTAATTTCCTTAACCAACTCTGCAGCCTCTTTCAAAGTGTATGCCTTCCCTGCTTCAACCTTATCAGCTACTGATTTTTGATTTTTTGTCAGTTTACTCATTTTTCTAATTGAAGTTTTAAATTATTTACCAGGGAAGTCCCCTTTTACAGTAATACCCATACTTCTTGCAGTACCAGCGATGAGCTTCATAGCTGATTCTACAGTAAAGCAGTTCAAGTCCTTCATCTTATCCTCAGCGATTACCTTTACCTGATCCCAAGTAAGAGAAGCAACCTTCTGACGATTAGGCTGAGCAGAACCTCTCTTGATCTTAGCAGCCTCTTTCAACTGTACTGCAGCAGGAGGAGTCTTGATTACGAAATCGAACGACTTGTCAGTGTAATATGTAATAACAACTGGCAATACCTTACCTGCCTTGTCCTGGGTACGGGCGTTGAACTCCTTGCAGAATCCCATGATATTAATACCTTTAGAACCCAATGCAGGTCCTACTGGAGGTGAAGGATTTGCAGCGCCACCTTTAATCTGTAATTTGATTAATCCAGCAACTTCTTTAGCCATTTCTTTTGTTAATATTTAAAAATTGAAACTTTTATAAAAGGACCTGTATTCGTAACAATACATTATTCCTTTTCTACTTGCATAAAACCAAGTTCTAACGGAGTTTTACGTCCGAAGATCTTAACCATAACTTTCAGCTTGTGCTTCTCGGCATTAACTTCCTCGATAACACCACTGAAACCACTAAATGGACCATCTGTAACCTTAACTGTCTCATCAACTGCATAAGGAGTATCGAAATTCTCCTCAATCTCAGTTTCTTCGGCAGTACCCAACATACGATTGATGTCAGATTGAGGTACCGGTGTAGGATCATCCAAACCTCCAAGGAAACCCAAAACATTAGGGAAGAAACGTAACGTGTGAGCTACATCACCCTTCAGTTTAGCTTCCACAAAGACATAACCTGGGAGAGCGACTTTTTCTTTGACAACTCTCTTTCCATTACGCACAGAAGCATGCTTCTCAACGGGTATTAATACCTGAGAAACATTTGCTGCGAGTAAATCATTGTGCTTCATCTCAGCCTCGATGTATTCTTTCACCTTAGCTTCTTTACCACTAACGGCTTTGAGCACATACCACTTATTTCCTGTGTCTGCCATTTCCTCAAAAATTAACCTGGATAAACTACGCCCATGATTGCCTTAAAGATAGAATCCATTGCGAACACCACTAATGCAATGACAAGGGAAGCAGATAATACAACCATTGCACTATGGGTAAGTTCGGCACGTGTAGGCCAAGTAGTCTTATGCGCAAGTTCATTGTAACATGTCTTGCAATAATTTACTATCTTATTCATATTATCTTCTAATTAGCACGGGTTGGAGGGCTCGAACCCCCGACACCTGGTTTTGGAGACCAGTGCTCTACCAACTGAGCTAAACCCGTAAAATGTCCCCACCACCGCAGTAGCGGGGACCTATATAGTAAATTATGTATTTACTGATTACTTAACGTCGTCGAGGATTGCTGTAATCTGACCAGAACCTACTGTACGACCACCCTCACGGATAGCGAAACGAAGACCCTCGTTCAAAGCAACCTTGTAGATCAACTCTACCTCAATCTCTACGTTATCACCAGGCATTACCATCTCAACTCCCTCTGGAAGCTTGATTTCACCTGTACAGTCCATAGTACGGAGATAGAACTGAGGACGATACTTGTTACCGAATGGAGTGTGACGGCCACCCTCTTCCTTCTTCAATACATAGATAGAAGCCTTGAAGTGATCGTGAGGAGTAATAGCACCTGGGTGTACAACTACCATACCACGCTTAACCTCAGCCTTATCGATACCACGGAGAAGCAAACCTACGTTATCACCAGCTTCACCCTCAGCAAGGATCTTACGGAACATCTCAACACCAGTAATAACTGACTTCTTGTCCTCACCAAGACCGAGCAACTGAACTTCGTCACCTACCTTGCAACGACCTGTCTCAATACGACCTGTAGCAACAGTACCACGACCTGTAATTGAGAATACATCCTCGATAGGCATCAAGAATGGCTTATCAATCTCGCGCTCTGGCTCCTGAATCCACTCATCAACTGTATCCATCAAAGTCTCAACAGACTTAACCCACTTCTCAACACCATTCAAAGCACCGAGAGCAGAACCACGTACGATTGGAGTATCCTCCTCATAACCGTACTGCTCGAGGATCTCATGAAGCTCCATCTCAACGAGCTCAAGCATCTCCTCATCGTCAACCATATCGCACTTGTTCAAGAAAACAACCAAGCGAGGAACGTTTACCTGACGTGCAAGAAGTACGTGCTCACGTGTCTGTGGCATAGGACCATCAGTAGCAGCACAAACCAAGATAGCACCATCCATCTGAGCAGCACCAGTAACCATGTTCTTTACATAGTCAGCGTGTCCAGGACAGTCAACGTGTGCATAGTGACGCTTTGCTGTCTCATACTCGATGTGAGCAGAGTTGATAGTGATACCACGCTCTTTCTCCTCAGGAGCATTATCAATCTGATCGAAAGACTTAACTGCCTCAGATGTACCGAGCTTCTCGTTCAATACCTTAGAGATGGCAGCGGTCAGAGTAGTCTTACCATGGTCAACATGACCAATTGTACCAATGTTAA
>ERZ1026894.1468-NODE-1468-length-13851-cov-11.835460_pt1 | contig 13851 bp, 10 predicted proteins | sample MGYA00380177_ERZ1026894 | MGnify/ENA primary metagenome ERZ1026894 (study PRJEB33269, sample SAMEA4719813) | human gut metagenome | biome: human-associated habitat; feature: organic feature; material: feces | place: Cameroon | collected 2013-10 ... | reverse complement strand
GCCGATGTAGAAGTTGTCGAAAGTCTTGCTTTCAGTAACAGTCTGAGCTGATACTGATACTGCCATTGCAGCGGCAGCAAACAATAAAACTAACTTTTTCATGTCTCTCTAAAAATTTATTAAATAAAAAAATTAATATTCCTTTTTAAAAACGTGCAACGCTTGCACACTTTCTGAAATCGAGTGCAAAGTAACAAAAAAAAACTATTACCACCAAATATTTTTGCCTAAATTTTGCTTTTTAGGACAGAAAACATACAAAAAAGCCTATATTCATATCCTTTTCGAACAATTATAGGGGCCAAACATTGTATTTTCTTGCATCTATTGCAATTTCTTGGTGAGACAAGCCTGACAGTTTCAACTTCAACTTACATGGCAAGGCATTGACCACCTTCAACCACGTCTTACCCGATTTAGAATCTTTGACTACACTTATGCCGACATATCGTCTCAAACTAGCTGGCAAATCGAGTTTCGACTCCACATAGTTGTCACCGGCATGAACAGAGAACATTTTCTGCACCTCGTAGCTTTGGCTCGCGCGTACCTTATTATTATTAAAGTAAATCATATCCGGGCTCCAGTTGCTATATCCATCCTTGGAAAGCAGCGGTGCATAGGATGCCATCTCGACCACATCGCCATTGCGCTCCACATTGCAGAGGTGGATTCCCTCTGCCAAGGCATTGTCGAGCGCATCCTTGCCACGGGAGGCATACTCGCCGAGATATACCTTAGGCTGCTGGCGGTCGTAACTATCGTAATAGTCCTGATGATTGACAAACCAGCCCGGTTGCTCATAGTAATGCTCATCGACAGCATCAATGAATCGCTTGTTCTCCTTGGCTATCTTCCACCCCTCCACATAGTCGGATGAAGGCCAGTGGAATGGTCCTACCGTACCAACCACCTCTATCTCAGGATGCTTCTCCTTCAGTGCCTTGCATATCATGAGGTAACGCTCCTCGAAGGTAGTAGAAATCAAGTCCTCGTTGCCGATGCCAATCATCTTCAAGCCAAATGGAGCTGGATGTCCTGCGTCGGCACGCATCTTCGCCCAACGGGATGTAGCTGGGTCGCCATTCGCCCACTCCACCAAGTCGAGCACATCTTGGATGTACTGAAGCATTTGCTCCATCGGAATGCCGCCCTGCTGTCCTGCCACATCACGAGCATCTGCCCCAGAGTTCTGACAAGGCACGCCTGCCGCCAAGACTGGCAATGGCTCTGCACCCATGTCCTCGCACCACTGGAAATACTCATAGAAGCCCAAGCCACGAGTCTGGTGATAGTTCCAGATGTTCTTAGCTGGCTTGCGGTCCTTCAATGGTCCCACGCTCTCCTTCCAGTGATAGATATTGTCGATGCCCTGGCCATGGAGCATACAACCACCTGGGAAGCGTACGAACTTCGGCTTCAAGTCAGCGATTGCCTCTGCCAAGTCCTTGCGCAATCCGTGTCCCTTGTAGGTATCTTGCGGTTTGAGACTCACCATGTCGAGTGCCACCTTGTTCTCGCTCTTCGGCATGATGGCGAAACGGATGTTCTGACCGATGTTTGGTTTGCCATCCACCTGAGCTACATCGAGTGCATCACCCTTGTACTTGTCGGTGATTGCCAGTTGCGCCTTGTATTCAGTCCATTCCGTGCCAACCACCTTCACCTTCGCCTCGGCGATAGGCAAGCCAGCGGCATCGACCAAGGCTATGGTGAGTTGCTTCGTCTTGCCATCGATGTTGCGGGCATAGAAGCTCACGTCGTAGAGTGCATTCTGATGCTTCCCCTCCTTGCCTTCGACAGCCGCTCCACGCTTGACGGCGATGCCATCCCAGCCTATATTATAAACAGGTGTAGCTCCGATCACAGTGTAATGCGAATTGTTCTTGCTCACGCCATTCTCCGAGAGCACCTCGCCTACACCCTGCCATGCCGTCGTGGCATTCCAGCCACGCTTGTCTGCCTGGGTGTATTCGAAGTCGCCATTCTGAAGCAACTCTGCATACAAGCCACCATCGGCAGCACGACTGATGTCCTCGAAGAAGATGCCAATCAACTTGTCGGAGATGCGTTTGGTATGACTGCCATCGATACTCAAATTAGCCGTAATCTCACCTTGACCGATGAGTTTCATGGCAGCCTCATCACCCTTGACAAGGTTCGCCAAGTCGGCAGAGGTCTTCGGCATTGGACGGCTATTCTCACGACCATCCTGAGCCAAGGCGTCAAACCAGTCGAGGATATAGTTGAGATGCACCAAGGGCACCTCGAACTCATCGCCCTGATAGGTCTTGCCTGCTATCGTGGCTGTATCTTTCTCCCACAATATCTCGTCTGCAGCAGCCTCCAGAGAGTCCTCCTTGAAAGTACGGAAATCGTTGGAAGCCTGCACATAGCGCTTGCCCTTGGCAGTCTTGAGATAGATGTCGAAAGTGCCATCGTCCATCTGATAAGCCACGGGACTCTTCACGCCCTTCTCGGCAACGATAGGATAATCCTGTGGTCGCCAAGACACCAGGTCCTCGGAATAAGCCACGGCAAACTGAGGCGAATGGCCGTTGACACTCCAAAGTGCTCGCCAAGTGCCATCCTTCGCCTTGACCACGCAAGGATTGTACATTTTCTTCTCCGCTCCCCACGGACCGTAGTCGGAGGCGCAGAGCTGACCTACATCCACCCACTTATCGCCATCCGTGAGATAAGCGAGATGCAACCCTTGGTTAGGTGCTGGTGAATAGACGAATATCTGGCAAGTGGTGTCCCTGCCAGCGATGGTATAGGCTGGCGCATCCTTGGAGGCTTGCGATGCAAGCCCTGGCACTGTCACCATCTGTCCCATAACCACCAATGCGGTTGATATCAAGAGATGTTTTGAATTCATATTTTTATTTATTAAGATTGTTTCTTTAAGATGATTGCCGATGATTTTTACGGCCTAGATATAATCGATACGATTAGGGTCGTAAAACACTTATTATTTTCAAATAAAAAAAAGGGCTGAATGCATCACTGCGCCCAGCCCCGAACCAAATTAGAGAGTTATAAAAAATCAAGTATTTGTTAAGCTTACTTGTAATTCTTTTTACTCCGTAAGACTAGCTTACTTGTAATATTCTTTCTTGCCGGCAGCGAGCGTATTCTTCATCAGTGAGCAAATGGTCATCGGACCAACGCCTCCTGGTACAGGAGTGATGAAAGAACATTTCTCAGCTACCTCGTGAAATTTCACGTCACCATTGAGACGGAAACCGCTCTTCTTGCTGGCGTCTGGCACTCGTGTGGTGCCCACGTCGATGACCACAGCACCCGGCTTCACCATGTCGGCAGTCACGAAGTTAGGCTTGCCGATGGCAGCGATGATGATGTCAGCCCCACGGCATTCCTCCTTCAAGTTCGTGGAGTGAGAGTGGCACACGGTGACTGTGGCGTCGCCGTATTGCTTCTGCATCATGAGTTGCGCCATTGGCTTGCCCACGATATTGCTTCTGCCGAGTACCACGCACTTCTTGCCACTGGTCTTGATATGGTAGTGCTGCAAGAGTGTGAGGATGCCGAGCGGTGTGGCTGAGATGAAGCAAGGCAAGCCGATCGCCATTCTGCCCACATTGACAGGATGGAAACCATCCACGTCCTTGCGGTAGTCGATAGCCATCGTCACCTTCTGCTCGTCGATATGCTTAGGCAGAGGCAACTGTACGATGAAGCCATCCACATCCTCGTCCTTGTTGAGTCGATCGACGCAAGCCAGGAGTTCCTCCTCCGTCACGTCATCCTCGTATCTGATGAGTGTCGATTTGAAGCCACACTTCTCACAAGCGAGCACCTTGTTCTTCACATAGGTCTCGCTACCTCCATCGTGACCCACGAGGATGGCAACCAAGTGTGGTTGCTTTCCGCCTGCGGCGATGATTTGCTTCACCTCCTCAGCTATCTGTTCCTTGATGGCGGCTGCCGTCGCCTTTCCGTCTATTAGCTCCATATTATATCTCAGAATAAAATTAGGTAGCCTTATCCTCCCTATTCAGACCCCCAATTATTAATTCTCAATTATTAATTATTAATTGCTTACATTCCTGGCATCTTAGGCATTCCAGGCATACCCTTCATGCGGCTCATCATGGAAGCCATCTTGTTGCCAGTCATCATCTGCATCATCTTGCGAGTCTGGTCAAACTGCTTGATGAGCTTGTTCACCTCCTGTATGTTGGTACCCGACCCCTTGGCAATGCGCTGACGACGGCTAGTGTTGAGGATTCCTGGGTTGGAACGCTCCTTAGGAGTCATACTCTGGATGATCGCCTCCACACCCTTGAAGGCATCCTCTGGGATGTCAACGTCACGGATGGCCTTGCCCACGCCAGGAATCATGCTCGCCAAGTCCTTGATGTTACCCATCTTCTTGATCTGCTGTATCTGAGCATAGAAGTCATTGAAGTCGAACTGGTTCTTGCGAATCTTCTTCTCCAACTTCTTCGCCTCCTCCAAGTCGAACTGCTCCTGGGCACGCTCCACGAGGGAAACGACATCACCCATACCCAAGATACGGTCTGCCATACGAGCTGGATGGAACACGTCGATGGCCTCCATCTTCTCGCCAGTACCGATAAACTTGATTGGCTTGGTTACCACGGTGCGGATACTGAGGGCAGCACCACCACGAGTATCACCATCGAGTTTGGTCAATACGACACCATTGAAGTCGAGGCGGTCGTTGAACTCCTTCGCCGTGTTGACGGCATCCTGACCGGTCATGGAATCGACCACGAAGAGAGTCTCGTCTGGACGGAGGTGATTCTTGAGATTGCTGATCTCGTTCATCATCTGCTCATCAATGGCAAGACGACCAGCGGTATCGACGATGACCACGTCGTTGCCATTGGTCTTAGCCTGCTGGATGGCATGGTCGGCAATCACGCACACATCCTTGTTGTCTGGCTCGCTATATACAGGAACACCCACTTGCTCGCCTACCACCTTCAACTGGTCGATAGCGGCAGGACGATACACGTCACAAGCCACGAGCAGAGGTTTCTTACCTTTCTTCGTCTTGAGCATGTTGGCAAGTTTGCCACTGAATGTGGTCTTACCCGAACCTTGCAAACCGCTCATCAGGATGATGGCAGGGTGACCTTCGAGCTTGAGTGGAGCTTCCTCGCCGCCCATCAACTCAGCCAACTCATCGTGTACCAACTTGACCATCAACTGTCCTGGCTTCACGGCTGTGAGCACGTTCATGCCCAACGCCTTCTCCTTCACCTTGTTGGTGAATTCCTTAGCCACCTTATAGTTGACATCGGCATCAAGGAGTGCACGACGCACGTCCTTCATGGTTTCAGCCACGTTGATCTCGGTAATCTTACCTTCACCCTTCAATATTTTAAAAGAGCGCTCTAATCTATCACTTAAATTCTCAAACATGTTTTAATTCGTCTTTTTGTTTTGGCTACAAAATTACTATTTTTTGCGAAATGCACCAACTATTTTTTCACAAAAATGCTGAATTATCCGTTTTTAGGGGTATTTTATACCTTAATAATATAAAAAGAGCCGAATTTACTCTTCTTTTTTGAACATATCCAAGCTGACCGGCTTGTCCCTGTGCAACTTATCTATCGCCTTGCCAGTCTTGACAATCACGTCACCGATTTGCTCAGCTTTCTTTTGCTGCGGAGTCATTTTCTCGCCCTTGTACTCCACCAGTCCTGAGTCTCGCTTCTCCAGTTCCACCTCGTAAGGTGTCTTCAACTGATACTTCTTGCCAGTCGCCTTTTCGTAAGCCGAGACGATAGGGTCCTTGCGATCGTACTCGCCCAGCAGTTTCTTGGCTTTCTGCAGATGCTTGTGGTCACGTCTGCCTCGCTTGTCGAGCATATTCGCCAGGTCGAAGGAAGCACCAGTAACGGGTCCACCATACTGGCTAGCCGACTCGCTGATTTGGTCCTCCATGTCCCTCACGTGCTGCTGGTTCTTTCCCCAGACCTCCACCGTTCCTAGCTGTTGACTTTCGGGCAAGAGGAAGACGGTATCGGGGAGGTTCTTCAGATAGATGGTGGTTTTCAGGTAACCCTGCTTGGAGACCGTGGCGGAATCGAACTGATACTTCATGGTGAAATAGCCACGATAGTCGGTTCGCGCCCAATGGTTGTTGTCGGTATGGATGAGCGCCTCACGGATAGGCACATGGTCTTCCGCACTGGCGATGACGCACGTCTTCTGCGCCTTCGCCAACCCCACAATCATCAAGAGACATATCATTAATAAGAGTTTCTTCATTTCTGCTATTTTTCTTGCAAAAATATATAAAATAAAAATATCTTCCAAAACCCATCGAAAGTTTTGGAAGATATTAATGCGATTTAAAAGTCTATAACGTTTGCGCTTCGCCATCGGGCGAACTGCGCCTTTGCAGATCTAAATCCTATTCAGCCTCCGTGGTGCCATTCTCCTCGATGCGCTTCGCCTCCTCGAGCAACTTGATGGCATCCACATACTGGGCGATGCCTTGCGCCACCTCCTTGGCAGCCTTCATCGCCAAGACCACGGTCTGCGGACGGTGAACGACATCACCTCCGGCAAACACACCTCGGCGGGTGGTCATACCGAACGGACGCTCCACCACCTTGACATAGCCTTTCTCGTCCACCTCGATACCAGCTGTCGTGGAGACGATGCGGTTGGCAGGACGGGAACCGATGGCGAGATAGATGCGATCGAACTTCTCCACACGCTCGCCCTCAGGGGTGTTGAGTACACAACTGCCCAGTCGGCCGTTCTTGCCCTTGAGGAATGCCTCGACAGTGGTCTTCCACTCAAACTTGACACCTTCCTTCACTGCCTCCTCATATTCACTCTGGATGGCAGGCATCTCCTCCTGGGTCTTGCGATAGAGCACAGTGACGTCGGCACCGAGACGGATGGCTGTACGAGCGGCATCCATCGCCACATTGCCACCACCGATGACGCCTACCTTCTCACCGTCACGCAGAGGCACCATATCACGAGTCAAGGCACCCTCGTTGTAAGCATTCACGTTGTGAAGGAAGTAGTTGCTCTGGCTCACGCCGTGCAACTTGGCACCTGGAGTGGAGTCCATATTTTGAGGTACGCTCGTGCCCGTACCCATAAAGATGGCATCATAGCCGGCACGGAAAAGGCTGTCGATGGTGACATTGTTCTCACCCACCATACAGTTGGTAATGAACTGCACGCCCAGCGCCTCTATCTTCTTGATTTCCTCTCTCACCACGCTCTTAGGCAGACGATACTCAGGGATGCCGTACATCAAGACACCGCCTGGCTCAGCCTGTCCCTCGAAGATGGTGACGTTGAATCCTTGGCGAGCCAAGTCGCCAGCCACCGTCAAGCCCGCAGGACCCGAACCGATGACTGCCACACGTCCACGTGTCTTCTGAGGCAATTTCTCACGAGAGAGTTTCATCTTGGTATCGAAGTCAGCAACAAATTGTTCCAACTTACCTATCTGCACAGGCTTACCCTTCTTGCCGAGCACGCAATGTCCCTGGCACTGTTTCTCGTGAGGACAAACTCGTCCGCAGATGGCAGGCAAGTTGCTCTTGGCATTGATGATGGACATCGCCGCACCCATGTTGCCCATGGACAACTCGTGCACGAAGTCTGGAATATCATTCTCGATAGGACATCCCTTGCGGCACTGAGGAATCTTGCAATGCAGGCAACGCTTGGCTTCTTCTATCGCCTCCAGGGTAGAGAAACCTTCGTTGATAACTTGGAAGCCAGCCATTGGCTCCGTCTCTTGCGCTGCACCTTGCTCAGCATCTAACTTAGCTTCCGTTGCTGCACCTTGCTCAGCATCCACAAGGGGCTTGTTATTCTGTTGCTCAATCTGTTCACTCATAATCTTTCTACATTAATATTATTAGTTAGAAAAATACTACTCTTCTTTTTCATTTTGTAGTTTGCGAGTGCAAAGTTACGATTATTTTTCGAAACCGAGCATACTTTGCTATCAAAAACATCAGAAAACGCTTGTTTTTGTTGGCTTTTTGTAAAAACAAGAAGGAATAAGGGGTATTTCTTGCTGATTTCGTTGTTGATTCTCTGTTTCTTGCTGATTTCGTTGTCGATTCTCTATACTCTCGATTTTACATGAATTCCAGAAACACTTGTCGATATGTTTTTCAGAAACACTTGTTAACAATATTATCCCATATTCGTTAACAAAGAGTTAAAAAACGGCATTTCCCAGCATTTTCCGAAAAAAACTTGCCGAAAAATTTGGAGATAACCAAAAAAGCAGTATCTTTGCATCAGTTTTCGCATATATTTGGGCAAATGGGGGTTGTCGTGAGACTGTACCCCATTTGTTTTTTTGTTTTATAGGGGTTATGTTTTATCCGATTCGATAGAACTTCCCAATCAACTAGATTACAAATTTCATAAGAATAACAAAGATGAAAATACTTCCAGAAGAACAATATAAATACATCAAACTTACTCTCCCTGATGGTAGCTGCGCCGAAGGACGGCGAGTGCTATTGCATGCTTGTTGTGCTCCTTGCTCATCAGCCATCGTAGAATGCATGTTGCGCAACAAGATGGAGCCTACCGTGTTTTTCTCCAACAGCAACATCTATCCACTACAGGAATACGAGATTCGCAAGCATGAGTTGATTCGCTTTCTGAAGGAGCAAGGCGTTCCTTTCGTGGAGGACGAATACGACCACGAGCAGTGGCTGACGGCGATCAAGGGCTTGGAGGGTGAGCCGGAAAGAGGTTCCCGTTGTTCCGCCTGCTTCCAGTTTCGCTTGCGTCGGGCAGCCCGCTATGCCCAGGAGCATGGATTTTCACTCCTCACCACTACCCTCGCCTCGTCTAGATGGAAGAACATCCACCAGATAGACACCGCCGGACATATCGCCGTGGGCGACTGCCCTGACGTGGAATGGTGGGAGCAGAACTGGCGCAAGGGCGGACTGCAAATGAGAAGAAACGAGCTTTTGCACCTCAACGAGTTCTACAACCAGCTATATTGCGGCTGCGAGTTCAGTCTCGCCTCTTCCACTGCCATGAGAGCCAAGACAGAGGAAGGGAAACTTGGGGAGTGAAAAGCACAATAGTTCTTGTCTAAAAAAACTGTGACAACTGTGACGTGTGACAAAATGTGTGTGTGTACTTTGGATTGTAAAAGGCGACAATCCGCATAAAATGTTTGAAGTCAAAGGCTGTTGTCTTAACTTCTCAGCTACCATAGGGAGCGGTAACTCCCTTTAACTCCTTAACTTCTCGTGCAAGTAATAGAAGTTAGGGGAATGAAAACGCCTCAGCTTTCTGCTAAAAAAAACAGAAAACTGAAGCGGATTCCTTTATCTGATTTTGCCTTTGAAAAGGCTATCTCGTTTTATGATAGTCCAACAATATCAGTTTATGAAAGACCGACAATCTCACCATTCACTACATCAATGCGCTCCGCCTGAGGGCTCTTTGGCAAACCAGGCATACGCATGATAGGACCGGCAATGACGACAATCATCTCGGCACCCATGTTGACGGTGATGTCTCTTACATGAAGCTCGAAACCTTCCGTAGGACCGTATGCCTTGGCATCCGTAGAGAAACTATACTGCGTCTTGGCGATACAGATAGGGAACTTCTCTGCGCCCAACTTCTTAATCTCCTCGATCATCGCCTTGGCAGAATCGCTCATCGTCACGCTGCCAGCGCCATACAGATTGAAAGCGACATCCTCTATCTTCTTCTCCACAGGCTCATCGTCCTTGTAAGCGAAGTAAAGAGGTGCTGATGGATGCTCATCAATGGTCTTCACCACGAGATTTGCCAACTCAACAGCGCCCTTGCCACCCTCGGCAAACGCATTGTTGACTGCAAATCCACATCCCATCTCCTCGCAATGCTGACGCAAGACCTCAATCTCCTCGTCGGTATCGGTAGCAAACTTGTTGAAGGCGATCACCACGGTCTGTCCGAAGCTCTGCAAGTTCTTCACGTGCTTGTCGAGGTTCCAATAGCCATTCTTCATGCCCTCGATGTTTGGCTTCTTGATGTCTTCCTGAGCCACGCCACCGTGCATCTTCAAGGCTTGCAAGGTAACAACCAAGACAGTGAGGTCTGGCTGCAAACCAGTCTTGCGGCACTTGATGTCATAGAACTTCTCTGCACCCAAGTCGGCACCGAATCCAGCCTCCGTGATAGCATAGTCGCCATATTCAAGAGCTGCCGCCGTAGCCATCACAGAATTACATCCGTGGGCGATGTTGGCGAATGGACCGCAATGTACGAAAGCAGGAGTTCCCTCTGTCGTCTGCACGAGGTTTGGCTTGAGGGCATCCAAGAGCAAAGCCACGATGCTGCCGCCCACTCCCATATCCTTCACGGTGAATGGTTTGTCATCCTCTGTGATGCCGAGCAAGATGTTGTCGATGCGACGGCGAAGGTCTTCGAGACTCGTGGCGAAGCACATGATAGCCATGATCTCTGATGCAGGGGTGATGTCGAAGCCAGCCTCAGTCTCGATGCCGTTCTTGTCACCAATGCCCGTGATGATGCGACGCAAGCCACGATCGTTGACATCCATCACACGACGCCAAAGAATCTTCTTCAACTTGAATCCCTCTGCCTCATGCTGATAACGATAGTTGTCGAGCAAGGCAGCAATCATGTTGTTCGCCTCCGTGATGGCATGGAAATCGCCCGTGAAGTGGAGGTTGATCTTGTCCATTGGCAACACCTGGGCATAGCCGCCACCAGCAGCGCCACCCTTCATGCCGAAGCAAGGACCGAGGGATGGCTCACGCAGAGCGACAACAGCCTTCTTGCCTATCTGCTGCATACCGAGTGCCAAACCTACACTCACGGTAGTCTTGCCATTGCCAGCCTTGGTAGGACTGATGGCTGTGACCAAGATGAGGTGATGACCGGCAAACTTAGACTTGTCGATGGCACCCGTTTCCACCTTGGCGATGTAACGACCATAATTCTCGATTTGCTCCTCCTTCAAGCCCAACTCCTCAGCGACCTCGTTGATAGGGCGTAATTTTACTAATCTTGCAATTTCAATATCTGATAACATAACTATTGTTTTTAATATATTCTATTATTTTTCTTGTACAAAATGCTTTTTTTGCTAGCGACTTCTGCGAAATCACTTGATAGCGCCAATGATCTCGTTGACGGAAGAGCAGCCATGAGCATCGAGCCAGTCGTTGATGCCATCCTTCACCTTCTTGGTCACGGCAGGGTCCACGAAGTTGGCTGTACCGATTTCTATCGCCTTAGCACCACACATCAAGAACTCTATCGCATCCTTGGCTGTAGAGATGCCTCCCAAGCCTACCACTGGAATCTTCACGGCATGAGCCACATCATAGACCATACGCAGTGCCACTGGTTTGACGCAAGGACCGCTCAAGCCTCCCGTGCGGATGCTCAACAGTGGTTGGCGCTTCTCGATATCCACCGCCATTCCCATCAGGGTATTGATGAGGGAAACGGAATCGGCACCCTCTGCCTCACAAGCACGAGCGATGTCGGCGATATTGGTTACGTTTGGCGACAACTTCACGATAAGCGTCTTGTGATATGCCTGGCGCACAGCCTTCACCACGCTGGCAGCTCCTTCGCAAGTGACACCGAAAGCCATACCGCCATCCTTCACGTTAGGGCAAGAGATGTTGAGTTCGATGGCTGGAATCTTGTCCAGTTCATTGATGCGAGCCGCACAAGCCGCATAGCTCTTTGGGGAATGTCCCGACACATTGACGATCATATTGGTATCTATATCCTTGATCTGTGGATAGATATGATTGCAGAAATATTCCACGCCCTTGTTCTGGAGTCCCACGCAGTTCAGCATACCCTGCGCAGTCTCAGCCATGCGAGGATAGTCATTACCCTCACGAGGCTCTAGGGTGGTTCCCTTTACGATGATGCCACCGATTTCCTCCAATGGCACGAAGTCTGCAAATTCCAGACCGTAGCCGAAGGTTCCCGATGCCGTCATCACAGGATTCTTCAATTTCAACTGATGTATGTTTACACTTAATGAAGCCATAATATTTTACATTTTTAATCAGAATGCCTTTCGACTGGCATTCCCTTTATTTTACATTTCTAGCGAAAATCGCCCTCCCATCAATAGGAGCGACTCGCTATCCTTCCCCTCTTAGAGTTCCCAAAGAAGGTTCTTGATATTGATGACAGGACCATCCTTGCAGACGCATTGGTTTCCCTTGCTAGTTTTCTCCACACAACAGAGGCAAGCACCCACGCCACACGCCATCTTGTTCTCTAGAGAAACCTCGCATTCCACGTTGGCTTTGTTGGCATAACGAGCCACGCTCACCATCATCGGTTTCGGACCGCAAGTGGAAATCATATCGAAACTCTCTCTCTGAAGAATGGAATGGTTGGTGACGAAACCTTGCTCTCCTGCACTACCATCCTCGGTGGTGATGCAGACACGACCTATCTTGGCAAACTCATCCAGTTCGAGGAGGTCCTTATCGGTACGAGCACCCAAGAGGAACACTGGCTCGGCTCCCATATCCTTGATACGCTTTCCGAAGTAAAGCAATGGAGCCACGCCGACACCGCCACCTACCAAGAGGAACTTCTGTCCCTGGCTCGTTGGCATCGTGAAGCCATTGCCCAGAGGCAGCACACAGTTGAGGTGATCGCCAGCCTTGAGTGTACCCAACTGGCGAGTGCCATCACCCACCATCGCTACAAGCAGCCATAGTTGGTTGGACTCATAATCTACAAAATTCACGGAGATAGGGCGGCGGAGCATGGTAGTAGGAGAATGATCTACTCGAACTTCGACAAACTGTCCTGGCAAGATTTCTGGCAGAGGCTTTTCATCGGTAAGCTTGATCAAGATGTGCTTATCGCTCAATGGCTCTACCGAAACCACGTTGAGGTCTAAAATGTATTTTTTCATCGTTACGATTTTGATTGTTCTTGTTCGTTAGGAGATGCAGTTTCCCATCATGTGAGAAAACAAAAAATTGCATTACCTTTTTAGTTATGATGCAAAGGTAATGCAATTTTTCGACACTACGAAAGAAAAGAGAATATATTTTGATTTTTAAACACACATATAACTTAATAATAGCTATTTCTTTGGTACGAAAGTCTCCCAAGTCTGATCATCATAGAAAATACGAATCTCGGTAATCTTTCGCTGCGGTTTGTCAATATATTTCACAACTTCTTGCGCTCTATTTTTTAGTGTCGAATTGACACCGGGCATTTGAGGGGTATCGAAGAGAGAGCCTTGAGCCACCTGAGAAGTTGGGATTCTCTTATTATTATAATAGGTAGGGGAGGCTGAGGCATCACCTACACCCATCTGACCCTCCCCAGAGTGCTCATCCTCGAAGTCCAGAGCCATACCTTCTATCTGAGGACTGGCATCACTGGAGCCATCGGAACCTGTAGCGGATGGGGCCTGAGCCACCACGGAATTGACATACATCGGTTCGACACCATAGAGCAACCAACTCAGATTGATCTGAGGAAACTTTTGATGAATCGCATCAACAATATTGAGGGTCGGTTTGGTACGATCCTTGAAGATGCCACTCAACTGTGCTGGAGAGATTCCTAGGAGTTGTGCGAAACTTTGCTGCGTGAGGTGCTGCGCCTCCATGATGTGTCTGATTCTATCTTTCATATCCTAATCGTTTACATTTTATAGATGAAATTGAAGCTTGTCCGACAGCCAACTGGGCGGTGTGAGCCATGTGCTTTTTCGGAACAAGTTGGTAAAATGCCTCGAAAAGAGGTTATTTTCTTAGACTTTACAAAGGTAAAGCATTTTTTTGAATTATGCAAGAAAATGAAGAATTATTT
>ERZ1026894.1466-NODE-1466-length-13854-cov-4.024422_pt1 | contig 13854 bp, 10 predicted proteins | sample MGYA00380177_ERZ1026894 | MGnify/ENA primary metagenome ERZ1026894 (study PRJEB33269, sample SAMEA4719813) | human gut metagenome | biome: human-associated habitat; feature: organic feature; material: feces | place: Cameroon | collected 2013-10 ... | reverse complement strand
CCCTGCATCTTCCGATCCTCCTCGTACCAGTCGCACAAGAAGCAGATTATGGTGGTAGTAAAATAAATCTTTTAAAAATACCGTAAGGATTTAATCCTTACGGTATTTTGTATCAATCACTTTTCTATTTGTATTATCCAGGAAATTATATACTGTGACTGCTACCGATACACTGCTTTTTTCGGTGCTCCACATTTTCTGAATACTGTTTTGTATAACTCAGCCTTATTCTTTGGGACCTTAAATACCGCGTTCCGGTGGATTCCGTAAAATGCTTTGCTTCCCACATTCGTTTTTGTCAGCATAGTCGTTTTTACCACGATCATTTTGAGATTACTGCATCCTTTAAAGGCATTGGCCTCTATTTTTGTTATATTACTGCCCAGCACAACTTTTTTGATCTTTTTATTGTTCCGGAATGCTCCCTTTGCAACGGACGTCACCTTATATGTTACTCCATTGATCGACACGGTCTTAGGAATCACTACCTTCGAGCCCTTATCACCTCCCTGATAAGAAACCGTAGGATTCTTATCGGATGCTCCTGTTACCAGATAAGAAACGCCCGAAGAGGTTTTGAGCTTCTCTCCTTTGGCTGCCGGAGCCTGTGTCGAAGTTTCAGGCTTTGGTTCCTCTGTTGACGGAATCTGTGTCGGAGTTCCAGGCTTTGGTTCCTCTGTTGACGGAATCTGCGTCGGAGTTCCAGGCTTTGGTTCCTCTGTTGCCGGAACCTGCGTCGGAGTTCCAGGCTTTGGTTCTTCCGTTGACGGAGCCTGCGTCGGAGTTCCAGGCTTTGGCGTTTCACTTGTCCCCGGTTTCGGGTTCTCTGTTGACGGAACCTGCGTCGGGGTTCCCGGTTCCGGTGTTTCACTTGTCCCCGGCTTTGGACTTTCCGGCACCGGAGTTTCACTCGTTCCGGGCTTTGGCCCCTCAGTCCCTGACGGAAGCCTGTCAATGATCACGGATTCCTTTTTGTCGTGGCATACCGTACATTCCTCATGCTTCTTTCCTGTTTCTGTCTCCGTTGCCTCTTTGTCGATCACCCATTCATAGGTATGCTTTCCTGTTGCTTCCGTTACAATACCGCTCTTCATCACGTCATGACAAATGCTGCATTCGGTATGTCCCAAGCCGGTCTGTCCACAGGTTGCTTCCTTTTCTCCCTCTCCCGTATAAAGGATCGTTTCGTCCTCCCGGCAGGCAGCTCTGGTGATCCGGAACACATACTCTGTATCCTGATAGTTTGACGCATCACTTCCCTCATAACATGCCTTTGCCTCTGTCACTTCTCCCGCAGTAAGTGCTTTGTCTGCGTCTTTCTCAATCCATTTCCAGTTCTCAGGCAGGGGCACTTCAGATACCTTCTTACAGGTATTTTCCACCTGAATAGTCGTAGACTCCAACATCCCCGGTATCTGCCCGGATGGTTCAATGGTAAAGGACAGCGTAACCATCCCTGTGAGACGATTGATACCGGTCAGGGTAACCTGTGCTGTTCCTGCTGTCACATTATCCGTATACTTCACTGTATAATCCGTATCCTGTACAAAGGTTTCTCCCTTATGGCTCACTACCACCTCCGGCGTCTGCTCCCGGCGGAAATATTCACAGGTATATGTTTCCTTCTGACTGTCTTTAAACAGAACAGAAATGTCCTTCATGGCATATACCGCCCAGACAATATTATCCCGGATCACGGTTTGATAAGCCTCTCCGAAAGAATCTTTTATTACAAATTGATCCGGATCTGACAGGATTCCATCGCCGGCTGTCAGAAGCTTTCCTGCACTGTCCGCAATGATGGACAGTGGATTTTTTTCTGAACCGCTGTTTTCCAGAGTCAGATCACAATCTTTTCCGATCTGAAGAGAACCGGTGATCTTCTTTCCACAAAGATCTAATGTAAATCTACCCTTGTCCGGATGATAGATTTTCTCTCCATCAATGTCCTGCCACAGCTTTACCCTGCAGCCGTCCTGTGTCATAGCATAGGAAAATGCCTCTGCCAGATCATCAAATGCTCTCACCTCTCCCGTATCGGTCGTCACAAGAGCTTCCGCTTTCTGACCACATACTGTACAGACATAGTCGTCATCATATTGATGAGGCTCCTTCGGAATCATAAACTGCTCCGCACTCTCCACATCGTTTCCATCTTCATCAAAATATTTCTCGACACCATCCTCTGTATAAGACCAGTATTCCTTATTGCCGATGGCACTGCAGGATGCTGCTACTGCCTTATGGTGGGTTAATGGGATCCGAATCGGTTCACCGCCCCGGACATATCCTTGTCCTGAAACATAATAATCATACTCCCCCCACTGGGAATATTGTTCCTCCTCTTCCTCCGGATAATATAAGCGATACCAGCCGGCTGCTCCAGCGTGTGGACCTCCGTTAAGATGACCGTCCCCTAATATAGGCAGATTCGCAGTCAGCATCACAACTCTTTCATCTTTATATACAGAAACTGCTGTTGCAGTCCTCCAATTTCCCGAACTGCCACCATCTTTGACGATGATCTTAGGATAGTCGCTAAATCCACGTATTTCAATAGAACAACTACTATTTATCCGTATCGCATCAAGAGCATCACATCGATAAAATGCATAGTCTTTGATAATCTGTACATTTCTCAGATCAATCGTTTCAGACAACGGAGCATAGTAAAATGCAAAACGCCCTACGGCAGTAACATTCTGCTCTCCTGAAACCTCTGTAAGAGCGGTATATGGATTAACATTACTATCACCAAAATAAAAAGCATAATTTCCAATCTCGATCTCACTGCCTTCAAATACAACCTTTCGGATTTGGTCAGCATACGCACTCCATGGAGCTATAGTGTGGTTATATTCCGTATCAATATCACTCCAATAATCTTCCATCCTGCCGCTTCCGGATATAATGAGCACTCCACTCTCCTCATCAAATGCCCATGTAAGGTTACTTCCATCCCCCTGCGCACCGCAATTCCCACTGACTGCAGGTCCGGACGCCGCACTGCTCTCCGGCAATGCACTATTTTCCGGCTCTCTACCGCTCCCTAATGCCTCACTGCTCACAGCCCCTGTGCTGTTATCTTCCTCTGCATGTACTGTCACACCGTCAAAGCTGCTGCCCACCGTCAAACACAGCAGCAAACAGCTAAGGATCCCCGCAAGGATACGTTTTCCCTGTTTCCTTCTTTTCCTCATACAACTCTCCTTTTCTGAATCACTTTTCTTGTTTATCTCAACATTTCGCATGTATGAGACTTTATGTCTCATATAATATTAACGAACATCTTGTCCTGCGTCAAGTTTTGGAGACCCGATCCATCACATATCCTCTCTCCTCTGTTTCATAGCTATTTTATTCTCATACATTGCCCCGTCTGCCTGCTCTAACAGCTCCTCCACATTCTGATCCATAGACGCTGTCCACGCATATCCCATTGCCGCTGATATCTCAATATCACTCTGCCGGTCTGCACTCTCCACTTCCGCCTGGATATAAGCCATACATTGTCTGACCTCCTCCTCCGTTACATCCTTAAGACTCACCACAAATTCATCCCCGCCAATGCGGTAACAGTTTCCCCTGCCACCCACACCGGCACGGATACATTCAGCAATCCCGATGAGAAGCTCATCCCCCTTCTGATGACCAAGGGTATCGTTGATCTTCTTGAGATTATTGGCGTCGATCATAATGTATGCAAAAGAGCCTCTATGACCGGCCACCAGCTTCTGCTCTTCCAGAAAGGCCGCCCTGTTTCCAAGCTCCTTCATCATATCCTGAAACGCCATCCTGGTATGCTCTGCCCCAATCATAACAACCAGCGGAACAAGCTTCCAAATATAATTTATGGAGTACATCAGCAGCAAAACGATAAATATATTCTGCAGCATGCGAAACATCCGTTTATTACCGGGAAGCATCTTTTCCGTAAATCCCAACAGAGCAACAGGCAGTCCGTAAAAGGCCAAAAATGATATTAACTCCACAAGGCCTGTCCTCTTGGTAAAGATCACAAGCAGATTAGAATCCGTCACAATCCACACTCCGGTCAGCAATATGTAGGCTCCCAGACTGAGCATGGCATCGCATCGTTCATGCACCCGGGCAGATCTCATATATAGCCCCACAATAATACTTGTAATGCCAAAAAGCTAAGCTGCAATAACAAAGACAAATACATATATATTACTCCGGATCAGAAACATATACATCCCAAGCAGGTCCCCGACATAAGCCTCCGACTGTTTTATGGTTCCCATGGAGGACAAAGCCACACCGTCAAACTCAATCTGAAGTTCTGAACAGGCAGGAATACAAATTAACTGTATGGAACCACCATCTCCTTTAGAGCCATCGTAAACCACTTTCCCGTCTGCCGTTACCTGATAGCCTGTCAGATGGGATCTGAGCAGCATAACCTGTTCTGACTCAGAAACCTTTTCTCCGCTTTCTGCCTTTCCGTCCGGCTTTCGCTCTGCAAGGGATTCTCCTGCTTCCTTTCTGTTTATGTCCATACTTCCAATCACACTCTGCCCGGAAGCATTCTTCTCCACAGCCCAGGAAATATCTACTCTCGCAACATTTCCATAAAAAAGTCCGCCTGATATTTTGTGAGAATTGATACTGACATATAATGCAGCTGCCATAAAAACATACTGATACATAATAATAACCATTTTACTCGTTTCATTACCAAAAACCTCTCATTAGTAAAATCACCTTGACACCACATATCATACAGTTTCTGCTGCTTAATGCCTCTCCGACTTCCGTAAGAAATACGCAATATCGTGATACACCCGGAAACGTCCCTTTTCATTCAGGATCTCATGACGCATGCCCGGATACAGATGGAAAGAAACACGATCATAGCCACGCCCTTTCAAATGCCGTACTGCCTGCAAAAGCTTTTTCCGGCCTCCGAGACACGGATCATCCTCTCCCGATACAAAAAGGATCGGCAGATTTGGATTTCGTACCTCCCATCCCTTTCTGTCATAGGTGCTCCGCATCAGCCATAACAGGGATTCGTACCCATTCAGCGTAAAGGTAAAGTTGCAAAGGGGATCTTTATTGTACTTCTCCACCACCGTGTGATCGGAACAGATCCAGGCGTGGATCAGCTTTTCTGCCCGGAACGGACGATCAAACATATTGGCAAAGATCCCGTCTGCCAATATACTCCTGCTGTGGGGATCCTTCATTTTCTGAAGCATCTGTATCAATGCAGAACCAAAAGGTGCCATTGGATTTTTGCCCGGACAGCCACAGACGATCAGCCCATCTAACTCCCGGTCATACTTTTTCAGATAACAGCGTACCGCCAGTGATCCCATGCTGTGTCCCATCATAAAATAAGGCAGACCCGGGTATTGCTTCTTAATGATCCGTGTGATCTGGTGCAGATCTCTTACCAGAAATCTGCCTCCGTCTTTGCCAAAATATCCAAGCCCTGCCGGAATATCCTGCTTCTTTCCTAATACTTTATCTGCATCGGCCGAAACTGCTTCCCTGCGGCTCGCACCATGCCCCCGGTGATCATGGATCACACAAAGATATCCTCTCTCTGCCATATATCTCATAAACGGCAGGTATCTCTCCTTATGCTCACACATGCCATGGGCTATCTGCAATACAGCTCTGGGACGGGATGGAATCACCATCATTCCCTCTAACGGCATCCCATCCTGTGCCGAGGCGATTACAAAATATTTACGATGAATCCCCCCCGGCCGCTCTGTTTTATCTGCACGATACCGGCTTTCAGAAGCTGTCATGCTCTGTCGTCTTCTCTTTGCTGCTGTCCATTTTTTCGTACATCTTTTTTGATTCATATGCATCCACTCCTCTATGAATGTATCAATCTCCATGCCTTTCACTCACATTTTCCGGCAATATCCTTTGATCTGCATTTCAATACTGTAATCTCCTCCTGCGTGAGTCTGCGGTATTCGCCCGGTGCCAGACCCGGATCAAGCACAAGCCCTCCCATGCTCAGACGTTTCAGATAAAGTACCGGATGGCCCACGGCTGCCAGCATTCTTTTAACCTGATGAAATTTTCCTTCACAGATGGAAAGTTCCAGACAAGACTCGTCCGCTCCCGGATAGCCTGGATCCTCCGGGACCATATCAAGCTCCTTTTTATCCAGACAGCGCACCTTTGCCGGCCGCGTCAGCTTGTCCTCTCCGATATCCACGCCCTTTTCCAGACATTCCACCTCATTATCCCCTAATGTACCCATAACACGGACAAAATATGTCTTCCACACATGCTTTCCCGGTGCCAGCAGCTCATGGGATAATGCTCCGTCATTAGTGATCAAAAGCAGTCCTTCCGTATCCTTGTCCAGTCTGCCGACCGGAAAGATATCCTTTTTGCTGCTGTCCGTGATCAGGGACAGTACCGTCCGGCAGGTGTTGTCCTTTGTGGCCGATACGACACCCTGTGGTTTATTCAACATATAATATACATATTTTTCATAAGAGACCTTCTCTCCGTCCAACTCCACATTGTCCTCTTCTGTCACCTTCTGCTCCGGTCCCGATGCCGGAGCTCCATTGACAAAAACACGGCCTGATTTGATGAATTTCTTCACCTCAGACCGTGTTCCCATGGACATCTGTGCCAAATATTTATCTAACCGCACAATGTTTCCTCTCTTAATACTATATTAATTCGTTGTACATATCTTCATACTTCTTGGCAGAATGATTCCAAGAGAAATCCATTGCCATGCCACGGTCAATGATCTTATTCCACTCTCTCTTGCGATTATAATATACATCCTTTGCATAACGGATAGTCGCCAGCATCTCATGTGCATTGTAATTTGCAAAAGAGAATCCGGTTCCTTTTCCCTCATACTCATTGTATGGCTCTACCGTATCTTTCAAACCGCCGGTCTCGCGGACAATCGGCACCGTACCATAACGAAGACTCATCAACTGACTCAATCCACACGGCTCAAACAGAGATGGCATCAGAAATGCATCACACGCCGCATAAATCTTGTGGGAACGCTCATTGGAGTAGAAAATATTCGCAGAAACTCTTCCATGATATTTCCACTCGAAGTGACGGAACAGATTTTCATAACGCTCCTCACCGGTACCGAGAACTACAAGCTGTGTATCCTCGGCGCAGATCTCCTCGATCACATAATCGATCAGGTCAAAGCCCTTCTGATCTGTCAGTCTGGAAACAATACCGATCATAAATGTCTTGTCATTCTGATCCAGTCCCAGCTCCTTCTGAAGACCTCTCTTATTCTTGATCTTCTCCTTACGGAATGTCTTTGCATTGTAATTTGCGTAGATCAGAGGATCTGTCTCCGGATTGTACTCATCATAATCAAGACCGTTTACAATACCACGCAGGCAGTTGCTGCGGGCACGCATCAGACCGTCCAGATGCTCGCCGTAAAATGGCATCTTGATCTCCTCTGCATAGGAATCACTGACTGTCGTTACCATGTCAGCATATACGATACCACCCTTGAGATAATTGGCATCTCCATATGCCTCCAGCTTATCACTGGTGAAATAGTACTCATTCAGTCCTGTGATGTCGATCACCTTCTGCTTATCCCAGATACCCTGGAACTTCAGATTATGTATGGTCATAATAGTCTTGATGCCATGGTAGAATGAATTATCGTTAAAACTATCCTTGATATATACCGGGATCAGACCTGTCTGCCAGTCATGACAGTGAATGATATCCGGTCTGAAATCCAAAGAAGGCATTGCTGATAATGCTGCCTTACAGAAAAATGCAAACTTCTCAATATCCTCATAAATATTGCCATATGGGTGGAAACCTGCAAAATAGAACTCATTGTCAATAAAATAGAAATGAACTCCCTCATACTCCATCTCTAAAATACCAACATACTGGCTTCTCCAGGCCAGATCCATATAAAAATGCGTCTTGTACTGCATTTTATCCTTCCACTCCTGTGGAATACATGCGTACTTCGGAATCATAACACGCACATCATACTCTTTCTTGTTAAAGTACTTTGGCAGCGACCCCACAACGTCTGCCAGTCCTCCGGTTTTCACAAAAGGAACACACTCGGAAGCCACGAATAATATGTTTTTCATATACACCCTCCATTCAGTTTGTAAACTCCAATGTATGCCACGGATCTTTCTCTGTGTCCGCGCATCATAATGTATTAATTATACCTTATTTCGCAGCTTGTGAAAAGTGTTTTTTATGAAAAGTTGCGTATTTTGCGTCCGGTATATAAGAATCCCTCTCAGGCACGAAGCTTATATTCTAACCGGATCTTATCTGCGATCAGTGCAATAAACTCCGAGTTGGTTGGCTTTCCTTTACCGGAATTGACCGTATAGCCAAATAGCTCCTCAATGGTCTCCATTCTGCCACGGCTCCACGCAACCTCGATCGCATGCCGGATCGCGCGCTCCACCCGGCTGGATGTGGTTTTATAATTCCGTGCGATCGTAGGATACAGCACCTTTGTGATGGCTCCCAGCATTTCATTATCATTGACGGACATAATAATTGCATCCCGAAGATACTGATATCCTTTAATGTGCGCCGGAACACCGATCTCATGGATCACGTCCGTAACATCCGACTCCAATGTATCCGCCATGCGTCTGTGTTTATTCTCAAAAACCGTATTAATGACCCGCTGTTCCCCGGCCGCCATATTTTTTTCATTTTGTCCCACTGCACGCACTCTCGATACCACTACCCGCGTATCAAAAGGCTTGAGAATATAATAGGCCGCTCCCAGCCGGAATGCATTTTCCGTCACCCGCTCCTGGCTCACTGCTGATACCACTACAAATTCCGGCGACATGGTAGGAGCTCCCTTTTTCATCCGTTCCATCACTCCCAGACCGTCCACCTTAGGCATGATCAGATCCAGCAGCACCACATCCGGTCTCAGTGTCGATATCTTATGAAGTGCCTCCTCTCCATCCGAAGCCGTTCCCACGACCTCCATATCACTTTCCCGCTCCAGTGCCTCCTTCAGTATCGTCACGATCCGCTTGTTATCATCTACAACTAAAACCTTGATTGCTTCCATATCCTTTCCCCTTTTCCTTGTGCTGTCCCATTTCCGGTACAACGCATCTTCAACACATTTTCCGTGATCTGACCTGTTTCCATTTCCGCTGTTTCCGGTCTCCTTTCCCACTATTTTAGGTCATTGCAAAGAGTATCCGCAAGCTAAACGCAACTGCATATTTCGACGAAAAAACGGCGGAAATACAAATTTCCGCCGTTTTCTTCTCCAATCCTGCGCCCGCTCTTTGCCGGACTGTTTTGATCCATTCCCAGTCACAAAGCGATCCGGTATTTATTTAAAGAAGCCTTCCATCCGTAGAGATTATCTTTACCTGCCATGGAATCATCTTGCCGCTGTTTTGCAGTGCCGTCTTTACTGCATGCTCCAAGCCGCCACAGCATGGAACCTCCATCCGTACGATCAGCACATTTTGGATATCGTTTTGACGAAGGATCTCCGTGAGCTTTTCGCTGTAATCCACATCATCTAACTTCGGACATCCCACCAATGTTACTCTTCCCCGGATAAAATCCTGATGGAAGGACGCATAGGCATATGCCGTACAGTCGGCTGCGATCAGAAGATCTGCCCCCTGAAAATAAGGTGCATTGACCGGAGCCAGCTTGATCTGAACCGGCCACTGGCGAAGCTCGCTGACTGACTGCCCTCTGCCCTCTGTCACTGCTGCAGGAGCAGCCGGACGCTGAAACTGCATCATCCGGCTGCCCGGACATCCTCCTGCCATTGCCTTTTCCTGCATCTGCCTCTCTTTGGCAGCCTTCTCCGCTTTTGCTTTCATCACTGCCGCCTCATCATAATCCGCTGCCTCTCTCTGTTCAAAGGAGATGGCTCCTGTCGGGCAGGATGGCAGGCAGTCCCCAAGCCCGTCACAATAATCATCCCGCATCAGTTTTGCCTTTCCATGAACCAAACCGATCGCCCCTTCATGACAGGCGTTGACACATAAACCACAACCGTTACATTTCTCTTCATCAATCTTTATGACCTGACGTATCATCTGAAAATCCTCCATTTCTTTTGCAGACAAATCATTTCGAAATTAACACTGGCCAAACTGCTGCCCGCCACGTCTGATCCCGAAATAATATTTTTTGAACTGACACTATCTTACGCAAAATCGAAGGAAATTTCCGTTGTTAAAACAACAAAATCCAAAAAAGAAATCCTTATATCTCATTATTCTACATTTGTCTCACGAAAATAAACATACACTGTGGTACCCTCGCCCAGCTTACTGCGAAGCTCCAGACGCACATTATCATGCAGTGCAATGATATGCTTCACGATCGCAAGCCCCAGACCGGTACCTCCTGTAGACTTGGAACGGCTCTTGTCCACCCGGTAAAATCGTTCAAATATCCTCTCCTGATCCTTCTCCGGAATACCAATGCCGTTATCCTTAACCTCCAGCACAGTCCGGTCAACCTCACGGTACACCGAAACATCCACTCTGCCTCCCGGATTGTTGTAACGGATCGCATTGTCACAGAGATTGTAGATCAACTCGTCCATCATCTGCCGGTTTGCCATAACCAGCTGCTTCTCCCCGGAGAAGGAAATGCGGACCTGATGCTTCTCGGCTGCCATCTGAAGCATTTCTACGCTGTTGGCTGCCATCTCGCTGATATCCAGTTCCTCCATAATATCCTCCGTGGTCACATCCAGCTCAGACAAACGAATAATATCATTGATCAGTGTCAGCAGACGATTAGAACTTTTGTGAATCTCTTTTGCAAAGCGTTGTACATCATCCCCTGTGGCAATGCCATTCTCGATGAGTTCCGAATAACCGGAAATTGATGTCAACGGTGTTTTCAGCTCATGGGAAACATTGGCAGTAAATTCCTGACGCATATTGGCATTTCGGATAATGTCCTCATGCTGGGTTCGTATGGTCGTAACATATGGCTCCAGTTCCTCATATACATGATACATGGCCGGCCCATCCAGATTTTGTGCCAGCTCCTCGATAGGCTTTACGATACTCTTTGTCAACGCATGGGACAACAAAACACATGCTGCAAACAAAAGGATACTAAGAGCCACAAGTCTTGGTACCGTACTGATCAGAATGCCTGTCATACTGCTTACTTCCTTGGAAATACGAAGTACATCTCCATTGTCCAGACGGACAGCATAATAAAATGCGCTTTTCCCCATAGTCTGGGAATTACGGACAGCCTTTCCCTCCCCATCTGCAAATGCAGCCTTGATCTCCGGACGGTTTTTATGATTTCCCATATCCTTTACATCGGCATAATTGTCACAGATTGCCTGGCCATCCGGTCCCACCAGCGTGATCCGGATCCTTTTGGGAATTTCTCTCATATCTGCATGATCCGGATCCGAGACAATATTCCATGCATCCGATTCGATCATCACATCGGCAGAGTTTTTCAGATCCTCGATCACTTCCTTGGTCAAAACTCCATAAAAGACAGTGGCAGAAAGTGCCACTGTCTCCAATATGGTGATAACTGTTAATATGATACACATAAAATTGATCCGCCGTTTCATCCTCAGCCCTCCTCCATTTGTTAAACCAGATTCATGCAATATCCCACATTACGGACTGTCTTAATATACTTTCCGGCATCTCCCAGCTTATGACGCAGTGTTTTAATATGCACATCCAGTGTACGGGACTCAATCTCACAGTTTGCATGCCAGATATGCTCCATAATGCTGTCTCTCGGAAGTACAATCTCCTGATTCTGGGCAAGATAATGAAGCAGCTCATACTCCTTATAGGTCAGCTCTACCGGCTTGTCTTCCACAAATACCTTTCTCTTTTCATCATCTATCACCAGATCCCCGATCCGCATAATTTTCTCCGAATCCTGATCTCCCACACGGCGAAGCAGTGCCTTCACACGGGAAACAAGCTCCATCACACCAAACGGCTTTGTCATATAATCGTCAGCTCCATTGTCCAGCCCCTTGACCTTATCAAGCTCCGTGGTTTTTGCCGTCACCATAATAACCGGGATCTTCCTTGTCTCCCGTCTCTCCCGGAGCTTTTTTAAAATTGTCAGACCATCCTCATCCGGCAGCATAACATCTAACAGGATCAGATCCGGCTTTTTTTCCATAAGCTCTCTGGAAAAAGACTTTCCATCAGCAAATTCTTTGGTCTCGTGACCCGCATTTTTTAATGAAAAGCTCTCAATCTCACTGATATTTTTGTCATCCTCTACAATATAAATCAAAGCCATAATTATCCCGCCTTCCTGATTTTGGAGTAATTGTACCATACAACCACATCAATTAAAATACCCGAAATCCACCGATTCCATGACAGCATCTGCAATATTCACACAGCTGTTTCCCATACGGTCAATGCTGTGAAGAATCTTATTGAATGAAGACGTCAATGCAGCCTTACATTTACCGGTGCTGACACGCTTCATATGATCTTTGCGAAGCTTCAGATCCAGCTCCAGAACCTTGTCTCTCTTCTTAATGATCTTTGCCGCCTTATCCTTATCTCCGGTCTCCATAACCTTCAAAGAAGCGTCATACATATCTCCGATCAGCTTCAGGCTCTTTTCCAGATCCCTTGCCGCATCCTTGGAAAGTACGGACTTTTTCGTTTTCTGTGCTTCCTCCGAAAAGACCGATAAAATATCACCGCAAAGCAGCGAGATCCGGTTTACGTCACTGAGTACATACATAATCCCTGCAGTCTGGGTTGCCTGCTCCTCCGTCAACACACCTGCAGAAAACAGATTGGTCAGATACTCCGTGATTCTGTCATCCAGACTCTGAACCGTCTGAATCTTCTGCTGCAGCTTCTCCTTATATTCTCTGTCTTTGAGAGAAGATACCTCCGCTATCCCCGTGATAATTTCTTTCACAATGCCACTCAGCCGGATCACTTCCTGGGAAACAAGACGAAGTGCTGCTGTCGGCTGGTTGATCAGATTATTATCAAGATACATTGGCTGTGATGCCTCTTTCTCTTTCTGATCTCCCGGTATAATAAACATTACGATCTTTACCAGAAGCCAGATCAGTGGCAGCCATAAAATAGTCATGATCAGGTTAAACCCTGTATGGGCATTGGCAATCTGCCTGGAGATCACCTCCACCTCCGGTCCCTTCGGGGAAATATACTGTATCAGCTTTGCATACGGATGGATAAACCAGATAAAGATCAGGCTTCCGCTGACATTAAACATACAATGTGCCAGAGCTGTACGCTTGGCATCCCTGCTCTGTCCGAGACTTGCCAGTAATGCCGTGATCGTTGTACCAATATTGTCACCTAACAGGATCGGAATCGCTCCCGCCAGGCCAAGGATACTTGCTCCGTTTGGTCCTGCCTGCTCTGCAAAATTCTGTAAAACCGCAATGGTCGCAGAACTGCTCTGTACAACAAGTGTCATTAATGTTCCCACACAAACGCCCAGGATCGGGATGTTAGCCACCTTTGCGATCATTGCCGTAAAGACCGGGCTTCCGGCCAGCGGCTTCATTACATCTCCCATAGTCTCAATTCCTAAGAAAAGAACACCAAATGCAAAAACGGTCTGTCCAATGTTTTTCACCTTCTCGGATTTACATAAGAAAGAAACAATAAATCCGGCAAAAATCAGCACATAAATATAATCGCTGATCTTAAATGCAATGATCTGTGCTGTCATGGTGGTGCCGATATTAGCACCTAATATAATAGAAATTGCCTGTGGCAGATTCATCAGACCTGCGCTGACGAATCCAATCGTCATAACGGTTGTCGCACTACTGCTCTGTAAAACTGCTGTAGTCAATGC
>ERZ1026894.1465-NODE-1465-length-13861-cov-3.655367_pt1 | contig 13861 bp, 12 predicted proteins | sample MGYA00380177_ERZ1026894 | MGnify/ENA primary metagenome ERZ1026894 (study PRJEB33269, sample SAMEA4719813) | human gut metagenome | biome: human-associated habitat; feature: organic feature; material: feces | place: Cameroon | collected 2013-10 ... | reverse complement strand
CACTCGGCTGTTAACCGAGTTGTTGTAGGTTCGAGCCCTACTCGGGGAGTTTTTTTATCAGATACATTAGATACGCCAAGCGGCGATAACACGCGGCTCCATGGTCAAGCGGTTAAGACATCGCCCTTTCACGGCGGTAACACGGGTTCAAATCCCGTTGGAGTCACTATATGGCGCAGTAGCCAAGTGGTAAGGCAATGGTCTGCAACACCAGTATGCGCCGGTTCAAATCCGGCCTGCGCCTCTCAAATCCTTGAAACGCTGATGTTTCGAGGATTTTTTTCTATATATAAATACCCAAAATAAAACATAATTACAGTTTAAAAAATGGAAAAGGAAAACGTATGAATGACAAGGAAAGCATAACAAAAGAATCAATAAAAGAGATCGGGTTTCAAGAGGAAATATATCGTCAATTTGGAGAAAGTAAATTAAAACCGGAGCAGTATTCTGCGCTGGGGCTGGCGTATATCGGTGATGCGGTTTATGATCTGATCATACGGACGCTGGTGCTCCGCAAGGGAAATTACAGTGTAAAGACATTTCATAAAATGACCAGCAGTATCGTTAAGGCGGAATCGCAGGCACGGCTTGTGGAATCCATAGAGCCGGATCTTACCGAAGAGGAAAACAGAGTTTTTCATCATGGCAGGAATGCAAAGTCAGGAACATCAGCAAAAAATGCATCCATCATTGATTACCGGATAGCCACAGGATTTGAGGCGCTGATCGGATATTTATACCTGAAGGAGCAGATGCCACGGGTAATTGAACTGATCGCACTGGGACTGGAACGTACGGAACAGTTTGATAAATAATTATTCATTATGATAGATGATCAGAAAGAAAGGATAAAAGATATGAGATACGAGGAGCTTACGATAGAAGGAAGAAATGCAGTATTGGAGGCATTCCGGGCTGGAAAGACCATTGATAAGGTATTTCTGCTGGATGGATGCCAGGATGGTCCGATCCGGACAATTCTTCGGGAGGCCAAGAAGGTAGATACGATTGTCAATTTTGTAAAAAAGGAACGACTGGATCAGATGTCGGAGACAGGAAAGCACCAGGGAGTTATTGCTTATGCTGCCGCATATGAGTACGGAACGGTTGACGAGATGCTTGAGGCTGCAGAGAAAAAGGGAGAGGCACCGTTTCTGATCCTTTTGGACAATATTGAGGATCCGCATAATCTGGGTTCTATCATTCGAACAGCCAATCAGGTTGGTGCACACGGCGTCATTATTCCAAAACGGCGTGCGGTTGGTTTGACCGCCACTGTGGCCAAGGCATCTGCCGGAGCAATCAATTATACGCCGGTAGCAAAGGTTACCAATCTGGTCAGAACTATGGAGGAGCTGAAGGAAAAAGGAATGTGGTTTGTCTGTGGTGATATGGGTGGCGAATCCATGTATTCTCTCGATCTGACAGGTCCTATGGGTGTCGTGATCGGAAATGAAGGAGATGGTGTGAGCCGTCTTGTGAAAGAAAATTGTGATTTTGTAGCCAGTATACCGATGTTTGGAGATATTGATTCGCTCAATGCTTCTGTAGCAATGGGTGTGCTTTCGTATGAAATTGTACGTCAGAGATTAAATAAGGCAGGAAAATAATCTTAAGACAGATATATTTGGAAATAGATCATGAAATATAATCTGTTAAAGGGGGAGAAAACCGTAGTAATGGTTTGGAGGATGGAAAAGAATGACGGAAAACTTTGAGACAATGCCGGAAGAGGAACTGATATGCCGGGCGCAGAGTCAGGATCATGCGGCGATTGACGCATTAATGCGCCGGTATAAGGGGATCGTCCGCAAACGTGCAAGATCTTTGTTTATGATCGGTGGAGATCAGGATGATCTGATGCAGGAGGGGATGATTGGTTTATTTAAGGCGATTCAGGACTATGACAGCTCTAAAGAGGCAGTCTTTTCGACATTTGCGGAGCTCTGTATCAGCAGACAGCTTTATTCGGCTGTAAAATCCTCAAACCGCAAGAAAAACATTCCGTTGAATACATATGTATCTATTTATTCACCGGCATATTCAGAGCAGGACGGAACAGAGGATGGCAGTTTTATGGTGGATCATTCTCTGGAGGCGGCAGAGCTCAGCCCGGAGGAAATATTGATCGACCGGGAAAACGTCCGCAATCTCCGCGAACAGATAGAAACAGCACTAAGTCCATTGGAAAAAAAGGTTTTTGATCTTTATATGGATGGGATGACTTATCAGGAGATCGCAAGGCAGATGAAGAAGGAGCCCAAGTCCATTGATAACGCCCTGCAGCGGATCAAAACGAAAGTAAATAAGGCATTAAAGAAATAGCCGGGCACAGATATATGATGAATCACGGGCGACGGTAGAAGCAGAGCGGTCAACAACTGTGATTGCACGGGACTTCCTCCTCATCAAAACTGGTATCCAGCAGATTTCCCAATAAAATGATTTCTTCATCGGTAATACAGGAGAGAAGAAGCTGGTCTAGCCGGTAGGAAGGATTGATCCCGCGCATACCGCAAGTGGTCAGAATGGTATTGGAAAGAGTGACAAAGCCGTCTATGGCATCCTCTTTGCGGTATCCGGTCATATTTTGCTGTGTTTCGGAATCATATTTTACGGAATATATGTATTGAATCAGAAGAAGGAGATCGGAACGCTGAATGTTTCGGACTCTGGTCTTCTGTTTTTTTAATTCCTTTGTGATAGTTTTGCGGGCATCCTTTACGGAGAGAGATTTTTGATCCGGATCGTTTCCGTTCAGGAGACGGCAGATCCAGCCGGGACATGGCTTTTCAGGATCAGACAGCTCCAATGCAGCCCTTGCGCGTTGATAGAGCATCTGACGTTCTTTTTGGACGGACATGGATAAAAGCTCGGAAATATATTTGGAATTTTCCCATTGCATTTCCTCACCGAGAAAATCGGATAACTGCGCAAACATTTCGTGATTCCAGTTGGCGGAGTCTTTTTTATTATTGTGATAAATCTGGTTTAACAGATCGGAAATACGTGCTTTTGGAGCATAGGCGATCACATAAAGATTTTGAATCTCCTTCAGGTCTTCCGGGGACGCAGAAGGAGATTTGCGTCGCTGCATGTTTTTGAGATAACGGCGGATCCGTTCCTTTTCCGTATTCATATGGGAGAGGCTGTTTGCATTTGAGGTTTTCCAGTCTTCATAATCGGTACGAGTCAAAAGCATCTGCAATTCGCCCAGACATTCCTTTTGATAATATTGAAATGCTTCATTGAGCAGGTGAATATAATAGCTGTAGACAGTCATACTATAGCCCTTAAATAGCTCTGCACTTTGACACATCCACAGAAGAAATTCCTGCTGCGGCAAAGATTTTTTCTTTTTATAGGTTTTTTTGAGCAGGTCTGTCTGTGCCGTTTGCAGGGGGCGCAGTTCCTGATCGGTATGTGTTTCAAAAAAATGAACCATAAATTCAAAGCTGTCATAACCAAGCTGATTTTCCAGACAGTACATACAGATCATTTCCTCGTAATCGTTTACCTGCAGATCCCATTGGGAAAGATAATGAAGCAGGTAATCCTGCGTTTCTTCAAGAGAGAAGTGGAGAAAAAGAGCACAGGAAAGAAGCTGCCGGCGGGAAGGAACGGCAAATCCACCGATGCCAAACCAGCGTTGGATCGTCTGGCGGGAAGCAACTTTAAATGATTTGATCTGTTTGTAAAAGCTTAAATAAGCAGTGTGGCGTATTTCGTCCTTTGTATCAGACAGTATCGGATCCGGGGCTTTCGGATTGGATTGAGACGGAGAAATGGAGGGTGTCTGGCCGTAATGATACCATTTCCGGATAAGATAAATATCGGGTCTCTGATAGGCTGTCTTTTGCATTTGTCTGATCATATCAAAGCTTGTGTTCATGGGCTTTTGTATTTCAAAGATATGCTCTTTGTCCTTTCCTTTTTGTTTGGATGTTTTCTGTTTTATTACAGACCATCCAGATCTCCGTCAAATCGTTGGTTTCGCTTTGGTGCGGGGGTTTTGCTATTTGTGGAGCTGCCATTATTTTGCATCGTACTGTTGTTTTTTGTGGAGCTGCCACTATTTTGTATGGTTTTGTTGTTTTTTCCTGGATTATTTTTGGTGGCAGGGTGGGCTGTCGCCGTTTTTTTCGTGTTTTTACGAGGCTTTGTTGTTGCGGTGCCTTTTGACGGCGGAGGAGTCTGGGTGGCAGCCGGGACGGTGGTAAAGGGAGCTGTCGCTGAGGGTGCTGTGGCGGGAGAAACTGTCCGGGCAGGCGGTATGGTATTCAGGGAGGAGGAATTCTTTGGATGCGTGGAGCCATAGAAATATATTCCGGTGCCGGTCAGAGCCAGTAGTAAAAACAGTGCTGGGATCATAAGTTTCCTTCGATGTAAGGAATGAAACTGTTTCTTCTTTACGGACCGGGCAAGATCCGACAGAAGTTTTTCTGTAAAATTTGTTTCTGTGGGACGGAATACTGCAGGCTTTAAGGTGGTATGATCCGGAAGCGGATTTAAGGTATCGTTTGTGTTTGCTCCATAGAGATCTGCATATAGGAGAGCAATGGAGTCATATCGGTCTTCGATACGGACAGCCAGTCCCTTGGAAATGCAGGCGATTTCATGCTGATTTAATTTGATGCCATCGATCCGCTGCAGGGGAAGTATTTGATCGTCTACATAACGATTGACAGAATCATCGGGAATGATCCCGGTCACCATGTAATACATCGTGGCACAGATTCCGTAAACATCGGTCCAGGGTCCCTGCTCTCCTACATTGCTGCACTGTTCAATGGGAGCAAAACCACGTTTGAAGATTAAAGTATATTCGGCGTCCTTTGCCTTTTGGGTAAAGCGGGCTGCACCAAAATCAATGAGCTTGAGTTTCCCGTCTTCTGTCAACAAAATATTGTCGGCGCTGATATCCCGATGGAGGATCCCTTTTTCGTGAATTTTGATCAGGCTTTTTAACAGAGGCTTGACCAGAAGAAGCATTTTGTTTCCGGCAATACGGCCATGTTCACGAACATAATCTTTAATACTGACTCCTTTCACATATTCCATCACAATGCATGGAATATCGTTTTCGCCGAAAAAATCTCTGGCGGAAGCGATACCCTCCAGGTCATAAAGACCTGCGGCGATCTTTGCTTCCTTCATTGCATCCTCCTGTCCGGTAAAGGAGCTGCGGTGATACACCTTCAGAGCAACAGGAATTCCAAGAGAAAGGTCCTGAGCTTTATATGTGGTGGCAAAGCCACCGCTTCCCAGTTCTTCCAATATTTCGTATCGTTCCCGGATAATGTCTCCCGGCCGGAATAAATTCTGTTTGCTGCTCATAAAAGGACACCTCTTGATTGTATATTATAATAAAGTATAAATAGTTACTCTCTGATCTGCAATACGATTTCTTTTGAATAAAAACTTCCTTTGGTACGTTTTTTCTTATGGAAGGTCTGTACCTTGACGGCAATCGTTGCTTTTCGGAAGGTATAGTGCAGGTCAAAGGTTGCTTTCTGCTGTTTGATATTATCGTTTCGCAATTGCAGCAGAGTATATTTTTTATGGTTTTTGCGAATGTAGATATCGGCATAACGTCCCTGATACCGGCGGAGTTTGATCCGCAGATAACGCTGTCCGTCAGCATTTTTCTTTCGCCGGACGGTCAGTACAGGGGCCATTAGGCGGGCTGTGGCATTTCCGATATCACTGGCAGTTCCATATATGTTAGAAGAGTTGTGACGGTTATATGGAACGATCTTATAATAATACGTTTGTTCCGGCTTTGCTGTTACATCAATGTAGGTGCTTCGGATGTTCTTTGCTGTTGTGGTCTGGGTGAAATATTTGGACCTCTGGGAGGTGTTCAGGGACACAATAGAACGGAAAGCAGCATTCCGACTCTTGGCACGATATATCTGATAACCGTCATAAAGCGTGGTGCAGCTCCAGACAATACGGATTCCACCACGCCGGTCGGCAGTTGTCTTAAGTAATACGGGTTTCGTTTCGGCAGCAGAGGATGTTTCCACAGGCTGTCCGGTTGGGTCAGAACTTTCCAGACCGGGGGATGAGGAAATCGACGGTTCCGGTGGAACCACCGAGGAAGCCGGAGAAGCTGTTGGAGCCGGTAGCGTGGTAACAGGAAGTGGAGAATAGCGTGGATCCGGCACACTCTGAAGAGAGAGAACAGGATGGCTGCTATCTTCTGTCCAAGAGGATGGTTCTTGTGAAAAATAATAATAACCGGAGAGGTAATATCGTTCATTATTCTTTTTATTTTCTATCCAGGCATTGAGGCAGGACAGAAGATCCGGATAGCTGTTATAGGAATCATTTCCAATGGTCTGGCTGCTTTCGGAACCTGTCAGCTGCGCCGTGGAGATCACAGCACATTCGGAAGGACTTACCGGGGAAGCATCCTCTGAAAGTGGGTTTCCATCCAGAATAGAATAGCCCCAGTAGCCACACAAGGGAAGGGATGACTGGGTGGTATAACAATAGCGGATATTCCGGCTGTATAACAGATCACAACAATATCCGATCAGACCGGCTGTCAGAACCGGACGAAGAGTCTGTGTATCCGAGGAGGGAGCCGGACGATCTATCACAGGAGTAGGGGAGCTTGAAGGGGAAGCGTCGGAGCTGTCATTAGGAATCGGCTGGATCGCAGGGGCTGAGCCACTTTGCTCATGAGTGATCTGACCGCTGTGAAAACAATTTTCCATGCACAGCAGCCCTGTTACATATTCTTCGGAAACACGGCCAAGTAATCCGCCACAGATTGCAAAACGTGTGATCAGATTTGCATCATTATAACTATTATAAATATAGGATATACAATAGCACTGTCCGATCAGACCTCCAATGCATGCCATCTGATCCTGGATATTTTGCAGATCCGCTGTGATCAGGTCGTTTTGGCTGGCGTATAATTTGCCATATTCAGAAGAAAAAACAAGGGAGTTCAGATTGGCCAGGGAAGCTTCTTTATCGATGTTAATGATTGTTCCATGGTTGCTGCAGTCCTTTAGATAAGGAACTGCACCCTGGCCGATTATGCCGCCGCCGCGGGAGGATGCCCGGATGGTACCGGAATTTTCGCCGCCGATCACCACTGTCAGAGGGGTTTGATAATTCATATCAACAGGTTCAGACCCGGAATGTTCAAAAAATTCCTCGTCGTAGGAGACGCCAATGATCCCGCCGGCGTAGATTCCGGAAATGGAGGCAGTATTTTCAACATGGTTCATATAAATAGGAAGTGAATTACGATAGTCGGATCGGATGGGAATGATGGCTGCACTACCCACCAGACCACCGGCAATGCCTGCGGATGAAATCTCTGTGCTGTTGGTGCAATTTGTCATATAGATCATGGACTCTGCTTTTCCGCAAAGTCCTCCTACGGAGAAGTAAGAATCCTCATCTGTGATCTGTCCGGATGCTTTGCTGTTGACAAAGGCAGTAAGCATCTGTCCGGTGTATGTTCCGGTGAGCATACCACAGGCTTTAGTGATAAGCCGGTAATGGGAAGTGCCTTCGTCCTCTGTTTTACCGGTGTGAAGCCGGATGGAGGCATCTACGGTAACATTTTCAAAGGAATCCTCTTCAGACTGACCGCAGAGTGCCCCGACGGACCGGTAATCTTCGGCAGAAATAAAGGCATTTTGGATAGAACAGTTTACAATGCTGCTATTGGAGCTCACGGCAGAAAGTATTCCTAATGAATCGAAGGAATCTGTCGTGTTTTTACTCAAATTATAATCTGCAGAAATAAATGCACCGTTGATGGTCAGATTCGAAATCCTTGCACCGGACAGACCGGCAAAGAGACCAAAAGCAGTCTGTTTGGAATCTGTATCCGGAAAGCTCCAAAGACCGGTGATCTGATGACCGTTACCATCAAAAGAAGCACAGAATGACCGGGAGCCACTGGGCTTCCAGGGCTTGCCCTGAAAAGAAAAATCACTGATGGTCTGCAGGGAATCATCGGTATAGAAGGTTTCGGAGGCTTCATCATATACGGCAGCAGGCTTTTGGTTTTCATAGATCGCAATCTTAGAGGAATCATTCTGACGGTCAAATGTATAATCAGATAAAGCAATATCATTTTCTAAACGGAAAGTATAGTTACTATCTTCGTTTAACATACCGATTTGTATATAAGTGTCCAGACGGTTGAGATCATCGAGATCCGAAATAGTGATCGTGGCATTGTCCGGCAATATTTTAGAAAACAGATCCTTTGTGGTGTATGTTTTTTCTACTGCAACAGCAGGAAATGCAGATAATACAGAACCGGAAAAAAGACTTACCGCAAGGATAGAGGCAGTCAGTATTTTTGTAATCCTTCTCATAATTTCTCCTCGTTTCGTATATAAGACATTGTTATTTTATGTAAAAATCTCATCCTTTATTATGCAGGAAATAATATCGTTTTGCAATATCCCTATCAGAGACTCTATGTGCGAAAAAATATAAAAATCAAAAGGACAGCCGGGGTTAGAATAAAAATGCAGATATGAAATGGAAAAAAGCAAGGAAAAAGACATAGGAAAAGGAGGAAGGAACAGATATGATAGCTATTGTTATTATTTTGATCTTAAGTTCGATCATTGGTGGCGTTATCAATGATCATATCACATTTTATGGGAGTCCCCGGTCGGTGAAAATGCAGAAAAAGAAGGCGTATCTGATCGTATTTGTGATTCTCTGGGTGGGGATGAGTTCGATTCAGATGTTTCAGGATGCGGAAAATGACGGGACGAAAAAAAAGACAGAGCAATCTCAGGAAGCACAAAATGACGATTCCGATTATTCCGATTTGGAGGATGACATTGGGTGGAGCTATGATGACACGGATGCAGATTATGACGACCAGGATGAGGATTATGATGATTCGGATGAGGATTATGATGACTCAGAGGGGGACTATGATGATTCCGAAAATGCGGATGAGAATACGTTAGAGGATAAGACCGTTTCTCAGAAAAAATATATTCTGCCCATGAGTTCCAAACGTAAACTGAAAGAAAAAGATTTAAAGAAGCTTGGCGCTAAAAAGCTGAGAATTGCCCGGAATGAGATTTATGCGCGTCACGGCAGAATGTTTCAGGATCAGGAATTACAGGATTATTTTGACCGGAAAGACTGGTATACCCCAAGCATTGCGCCGGAGGACTTTTCGGACGCTGTGGAACTAAGTAAGCTGGAACGCAGAAATATAGCATTTATACAAAAACACGAGTGATTGGGAGAAAAGAATACGTCCGCAGTGGAGAAACTGCGGTTTATGGAAAGGCATGGTGATAAAGATGGCTGATTTTACATTATTTAATAGGACAATATCGATTCCGAATGCATACATTCGATACAGGAATATGCAGCATCGGGCAGGACAGGCAAGCATGCAGGTGATAAAAGAATTTAATCATTGGTATGACCGCTGCTTTGGAATTGAAGCAGTGCTGGAAAAACTGGATGAGGTTGTATATGGATTGATTGACCAATACGTCGTCGATGAATTATATGGCAGGCTGGCTTCTCTGGAAATATACGATATTTCCAGAGGAGATTATATCAGGCAGTGTGTCGATATGAGTTATCTTGACGAGAGTGTGGAACGGATTGAATATCGAATTATGGAGATCACTCAAGATAAGAATGCCATGAAGGCATACCGGGAGGCAAGAAAGGCATACCGGGGAAAATTTATCGGTGGTGGTTTTGGTATTTCCGGGGCGATCAAAGGAAGCGTAAAGGCGGGCGCTCTGAATGCAACCACAGGAATGGCACATAGTCTGGTAAATACTCTGGGAGATGCCGGAAGTTCCATTGCAGCAGCGGCTAAAAAAGCCGGCTTATATAATTCGGATACGAAGGATTCCCTGGTAATGGGGATCAGGAATTCTATTTTTGAGATTTTCGATAATCATATGAGTCTGGTGAATACATATTATTCCGGATATTATGAGTCCGGTTTTGACGTAGACAGGGCAAGTGCATTATTTGAAAATGCAAAGAAATATCCGGACAAAAGAAAAGATTTACTGATACAGGCAGTTCTTACATGTCCGACACAGTGGATTTTAGATTATATCTTTGATAACTATTCGGAAGAGCGGATGCATGTCTGTAATATTGGAAATTGTTTCTCGGATCTTGAGAGCTATTGGACGCGTTTTGAAAAGGTGTTCCAAAGTGAATATGAAACAGCAAAGCAGCAGGGGTCTCAGGAGGTTGAGGAACTAAAGGAAACAATTTATTATGCTATGCAGGAGTGTGGGGTTGAAGAAAGTGGAGTATATGATCAGATCAATTATGATGAATTGGTTCGCATTACCGAAGAGTATCTGCTGTGCACGGAGGAGGTTGCAATAAAACGGATTCTTCATAAATTTATGGATTACGATGCACCGGATATACAAAAGAAGCAGGTGATAAAAGAAAAAGGAATCTGGGAAATTGCCGGCCGATATGGTGTCGAATATTCCCAGGAGGATGTTGACAATATATTGAGCAGATATTATTTTGGCGAGGCAAAACAGAATGAAGAAAAGGCCCAGGAGGCAAAAAAACAGATCCGGGTTGTTATGAATGCTTTAAATGTTACGTCAAGTCAGGTGTTTGATCAACTGGAAAAAGACTGTATTGCAAGATTGTGTCCGAATATCACAGAGGCATCGGAGGAAGTTTGTCAAAAAATGACAGAACGCATTGCTGCTTATGATGCATTGGAAGAAAATAAACAGCCATTTGTGGATGAGATCAAAAAACGGATCGATACCATATGGACTCAGGAAGATGCAGCAATATTTGACAAAGTGTATCTTCGCACTAATCTGCATGATGTAGATGAAATCCGTCAGGCAATAGAATTTGTGAAGCAAAAGGGCCGCACGGAAAATGCACAAAAATATATAAATGCTCTGGAGACCTGCAGTGATAAGAATATAAAAACTGCGCAAAAATATCCAAAAAAGATGACAACAATTTATGAGATACTTGGCATCGGTCTGACATTCGCCGGGGTAATCCTGACTTTAATGCACCCAGCGTTTTGCCTGATATTTTTTCTCGGAATTGTTCTGTGGAATGCATATAACCGGAGAGAAAAATACTGGTATCTGCTGACTATTAACGAGACTAATCTGCACAAAGATCTCTTTATGCCGGATAAAACCAAATAGCTGTTTTTCCAGTGGATTATATTGGAAATATTCAAGAGAAAAGACATAGGAAAATGACAACTTACAACGACAGGGCGATTTGCTAAAATAATAGTAAAGGCGGTGGAAAAAAATGGAAGAAAAACAGGAACCCATACCTGTGTATGCCGGTGTATATGAAGAAATTGCAGAAATTATTGGCAAAGAGCGCATCGAAGAGTTTTATGAACGGTTCAAGGGGCAGCAGTTTGTATTCCCTATGAAGCTTTATTCCAAAGAATATGTAATGCAGGAGATCAGTCATCTTCAAGGGAAAACGAGGATATCTGATATTGCAAAAAAGTTTGGCTACAGCGAGCGGTATGTACGGAAAATGCTGGCGGAAGCCAATCAGGGTGAGATGTGCGTGGGAGAAGAAAGTGTGTAGATAATGTATAACAAGGAGGAAAAAATGGCAAAGACAAAATTTACAATGATAGGAATGACATCATCAGGAAAGAGCTGTTATATTACAGCAATGTATATGAAAATGGCAGTAGGGATGGATGCATTTACGTTGACAACAGATGAGGATACGAGAAAAAAACTGGAACGGGATATCAGAACATTAAGAGAGCCTATCGGAGTCAGTCGTTTTCCAAGTGCAACCCAGAACAACGAGGAATCTATTCGAAAGTATGAATTTCAACTGAATAAGGATAGAAAAGAAATCATTACATTTGAGATGATGGATTATGCCGGTGGTGCATTAGTGGATTATGGAGCTGTTTACGATGAGGTCAAACAATCAATAGAGGAGTCGACAGCATTATATATATTTATTGATGGAAAATCTTTATGCTCTGACGATCCGGAGGAACGTCGGGAAAACGTTTATTATGATTGTGCTATGACGATCACACCATTATTGCAGGAGTTTGCAAATTCCCATGAGGGCGCACTGCCGCCGGTGGTTTTTGTTATTACAAAATCGGATCTTTGTAAGCATTTTGTATCCGATAGTGAGTTGACTGCGTTGGTGAAGGAATTATTTAGTCCTGCATTTTCCGATAATACGATTAGCTATATGTGTGCTATATCATTGGGGGATGATATTAGTGAGGATGAATACAAGGGAAGATTTCGACCGATCAATGTTCATTTACCGTTCTTTTTGGGCTGTTATCATGAATATGTCGCCCAGTATCAGATTCTGAAGGCAGATGTAGAGGATAGTAACTGGCAACTGGAAAAAGAAAAGAGACAGGCGTTAAATGCTGCCGAGAAGGAAAATAAAAAATTTTTCATTTTTAAAAATGATGAGTTTATCAATGCAAGACGTGAAGCGGCTAAGACTGCCAAAAAATTTATTGATGAAAATAATAATTTAGTAGGTGCCACAAAGAAGATGGCGACAATTTTTGGAAAAAGACTGGAACAGGAAAGTGATAGTTTTAAGTGTTTTAAGAACGGTGTAGAGCAAGGTGAATTTAGGGCATTTGAATTGTAGAGGTGATGGAAAATGGCTGATAAAGTGAAAGCGTATCCTTTAATTTATGGAAGGACGTATAAACTGGACTATATTTCCGGTTTTTTATTACGACCTGATGACTTTGATGCAGCAGTGGGGACACGTTATGTAAGCAGAGCCCTTCAGGATGTGAAATATTGTGGAGGAATAAGATATGCTGTGTTTCCGGTAGGAGAATATATTGTGTACGGTGGTGTTGCCTGTGTTTCCAAGATCTTACTTGATAAAATAAGAAATGTAAGCGGCGAAGAGTTAGGGCAAGAGATTTTGGATTTCGAAAAGTATTTGCATGATTATTCCGGGCGGGAAATCTCTTTTTTTGCAGGATTTGCTGTGAAAAGAGAGGACATTGAGCCGGGATATGTACCGAAATTAGATCTGGCAGATACATTTCGGGTATATTATGAGAAAATAAAAGAAAACTGGTATGCCCGTGACTTAACGACTATTTCTTCAGAAGCAATGGATGTAGAAACCGTAAAATATGATGAAGGTGGGTTCTCTCCGAAATATTATGATGACCCGACGGGCCTTCTGAAGGATCTTAAAATACTGGAAAATTATAAGGAAGATCATTATCAGGAAATAATTGATTATTACTTTGTTCAGATGTGTAGAGATTCAAGCATTGAAGAATCATTCTTGTCTGGATCGTTCTCGAAAGAAGCAGTTGGATCGCCATTTAAGAGAACATCATTATATGGATTGACATTCCAGAAATTCTTATCAGAGTTAGAGGCAGAACAAAAGAAAAAATCGGAGATGCAGCAAAAACAGGAAAAACAGAAAAAGAATCAGGAATTGTCAATACGTATACGTACGATGGCAGATCTGCCTGAGGGTGAAACGAAAAAATCCTCGCAAGGTAATTCTCAAGCCGAAAAAAAAAATATGTGGTTGGGAATTGCAGCGAGTGTCCTAATTATGGGAATTATCATTCTGGCGATCCTGCTTATGTGATTATCAAAATTCCTGAAAAGCAGTATCAAGAGTTGGAGAGCCAATTGCAATGTATAAATCAACTGATTGAGAAGGATAAAAAGCGAGATAACTCTAAGGTAAAAAAAAGAATGCTATCAGTATGGAATACATTAGATAAAGTAATGTCAATTTTAGAAGAATATTTTAGCTAAGAAGGTGAGAAAATGGGAAAACTATTTACAAATTATACGCCGGTATC
>ERZ1026894.1460-NODE-1460-length-13921-cov-4.282850_pt1 | contig 13921 bp, 11 predicted proteins | sample MGYA00380177_ERZ1026894 | MGnify/ENA primary metagenome ERZ1026894 (study PRJEB33269, sample SAMEA4719813) | human gut metagenome | biome: human-associated habitat; feature: organic feature; material: feces | place: Cameroon | collected 2013-10 ... | reverse complement strand
ATATTATATCAGAATCACAAATTCTAATATCAGTTTGTGTTTTCACAATACTATACTATTTAAAAGGTTTAAAAAATGATTATTGATTTTCATACACATACATTTCCCGAAAAAATCGCTGCTAATGCAGTTAAAAAGCTTTCTGTGAGTGGTAATATTAAAAACTATACTAACGGACTTGCCGGAAGCCTTATTAAATCAATGCATGATTCCGGGATAGACTATTCCGTCATTCTCCCTGTTGCTACCAATCCACGACAGTGTAACACAATTAACCACACTGCCGCAATAATTAATGAAACAAGCTATGACTCTGGACTCATATCATTTGGCGGCATTCATCCAGATTGCGATAATTATAGAGAAATATTACTCAATATTAAATCTGCCGGAATTAAAGGAATTAAAATTCATCCCGTGTATCAGCAGGTCGATATTGATGATATACGTTTTAAAAGAATAATTGATTATGCCTGCTGTCTTGGACTTATAATTGTAACTCATGCAGGATTTGATGTAAGTTTTCCACAGGGAAACAATGTTATACCATTAAAAATACACAATGTAATAGAAGAAATCCACCCGGAAAAATTCGTTCTTGCACATATGGGCGGATGGGGATGTTATGATGATGTACTAGGAATGATTGCCGGTCAGGACGTCTATCTTGATACTTCATTTTCAATAGTTCCTATTATAAATGCAGAAAACACCGCATTGTCTCCTCATAATAGCAGACAGCTCACTAATGAGATGTTTGTTAATCTTGTAAGACAACACGGTGCTGATAAAATTCTGTTTGGAAGCGATTCTCCATGGGCTTCTCAGAGTGAGACTCTTAACAACCTTAAACTTTCAGGATTATCTGATAATGAGTTAAAGCTTATTACAGGAGCTAACGCCCAAAGCCTGTTAGGCATTTCTTCCTAACTCAAATGCTTTCTTATTAAGTTCAATGAATTTGGCAGGAACAAGTGCATCAATTGCTTTCTGCCATTCCTCATCTGGAATTTCCGGGAAATATGTAGATAATCTTCCCATAAGTGCTATATTAACCGCCTTAGATGAACCTGCTTCGTTAGCTAATGCGAGGAAATCCTTTGCATCAACCTTTGCACCTGCATTTTCCATCTTCTCAATTATATTCTCTGGATACTGTGCTGCGCCTGTAATGACTGGCATAGGATCAACTTCCTGTGTATTAGTAATTATTCGTCCATCCTTCTTTAAGAATTCAATCCATCTTAAAGCCTCAAGCTTCTCAAATGATATAATAACATCAGCCTCACCCTTATCTATAACTGGTGAATATACTTTCTCGCCAAAACGCACATATGTTACAACGCTTCCGCCTCTCTGGCTCATTCCATGAACCTCTGATACCTTTACATCATATCCCTGCTTTAATAATACATATCCAAGTAATTTGCTGGCAAGAAGAGTTCCCTGTCCACCAACTCCAACAATCATAATATTCTTTGTTTCCATTGTTTAAGCCTCCTCATTTCCAACAAGTGCACCAAATTTACACATCTGTGTACATACTTCACATCCAATACAGAGTGTAGGGTCAATTGCAGCTTTCTTTCCGTGGAATGCTACCGCAGGACAGCCAATCTGCATACATGCCTTGCAGCCTACACATTTATCCTCTTTTACTGATAATGGTGCCTTATGTACTGTCCCCTTAATCATCACGCAAGGTCTGCGGCTTATGATTATAGAAGGTTCTTTGACAGCAAGTTCTTCTTTAAGCACTCTGTCAACCTCTGCAAGATCATATGGGTCAACAACAGTTACCCTGTTAAATCCTAATGCCCTGCACAACGCTTCAAGGTCAATCTTTCCAGCAGGCTCTCCACGAAGATTCTTACCTGTAGTAGGGTTCTGCTGATGGCCTGTCATTCCTGTGATTGAGTTATCAAGAATAATAATTGTTGAATTTGTCATGTTGTAAGCTATATCTGTAATTCCTGTGATTCCTGAATGTACAAATGTAGAGTCACCGATTACGCCTACGCTGTTACTCTCACCTGCTTCTCCCATTGCAAGATTGAATCCATGAAGTCCTGAGCATGAAGCTCCCATACATACATTAAGATCCATCGCATTAAGAGGTGCAACTGCTCCTAATGTATAGCATCCGATATCTCCGTATACCATACATTTATTCTTCTTTAAAGTATAGAAGATTCCTCTGTGAGGACATCCTGCACACATTACAGGCGGACGGGCTGGAACTGCCTCATCAACAGTGATTGTCTCTGCCTTGTCCATTCCCATGCACTCTCTTATAAGATTCTGTGAGAATTCCCCACATATTGGGAACAGGCTCTTTCCTTCAACCTTGATTCCAAGCTGTTTTACATGATTTTCTATGATTGGGTCAAGTTCCTCTAATACAATAAGTCTGTCTACCTTAGATGCAAAATCTTTAATAAGGTTAACTGGAAGTGGATAAACCATTCCAAGTTTTAAGATACTTGCATTATCTCCAAATACTTCCTTTGCGTACTGGTATGATGTTGAAGATGTTATAATTCCAAGCCTTGTATCTGCCATCTCAACTCTGTTAATATCACAGTGCTCTGCATATTCTGTTAAATCTAAAACTCTCTGTTCTACTCTTACATGAGCATCACGCGAATTCTTAGTCATCATAACCTTGGCTGGATCTTTAACATATGGTACCTGTTCAGGCAAAACTCTTTCCTCTGGACAGACAATACCCTGTGAGTGTGCAACTCTTGTACACATTTTGATAAATACCGGTGTGTTGTATTTCTCTGACAACTCATATGCCAGTTTAGTAAATGTTCTTGCTTCCTCTGAATCTGATGGCTCAAGCATAGGCACTTTTGCTGCAAATGCATAATGTCTTGAATCCTGCTCATTCTGTGAAGAATGCATTCCCGGGTCATCTGCCACACATATTACAAGTCCGGCATTAAGTCCCTGATATGATATTGTAAATAATGGGTCTGCTGCCACATTTAAACCAACATGCTTCATTGCACAGGCAGCACGCTTTCCGCCGACTGTAGCACCATGTGCAACCTCAAGGGCAACCTTCTCATTAGGAGCCCATTCGCAGTATATCTCCTTGTAAGCTGCTGCCTCTTCAGTTATCTCTGTACTTGGTGTACCTGGATAACTTGATATGATGCTGCATCCAGCCTCATATAAACCTCTGGCAATAGCTTTATTACCAAGCATAAGTTCTTTCATCTTAATTATCTCCATTTCTTAAAAATATACTTAAGCCATATTTTCCTGTTCTACCAGCTTATCTGCACCATACATCTTACGAAGTTTAGGTTTCTCAATTTTACCTGTAGCATTTCTTGGAATCTTGGCAAATATTATCTCTTTAGGACGTTTATAGCGCGCCATATCCATGCAGAAATCATTAATCTCATCTACACTGCACTCACATCCATCTTTGAGTTCAATAATTGCAGCTGTCTTTTCACCAAGTCTTCTGTCTGGAAGCCCTATAACAGCCACATCCTTAATCTTATCATTCTTTCTTAAGAAATCTTCTATCTGGACCGGATAGATATTTTCTCCACCACTTACAATGACATCCTTCTTTCTATCCACAAGAAAATAAAATCCGTCAGAATCCTGCATAGCCATATCGCCTGTGTAAAGCCATCCATCTTTTAACACTTCATTGGTAGCTTCTTCATTGTTATAATAGCATGTCATGACACCTGGTCCTTTGACACAAAGCTCTCCGACATCACCCTGCTTGACTTCATTGCCATCTTCATCAACAATCTTACACTGCCATCTGTAACCCGGAACACCGATTGCACCAACTTTGTTGATATTCTCAACACCGAGATGTACACAGCCAGGGCCAGTTGATTCTGACAAACCATAGTTAGTATCATACTGGTGATTAGGGAAATATTCTTTCCATCTCTTTATAAGTGAAGGTGGTACAGGCTGTGCGCCTATATGCATAAGTCTCCACTGGTCAAGCTTATAATCTGATAATTTAATATCTCCACGGTCAAGTGCATCAAGAATATCCTGTGCCCATGGAACTAAAAGCCACACGATTGTACACTGTTCATCTGATATTGTTTTAAGAATTGTCTCCGGACGTGTTCCCTTAAGAAGAACAGCCCTGCTTCCTGCAACAAGGCTTCCCATCCAATGGAACTTGGCACCTGTATGGTATAGTGGAGGAATACATAAAAACACATCATCTCTTCCAGTGCTATGATGCTTCTGCTCCATCTCTGCTGCCTGCATAAGGCTCTGGTGCTTATGTAATATAGCTTTAGGAAATCCTGTTGTTCCTGATGAAAAATATATTGCGCCAAAATCATCATCTGTTATCTTAACATCTGGTTTTGCACTTGAATGGTCTGCAACAAGTTCTCTGTAGCTCTCTGCAAAGCTTGGACATCCGTCGCCAACATATATAAGCAGTCTTCCTTTGCTTAATTTATCCGCATTCTGTTCAATTCTGCCTATAAATGCTGTTCCAAATACGATAACATCTACTTCTGCAAGTTCAACACAGTACAGAATCTCGTCTGCATCATATCTGAAATTAAAAGGAACTGCTATAGCCCCGGTCTTTAATACACCAAAATATATTGGAAGCCATTCAAGACAATTATACATGATAATTGCAACTTTATCGCCCTTTTTTACACCTCTTTCAATAAGCATGTTAGCAAATCTGTTTGCCTTCTCATCAAATACGCTCCATGTTATCTCTCTTCTATATGCCTGAAAGCTTGTTGGCTGAATCAGTTCATATTCCTTCCATGTTGTTCTCCTCGTATCCTTCTCTTCAGGATTAAGTTCAACTAAAGCTGTCTCATTAGGATACAGCTTAGCATTTCTCTCTAAATACTCTGTTACTGGCATTAGCCTGCCCCTCCAAACTGCATTATTATATATTGCATTAATGCTTTAATTTCCAAAAGCATTTCTTATAATGTTATCATTATGATTAGTAAAAGTCAACGAAAGTGATATTAATCATAAGGCTTGTTTTGTGCAGACTGCTTATATTTATATCGTCGTTTTCCCGTTCCAATATTGTCATTATGCTGAAAATATGATATATTAACTGGTAGGACATTTTTTATTTTCGTAAGAGAGGTTTATGTTATGGGGGAAGAACGTAGAAAATCTAAACGAATAGCTATTAATGTGACAATATTATTATCACCTGTAAACAGCGTTAATTCTGCTGACGGAACTACCGATGCGGTTTCCGTTAATATTATAGATATATCTAAGACTGGTATGTGTTTTGTATCAGATCACCAATTTATTTCTAATTCATTCCATGATGCTGCCATTGTACTTGATAATAAAGAAATGGTTGAAGTAGTCATAGAAATCCTGCGTATAGACAGACGTGATGACAGCGTACACTACGGCTGCCGCTTCGTAGGTATATCACCTAACGACCAGTTTAAGATTGAGGCTTATAGAATTGTGGCTGAGGGAAGCAGATAGAATTATAATCGAATTTTTATATTCTTTATGTGTTTACACAAAAACTGGGAAGCCAGATAAACTCTGACTTCCCAACTATTTGCTAAAACGGAGCAGGAGGGATTTGAACCCTCGCGCCGGTTGCCCGACCTACACCCTTAGCAGGGGCGCCTCTTCAGCCTCTTGAGTACTACTCCAAGATTCCATGAATGAGAGCCTTAAACCAATGGTTTTCTACTCTTAGTATGAAATTCTTTTATGCAAGGTGCTAACACACCAACGCAAAGTTGATTATATCAAAGCTTTATTATTATGTCAAGCTATTTTATAATCTATTCTCTATTATATTCCTTTATAGCAGTTTCATACAGATTATTTCCTTCGCTGTCAATTACCACTATTACTGGAAAATCCTCTACCTCAAGCTTTCTGACAGCTTCTGTTCCAAGGTCATCATATGCGATTACCTCTGATGACTTGATTCTCTGTGAAAGAATTGCACCTGCTCCTCCAACTGCTGCAAAATATACAGCTCCATTGCGCTTGATGGCATCTATAACGGCCGCTGACCTCTTTCCTTTGCCTATCATTCCAGTTAATCCGAGGTCTAATAAATCTGGTGCATATTTATCCATTCTGCTTGCTGTTGTAGGACCGGCAGAACCTATAGGTCTTCCTTCCCTTGCTGGCGATGGTCCCATATAATATATAACATTATTTTTCATATCAATTGGAAGTGGCTTTCCCTCTTTAAGTGCCTCAGCCATTCTTTTATGCGCAGCATCTCTTGCTGTATATATAGTTCCTGTTATGTATACATAATCACCTGAATGAAGGGTTTTTGCTTCTTCAGATGTGATTGGAACTGTGATATGTTTATCCATTTAAATATCCTCCTGATTTCGCCTTTGCTTCACCTCGCTAAGTGTTTACACAATTCTGTGTGCGTGTCTGTTTACATGGCAGCATATATTGACAGCTACCGGAAGACCTGCAATATGTGTTGGATATGTCTCAACATTAACAGCAAGCGCTGTCTTAGTTCCACCAAGTCCTCCCGGACCAATTCCAAGCTTATTAATCTTATCAAGCATTTCCTTTTCAAGATTTCTTACATATTCAACTGGCGATTCTTCATCCAGATTTCTTGTGAGAGCTTTTTTTGCAAGATATGCACATTTTTCAAATGTACCACCGATTCCGACACCGACAACCATAGGAGGACAGGCGTTAGGACCTGCATCTCTTACTGCTGTAAGAATTGCATCTTTTACTCCCTCAATTCCATCGGCAGGCTTTAACATAAATACACGGCTCATATTCTCGCTTCCAAATCCCTTAGGTGCAACAGTAATCTCCACCTTGTCACCCGGAACAATTGAATAATGTATAACAGCAGGTGTATTATCCTTTGTGTTCTCTCTGTATATTGGGTCAGCAACAACAGATTTACGAAGATATCCTTCTACATATCCACGTCTTACACCCTCATTAACTGCATCCGTGATATCTCCACCAGTTAAATGCACATCCTGGCCCACATTGATAAATACCACAGCCATGCCTGTATCCTGACATATAGGTATCATGTCATTGCCAGCAATTTCAAGATTTTCTTTAAGCTGGTTTAATACCTGCTTTCCAAGAGGTGACTCTTCCGTATCAACTGCTTCATTAAAAACCTTTTTCATATCATCTGTAAGATAGTGATTGGCCTCAATACACATTTCTTTAATGTTGTCAGTAATTACAGCTACATCTACTTCTCTCATATTTTCCTCCAAGACACTTATTGTTTATTTAATCCTGCAAAATCAAGGAATTTTATAAGCTCTTTTTCCCAGAAATCCCATTCATGTCCAAGTCCTTCGATTTCATCATATGTGTAATCGTAATACTTATTATGGCTGCTGAAATAGTCCCTGACTATGTGATTCATGTCAAGCCATGGATCAAGACTTCCACATGCATGATAAATCTGTGGCAGATTTTCCACATTTCTTTTACCACTATCCACCTCATCTACAAGTCTGTCTGCAAGAAATGTAATTCCATACTCATTCTTATGAAGGTCTCCGTCTCCATACAACCTGATTCTTGTTATGGATTTGGCTCCTCCATCATTAGGAAAATCAGAATCTGCCTTATCCCCAGCCGAAAATGCTCCAATCTTAGAAAATGTATCAGGGTACATAAGTGCAGTATGAAGACATCCGTAACCACCATTAGAAAATCCTGACACATAATTATCTTCTCTTTTATCAGAGATACATCTGAACATTTTCCATATGATTCCCGGAAGTTCTTTACCTACATAACTTCCATACCTGTCACCAATATTCATATCAACATAACATGATTCATGGACTGTTGGGAGTACAGCAGCAAAATGTCTCTCGTTAACTATATCAGTCAGACGCACATGATACAACCAGTCTACATGGTCACCGCTTCCACCATGATACAGCCATACACATTTTAACTGCTCATCACTGCTTATCTCATCAGGAAGTATAACAGTGACATCTATCTCATGTGCAAGATACATCGAAAATAAATTTACATTAATTACTGCCATAGCTGCCTCCTTTAGTTATATATTTAATAGTTCTCTCAATACATCTGTCCCAGTATGTGAAATCGTGTTTACCTTCTTCCTCATAGTACACAGCTTCCAGGCCTGCCTCTGTCACAGCCTTAAAAAAGCTTTTTGACATATGGATTCTTGAATCCTGCGTTCCACATTCGATTATGTATCTGCAAAAGTTATCCACATTATCCACAGATTTATCAACATTACTATCTATGGCATCAGTAGGGGCTTTGTCCTCTTTTCCACTCTCGTTTCCACAATTTTTTTGATATTTATCAACAATTATGTCATATAAATCATATCCATTATCAATCAATTGCTGTCTTGTTCCAAATGTTGCAAAAAGCTCTAAACCCTGCGGATTATCGTATCTTTCAATAATATTAAGAAGTCCTGAATATGAAAAAGCAGCTTTATATTGATATGGCTTATTAAGTGCTGCATACATAGCACCATAACCTCCCATTGACATTCCCGCTATAAATCTGTCTTCATTTTTTCTGCTTATATTAAACATTTTCTCGCATTTATCCACAAGCTCCTCTGTTATAAAGGTAAAATATCCCTTTCCATTAATGTTATCAACATAGAATTTGTTATTACCTGATGGCATAAATACTGCTATATCTGTATTTTCTACATAATCAGCAATACGGCTTTTTAAAAGCCAGCTGTCATGTCCACCACCTGCTCCATGTAAAAGATACAAAGATTTATAATTGCCATGTCCCTGCGGAATAAGCGCATCCATAACAACAGGCATTCCAAGTACTGTAGATTTAAAATTAACCGTAAGCCAAGCCATAGTTTACCTCCCTAAAATAAGCCCTGACTTTGAGGTCAGGGCATATCACTAATTATCTTCATTTTCTGATTCTGTACTATTGTCTGAACTATCATCTGCGTCTGTGCTGCCATCTGTATCATTGTCAGGATCTTTACGGACCTTAGATATTGTAGCAACCTTTACTCCATCATCAAGATTAATAAGCTTGACACCTGATGTTATTCTTCCAAGTATAGATATATCAGAACATTTTAACTGAATAATAATACCCTCATCTGTTATAAGCATAACTTCTCTTGTATCGTCAACAGCCTTGACACCTATAACATTACCAGTTTTTTCATTAATCTTGTAACATTTGACACCCTTGCCACCACGATGCTGAATGTCAAATTCATCTATGACAGTTCTCTTGCCTAATCCATTCTCAGAAACTATAAGAAGTGAATCACCCTGGGTATTAAGCTGCATTCCGACAACCTCATCCTCATCCAGCAGATTCATACCAATAACACCCATAGCACTTCTGCCCGTAGGTCTTACTTCTGTTTCCGCAAATCTTATACACTGTCCAAGCTTAGTTACAAGAATAATATCACAATCACTGTCTGTAAGCTTAACTTCTATAAGCTCATCATCATCCCTTAGATTAATTGCCTGTATACCAGTTTTTCTGATATTAGCAAATTCAGCTACCGAAGTCTTTTTAACAATTCCCTTCTTAGTAGCCATAAACAGGTTGTCCTTATCCTGAAGTGACTTCACATCTATAGGTATTATAGCTGTTATCTGCTCACCCGGCTGAAGTTGCAAAAGGTTTATTATAGCTGTTCCTCTTGATGTTCTTCCTGCCTCTGGAATTTCATAAGCCTTCAGCTTATAAGCTCTTCCCAGATTAGTAAAAAATGTGAGGACATGGTGTGATGTTGTCATAAACAAGTCTTCAATGTAATCATCCTCAAGAGTCTGCATTCCCTTGATACCCTTACCACCACGGTTCTGGCTCTTAAAATTATCAGGAGTCATTCTCTTTATATATCCTACATTAGTTCTTGCAATCACACATGCTTCATCTGGAATAAGATCCTCTGTTGAAAGGTCATATTCATCAAATCCGATAGAAGTTCTTCTGTCATCACCATACTTATCACAAATAACAGATATTTCTTTCTTGATAACACCCAAAAGAAGCTTCTTATCTCCTAAAATTGCTTTATACTCGGCAATCTTACCAAGCAGATCATTGAGTTCTGCTTCAAGCTTTTCTCTTTCCAGACCTGTAAGAGCTCTAAGACGCATCTCTACAATAGCTGCAGCCTGCGCTTCTGATAACTGGAACTCCTTGATAAGACCTTCCTTAGCGATTGTTACATTAGCTGAACTTCTGATTATACTGATAACTCTGTCAATATTATCAAGTGCAATCATCAATCCCTCTAAGATATGAGCCCTCTCTTCTGCCTTGTTAAGGTCATACTTGGTTCTTCTTGTGACAACCTCTTCCTGATGAAGAAGATAATAGTTAAGCATTTCAAGAAGATTAAGTACCTTTGGCTGATTGCCTACAAGCGCAAGCATTATTACACCAAATGTATCCTGAAGCTGTGTATGCTTGTATAACTGATTAAGAATTATGTTAGGATTAACATCTCTTCTAAGCTCTATACATATTCTCATACCCTGTCTGTCAGATTCATCTCTTAAATCTGTTATACCATCGATTCTCTTATCCCTGGCAAGTTCAGCTATCTTTTCAATAAGTCTTGCCTTGTTAACCATATATGGGAGTTCTGTTACAACAATTCTGTTTTTTCCATTAGCCATAGGCTCTATGTTAGTAACAGCTCTTACTCTTATCTTCGCACGTCCTGTTCTGTAAGCTTCCTCTATCGCAAGCTTTCCAATGATAGTACCACCTGTTGGAAAATCAGGACCTTTAACTATATCAAGTATTTCCTCAATTGAAGTATCTCTGTCCTCTTCAATCTTATTATCAATAATTTTGACAACTGCATTGATAACTTCACGTAAATTATGAGGTGGAATATTAGTAGCCATACCAACAGCAATACCTGATGTACCATTAACAAGAAGGTTAGGATACCTTGAAGGAAGTACAGTTGGCTCCTTTTCCGTCTCATCAAAGTTAGGAATAAAATCTACTGTATCTTTGTTAAGGTCAGCAGTCATCTCAAGAGAAATTCTGCTAAGTCTCGCCTCTGTATATCGCATAGCTGCGGCTCCATCTCCATCGACAGAACCAAAGTTACCATGGCCATCTACAAGAGGGTATCTTGTATTGAAATCCTGTGCCAGCTTAACCAATGCCTCATATATTGATGAGTCACCATGTGGATGATATTTACCCATTGTATCACCGACAATACGGGCACATTTTCTGTGTGGCTTGTCCGGTGTATTACTAAGTTCTATCATTGAATATAGAATTCTTCTCTGAACTGGCTTAAGTCCATCCCTGACATCAGGAAGTGCTCTTGATGCAATAACACTCATGGCATAATCAATATAATAACTCTCCATGGTTTTTTGCATATCTACTTCATGAATCTGGTCAAAGATATGTTCATCCATTTATATACCGCCTTTCGTCTGATTATATATCCAAATTCTTAACATACTTGGCATTAGCCTCAATAAACTCTCGTCTAGGCTCTACCTGGTCACCCATAAGAGTTGAGAAAGTTATGTCAACATCTGTAAGATCATCATCATCCATATTAACTCTCTTTAAAATTCTCTTTTCTGGATCCATTGTTGTCTCCCAGAGCTGCTCTGCATCCATCTCACCAAGACCTTTGTAACGCTGTACCTTATTATTCTGGTCTCGTCCAATCTCTGCCATTATGCTGTTAAGTTCTTCATCACTATACGCATACCATACCTTCTTATTCTTCTCAATCTTATACAGAGGTGGTGTAGCAAGGTATACATGTCCCTGTTTGATAAGCTCTGGCATGAATCTGTAGAAAAATGTAAGTAACAACGTTGCAATATGTGCACCATCTACATCGGCATCAGTCATAATGATAATCTTATTATATCTTAACTTGGTTATATCAAAATCTTCATGAATTCCTGTTCCAAATGCTGTTATCATAGCTTTAATCTCGGCATTGCCAAGAATTCTGTCTAATCTTGCTTTCTCAACATTAAGAATCTTGCCTCGGAGAGGAAGAATTGCCTGAGTTGCACGGCTTCTTGCAGTCTTGGCTGAACCACCGGCTGAATCACCCTCAACAATATATATCTCACAATTTTCTGGATTTTTATCTGAACAGTCAGCTAATTTACCAGGAAGTGAAGTATTCTCCAATGCAGTCTTTCTTCTTGTAAGCTCTCTTGCCTTTCTTGCAGCCTCTCTTGCTCTCTGTGCAAGAACTGATTTCTCACATATAGACTTGGCAATTGCAGGATTCTGCTCTAAGAATATCTCAAGCTGATTACTTACGATATTATCTACAGCACCTCTTGCAACTGTATTACCGAGCTTCTGCTTAGTCTGTCCTTCAAACTGTGGGTCTTCAATCTTAACACTTACTATAGCTGTAAGTCCTTCTCTTATATCATCACCTGTAAGTGCAGGGTCAGTATCTTTTATAATCTTATTCTTCTTGGCATACTCATTGAAAGTTTTTGTCAATGCATTTCTGAAACCGGCAAGATGTGTACCACCTTCTGGTGTCTTTATGTTATTAACAAATGTATCAATAGTCTCGTTATATCCGTCATTATGCTGGAAAGCTACCTCTACTGCAACATTATCTTTGACACCCTCACAATAAATGATGTTGTCATAGAGAGGTGTCTTACTCTTATTAAGATATTCAACAAATTCTCTAAGACCACCTTCATAGTGGAATGTTCTTTCCTGCTCTAATCCTTCTCTGGTATCTTTAAGTATGATTTTAATACCTTTAGTAAGAAATGCCATTTCCCTTAATCTGTTCTTTAACACATCAAAGTCATATTCCTGTGTCTCCTGGAATATCTCTTTGTCAGGAAGGAAAGTAACCTTAGTACCTGTCTCATTAATATCACATTCTCCTATAACCTTAAGATCGTAGCATATCCTGCCTCTCTCATATCTCTGGTTATATATATGTCCACCTCTTTTAACATCTACTTCAAGCCACTCAGATAAAGCATTAACAACAGAAGCACCTACACCGTGAAGTCCACCTGATACCTTATATCCTCCACCGCCGAACTTACCTCCGGCGTGAAGAACAGTGTATACAACCTCAACAGCTGGCCTTCCTGTCTTATGGTTAATATCTACAGGTACACCTCTTCCATTATCAGTTACTGTTATTGAATTATCTGGATTAATAGTTACTGTAATTTTGTCACAATAACCAGCCAGAGCCTCGTCTACCGCATTATCTACAATTTCATATACAAGATGATGAAGTCCTCTTGATGATGTTGAACCTATGTACATACCTGGTCTTTTTCTAACCGCTTCAAGACCTTCCAGAATCTGAATCTGATCACCACCGTACTGCTGCTGTTCCACTTCTATTCCCTCCTATCCAATCAGTTATCACTTATTACTTTTCCGTTAACAACCTTAAATACCTTGTTAACTGAAACTCTGTTACTAATAAATTCTTCAAGACCTGTACATGTTACAATAGTCTGTATATCCCCTATACTGTCCAGAAGAAAATTCTGTCTGTTACTGTCAAGTTCAGACAATACATCATCAAGCAATAATATTGGAGTATCATGTATTATCTGTTTTACTAATTCTATCTCTGCTAATTTAAGAGACAAGGCAACTGTCCGCTGCTGTCCCTGTGAACCATATTTTCTGACATCCTTGCCATTAACAAGAAATATAAGGTCATCCTTATGAGGTCCTATATTAGTACATTTAAACTTGATATCCCTCTCTCTTGACTCCTCTACTTTTATCTGCATCTCATTAACTGTTACACATGGTTCGTAGATTATATGAAGTTCCTCTGTATTACCAGTCAGTTTTCTGTGAATATCTTTAATTATAATATTAAGCTGTTCTATGAATTTAGTTCTCTGTTCAATTA
>ERZ1026894.1458-NODE-1458-length-13926-cov-3.484536_pt1 | contig 13926 bp, 7 predicted proteins | sample MGYA00380177_ERZ1026894 | MGnify/ENA primary metagenome ERZ1026894 (study PRJEB33269, sample SAMEA4719813) | human gut metagenome | biome: human-associated habitat; feature: organic feature; material: feces | place: Cameroon | collected 2013-10 ... | reverse complement strand
GTGGTTTCAGCCACTCACCCACCTCTCCGGAAATGCATTCCTTCGAGAGATTCGTTAACCGATTCTCCAAATAGGAATGCAAATATAAAACGAATATTCGGTTTTGCCAAAATTTTTTGACTACAATCCCAACTCTTCGATAATTCTAGACATTCCGGCATACTTGTCCAGAGTCCAGAGAATGTAGCGGATATCCACGCAGACACACTTGTTGTAGCCCGGAACGGCATACAAATCACTGGCGAGAGATTCCTTGTTGCCATCGAAAGCCAAGCCGATGACCTTACCCTCGGCATTGAGCACAGGACTGCCGGAATTGCCGCCGGTAATATCATTGTCTGTAAGGAAATCAGCAGGCATTGTCCAGGCAGGAGCAGAGCCGACAGGAGCCGGAGCAGCCTTTTTGCCGGAAGAAGGCATCTTCACAGCCCAACGCCCCCAATCACTAGACTCCAGCATTGACATAAACGCATCTGAAGGCTTGAAATCGCGATTCTCCGCGTCATATTTTTCAATGATTCCATTAGTCGAAGTCTGCCATGAGCACCATACTCCATCATGAGGCTCGATCGGACCGACAGTACCATAAGTAATTCTCATTGTGGAATTTGCATCAGGATACTGGGCAATTCCCTTATCATTGCGCATCTCATAGAGAGCCTGAGTATATTCCTTGTTCAGCGCCAGAATCCTGTTTCGCAGATTCATGTCATCGTCAGTCTTGTTGAAATCAAGAATGCTGACATCCAAGAGGAGCTTCTTCAGCCTGTCATCATTGAACTGGGCAGGATCATTGAACGCCTCCGCCTTTTCACGGGAAGCAACCATAGTTCCCTCCCAAACATAATCAGTCATCGCCTTGAAATCCGTACCGAACTTAGCGGAAAGTTCCCTCTGATAAGGACCGAAAAGAGACGTGTCAATGTTAGTGAAGTACTGTGACACAGAGTATTCCAGCAAATCGCGCTCCACCCTTGGATCCGTCTCAGAAACACCTCTCATAAGGAATTTTTTCATTGGCTTGAACTTGCCGCGAGCACTGTTCATTCTCATGATGGTACGGCCAATGATAGTGCCGCGGAAGAATGTTTCACGGAAATAAGCCTTGTTGCGCTCCACGGCCTCTGTCTCATCATACATCTTCTTCAAATCCGACATGAGACTACCCCATCTGGCCTTACGTGCAGGATCGGCTTCTATCCATGCCTGCAAATCCTTCTCCTCAGACTCCTTTATAGCCTTGACTCCGAACCTCTTAAGACAGGCAGCCTCGCCTTCCTGCATTTCACCGATATTGCTGAGGCCGAAGAATGTATCAGAATACTTGAGCCATACAGCAGGGTCAGCATCCATCCAGCGGCGCATTATTTCCATCTGATTGCGTCTCAGTTCATTGGCAATCGGAAGAGTTATACGCTCCTGATAATCAGTCTCCAACGAAGAAGCATAACGGTTGGTTCTGCCAGGATAGCCGATAACCATAGTATAGTCGCCAGGCTTATAACCATCCAAAGAGATATCCAGTTTGCGCAACGGCTTCAAAGGAACATTATCACTAGAATACTTTGCTGGTTTGCCGTCAGGAGACATATACACGCGATACATCGCGAAATCGCATTTCTGCTGAGGCCACTCCCAGTTGTCAGTATCACCACCGAATGCAGCCACAGAAACAGGAGGCGCAGCCACGAGACGCAGATCCTCATAGACATCATACAACGCCATGTAGTACTTCTCGCCTGCCCACATTGAATTCAGATAGGCCTCTTTTCCTGTATCCTTCTTATACTTCGACTCCAGGATATGGCTCACGCGACGCATTCCGCAAGGAAGCCCCTTCTTCGCCAAATCGTCACGGAGATTCTTCACTTCCCCCGTGATATCCAGAACCCTCTTCAGGAAGAACACCTGCTTGTCCGGAATAGGCAATTCCTGGTCACTGCGCACAGCCCAATAGCCCTCTTCCAGATAGTTATGCTCCGGAGTACTCAGCGCGAAAACATCAGAATAAGCGCAGTGATGGTTTGTTATAAGAAGCCCCTGGTCTGAAATTATACTTCCGGTGCAATAGAACCCGAGAGAGACAATCGCATCCGAAACAGCCGCACCCGGCGCATCCGCATTATAAATTTCCCCGGCCGAGAGCTTCAGCCCCCTCTCCTGCATCTTCTTTTCCAGCGCCGCGTTGATATCCTGAATCAGCCACATGCCCTCATCGGCAAAAGCTGTCGCCTGCCCCAATAAGACTCCGGCCAATGTCAATGCGGCCAGATACATTCTTTTCATTTTCATCGCATATTATATATTACGGATTATTAACATCTTAGCACTCCCGAGAAGTGCAATTCAGCAACATCATGGAAATGCTAAGACATCAATGACCCAACTTATCGGTTATTCTGACACCAGAACCTTCTCCAACGCAGAGCCTTCATACGGCACTTCCACGCCAGGGTTCTTGAACTTCAGTTTTGCATCCACTTCGCGGACATCATCCTTCTTGTAGGTGATGGTCCACTTGTCCATATTCAGAAGCTCCCAGACACGGTCAGCCGTCATAGGAGCGGCATATCGGATCATCAGAGCCGGAGTCAGGCTGTTGTCAAGCTCGAGATAGACACCAATGATGCCGTCATTCTTGGAAAGATGATTGCTTACGAACGGCAAATTCCTGAGAATGATAGGCTTCTCATAATTGGCATCCGGAATCTCATATACGAACTGAGGCTTGCCGGCGAACTCCTCTACCCTGCTGGAGAACTGTGCCTTGAACGGAGTGAACATCTTGCGAATGAAAGACTCCGTAGAAATATAAGACTCGTCATCCTCAAGATCCACGAACTTGAAGTTAACCGGAGTAGTCTTAGTTCCGCCGCCGTGGACAGGCATCTCAAGCTCCTTCATATTGACAATCTTCTTGAACCAGGCCTTGTCGGCAGTCTCTGAAGCATCCATATAGACACGGACGATGAGAGGACATGCAAACTCGGACTCGAGACCATATATCTTCTTGTCAGTCAGACGCATCTGGAGACCGAGATAATTCAGGTCCAGCTTGTCATACATATTCTCCGTACGGATAGTAACCACCTTGATGCTGTCCACTGAAGCCATATCCGGAGTATTGACACGGAACTTGGAAGGAGTGAACACACTCTCCTGGATAGCCTCAGGAGTAGTGGCAGCAGGATCATAAGTAATCACGGCCCTGTGGTGGGAAACAAACGTCTTCACACCATGAACGCCCCTGATCTTCTCCAATTTGGCCTTGAAAGCCATAGAACTGCCGTAGCACTTGACAGAACGCAGACCTTCCATCTCCATAGTTTTCAATGATGACGGATCCACCAGCTGCTTAACCGTGCCATCCTCCAGAGTCTGCTCGATACCCCAGGTAACATTGATGGTAGGAAGCTCATACTTTCCGCCGGCCCAGAGACCGATACCCATGAGAACCAATGCAATGACAGCAGGAGCAAGCACGTTCCACACGTTGCGTCCACCTTTCACGCACACACCTGTATGAATGGCATCCACAGGACAAACTGCCGTACACTCACCGCACAGAGTACAATCCACAGCCTTGACGGCACCGGCCCTGCAGCCAGCCACATCAATGCCATAAGGACAAGCCTTTGTACAAAGGCCGCAATGCGTACACTTGGAGTCATTCTTCATGATATGGAGCACCTGGAGCCTAGGCTTTCCGCAAAGGATTTCCAGAAGATATCCCACAACGCAGAACGCAGCGAGAAGAGCCCACCAAGGGACATTGACGCCGACAGCTCCGAGAAGATAATAAGCCGCAGCAAGAACCACGATCCACACCCAGAACTTCAGAGAATTGGAAATGGCTCCGAGAGGACAGAGATACTTGCACCAGAACATGTTGACCATGAAGCCGCAGAGAATCACAGCTGCAACTGAAATCAATGACATCCAGAGAGTTATCTCGCCCTTGAATCCGGTGGCCACAGCATAGTAAGGGTCAAGGTTCTTGCAGAACAGCTCGCTCGCGGTAGCCGTAGAATAGAAAATCCAGAACAGAAGCACATACTTGATCACGCGGAGAACCTTGTCGGCAACAGTACCGTTCTTTACCACGATACCTCTCCAGCCGATAGTGTTGCGGAGTTTCATGAGAAGGTCCTGGACAGTTCCCAGCGGGCAGAGATAACCGCAGAAAAGTTTGCTGAAAAGCACAACTGCGGCAGCCAGAACGATACCCATCACTATCTGCACCATGCTCATGCTGCATGGAAGCGAGCCTCTTACAAAGAATGTTGTCAATGCCTGAAGACCGCCCATAGGACAATACGCCTCAGGGTTTGCAGGATCCTTGCCCGGGATGAGCAGGAAAGCTGCCAATGCGGCCAGAACACCCCACTGAAGGAGATATTTAGGCCAATTCCTTTTGATTGTTGATTGTTTAGCCATTAAGTGTAGCATTACAGAAGCCGCCATCACACGACAACGGCTTCCAGTGTTTATGTTATAGATTACTTGTTCTTCACACAACGCAGAGTCATACCGCATCCGCTGTGAACAAATGACATAGACAGACGTCCATCCTTATACTGGCTTGTGAATGTGGTCATCATGCCGAAATACTGGAGCGTATTGAGTTTGGTAGGCTCCTTGGAATCATAATTCGCCTTGTTGAATGTAGAAGAAGCGAAATATGTGATGGCAGGACTGCCGGCCAGAGCCTCATCATTGGTATTGGCCGCAGCAATAGCGTTCTTGAGATACTGTCCGGTCGCACCGAACTTGGTAACCTGACGATAACCTACAAGCTCCATATTCCAGCCAAGTTCATTAGCCTTCTTCACTGAGCCATAACCGGCTGCAGTATCCCAGAGCAATGCATCATCCTTCGTTATGGCTGCCTCATCATTGACACCTTTGGTTGAATAACCGCAAAGGGCAAGATACTCACTTCTGGTAGGAACATGCCATCCGTTAGGGCAGATACCCTGCTTGCCCTCGAACGAAGCGGCATTGTCCACAGTGATTTCCTCACCGAAAATAGCCTGATAATCATAGAGATAACCCTTCTTGCTTACAAACTCGGCATCGGTAGACGGAGTAGGCACTCCACTAACGATAGTATAAGGGGCCCAAATGTGTGACTCTGCAGCAGGATCTGTAGAAACAGTGTATCCCTCAGGAACATAGCGCATGGACTGTGACATCCATACTGAACCGTCAGACATCTTCACGGTAGTATATTTCTCATTCTTGTAAATGAAATAACCGTCATATTCAGCAAAGTCAATGTAAGTAGGCACGTCTCCGCCGATTTCACCGCCGTCACCCCAGTTCTCGATATTTCCGGAAATGGAAACCTTGATGTCTGAAGGCATAACCTTCACATTGATAGTATATTGGAGTCCCTGCTTAAGCTCAGTTGAAACCAGTTTCTGGGTAAGTTCCTTACCTGTAGATGTAGTGACGGCAAGTTCGAAAGCAACAGTCTGAGGCACAACGATAGCACTGTAAAGTTCACCCTCAGTAACCGCATGAGCCTTGATAGCCTCGACAGCAGCACCCTCAGAAACCGCAGCAGTCATATTGACAAGGTCAATGTCAGCAGTTGTCTTGGAACCGCGAAGCTCAACAGCGGAAATTCCGGCCTGCGACTGGTTGTCCACAACAAGCGAAATCTTTGTCAACATGTGCTTGAAAGGCACTACAATAGCATTGACAGAAGGAGTAACCTCCTCTTTCTTGCCGGCAATGAAATCCGAAGCCCCGTAACCCGTAGTCTGGTCCGCAGCAACCTTGAATGTAGAAGGCGCACCCTCGGCAGCATAAGGATAGTATGCCGTCAATGTAGATGGTGTCAATGCCTCCGCATACCAGTTGAGTGTGCCGGAGAAAACATTGTCTGAATATGTTAGAAGCTGATTCTTTGCATACGCCACATCACCCTGCATGATGGTGACACCTACTTTGTCGCCATTCTCGAAATTGACATCAGTAACTTTGGTCATTACCGGAACAATCTTCACGAGACCAGGAACAGGAGTCTCGATTTTTTCAGTCTGACAGCCGGCCAAAACAGCCACAGCCGCAGCAAGTAAAATGACTTTTTTCATATCGTTAACGTATTAATGTTTTAAAAATTGAAGCCTATTGTCAATGCTTCCGTATTTCTTCTACTTCCGTCAGAGAAGCCGTTTATGACATCGAATTTCTTCTTCAAGCGTGAAATCACCTCATAAGAAGCCTCCAGATAAACGCCTTTCTTGAAATTATACCTGACGGCAAGTTCCCCATTGACCTTCGCGCAAGTCTTGTACGCAGTCATGGCAGCCTCATAATCAGCCAGACGGAACGGCTCGCCAGAAGCCTCGACACTCTGTGATTGCCAATGATACTCGTCATCCTTACCCTTCGAAACATTGGTACAGAGCTTTATGTCGAAACGCCCGACCTTCACGAGGAAAGATGCGAAGACATTGAAAACATCTGTCTTGCAAGTATTTACGAACGGATAGGTCATCGTGGAAACCTCACGGTCCTGAGTCCAGCCAAGACCGGCATTGAAATACTCCCCTGAGTCGAGAAGAAGAGCCATATTTGCGGGTCGTGGTGACACCGTTTTCCGTAACATCCTCCAGAACATTCTCGTCATTGTCCTGGGTCCTGAAAGAATAATGTCCTCTGAGATAATGGCTGAGCCCGTTGCCAGGAATCCTGTAGTCCATTTTCACGCCCATGGACCAGCCATCGAAATTGTACCAGATTTTCTGCTTCTCACCTGTACTTCCGTGACTTGCCAATGCCTCGATTTCAGCATAGAAGTTCCGCCACTGAATCTGCGCGGCGCCGCCGTTTGTCAGTTCCCTGGACGGAAAACCGCTGACTCCGGCTTCCTCGATGTGCAGGCCGGAATTGTCCCAGATATCCTGGACACCATACATAAGGCCCTTGTCAATGAAAGCGTAATATACTCCCGAAGTAACTCCAAGTTCCTCAGCAGTAATAGTTTCCGAAGTCTTGGAGAAGACGTAGCTTGCTCCCAATGCCAAATCCCCGCGATGCCACATGATACTTGGAGAGAAAGTCATGTCCAGAAGAAAATCAGTATGGCGAAGGTCTTTGCGCTTGGTATAATTCTCAGCAGTAAAGTCCATTTTTCCTCCAATCCGCCAGTTGTCATTCAAGTCCACTGCAATACCTCCGAGGAACGAATAGGTTTGTCTGGTCTTGCGGCCAGGAGTAAACTCGTAGATGTCCACCGGATAGTAACCGGGACGTGCCGACATTGATCCACATGCCTTCTGGCTCTCTGCATTCCGGAAAGAAAATGCCCCGATCATGGAGAACTTCTTCAGATGGGTTATGGTACCGGCCTCTGCGCCTGCACTCCAGATAGTCTTAGGATCATTGACATCCCTGAAGCCGCCGCTGGTATAATCAGCTCCGAGTTCAGCGTAAGATACTGTCAATGAGCCTGTCCGCAATCCGTTGACGTTTCTTCCGGCATTCCAGAAATCCCTGCGTTCCACAATGTCGAATGTCTGCGCAAACAGTCCCGCAGACCAGAAAAGAAGGGCCGCAGCCACTGTTATTTTCAATGTCTTATTCATGGAGCGACTGTTTTTCACGTTCATAAAAATCATTGGTAGAGTTATTTGTATCGGCCAGGATTTCATATCCGAAAGTCTGGCTTGATGCTTCATCAGCCTTACGGAAAAGGGTATGTCCCTGGAATGAACCGGAGAATTCTATCGAACCAGCATCAATGTCAGGACAGAGTCTCTTCTTGTTGGAACCGCCCTTCACGAACACCTCTACGCCATCAATCACCCAGTCAACAGGGAGCTTGACAATATTCTCATTGGTCGAACCCGGCTTCGGTATGACATTTCCGGATTCAGATACGAACTCCTTCATCGTAGTACCTTCAGGAGCCCTGAAAATGACAGTCGCGGGGGAATTGAAAGAGAATGAAAATGCACTGGCCTTTCCAGTCTTTATCACCACGTCCAGAATATGGTCCTGCCGGATGTTGTTGCCAGGTGCAGGATGATAATTAGGATTCGGGAAATACGTCGTATTATAGCATACGAAATACTGTGAGTTATTCAGATTCACCGAGTTAGGATACTTTGAGTGATGATCTATCGCTCCGAAAACGACTATCACGGCATCCTCTCCGGGTTCAAGAGGAAACGAAGTGCCGTCGCCGCCAATCTGCCATACAGCCTGTCCCAGAGGAACAAAATCAGGATATACAGTCTCGCCTGTAACAGGATCTGTAGTTACCCAGACATTGATTCCAGCCGAATTGGAAGGGTCGAGAGCACCGAAACACAATCCGTCAAGATACTGGACCTCAGAAGTATTGTTGTGCAGTATCACATAAGAGTCACCCCTGTAGTTGCCCTGCTCCGGATACTTCGTACAGCCTCCGCAATAAATTTCCTTGAAAACAATCTTTCCTGAACGGGAATCCTTTACGGGAAGTTTGACCTCCTTCACGCCTGCCTCTCCCAGAATGACCTTGTCGATGGCTCCGTTATACGAAACTCCGTCATGGCTGTAACTAAAAGTCACTCTGTAACTTCCGGCAGGCAATTCCAGAACGGCCGTTCCATCCTCTCCGGTATTTTGGGAATACTTGTTGCCGAGATTCCTTTCTGTCACGGACACGGGAACGCCAATTTTCTGCGTCTCGGGAAATCCTTCAGGATAAACCGGATCCACGACCAGACGATATAGTCCCCCGTCATACGGGTCCCCGGACTTGATGCTTACGCAAGAGGCCAAGGTCAATGCTGCAAATATCAGATATATAAATTTCTTCATAACTGTCAGAATTTAAGTCTGCAAGTAAGTCCATAATAGAATTCCGGAGTAAAGATCGCACTCACTCCCGTAGCCTTGGAGGTAACGTACATCCGCGAATTCGTAAAGTTGTTCGCGAAGAATGAAAGCGAGACATGGTCTCCGATTTCCTTTGTAACACTCAGATTGGCAGAAAGATATGCTCCATAGCCATCCTGAGAGAAAGTATATGCGTTACCTGACTTTATGATGAGGTTCGCAAAAGCCGGATCGGAAGCCTCCTTGTCCGTAAAGTCATGAACATCGCCATTCTCATCCATATACTTTACAGGACGTATAGCCGTGTAATTATTTGAATCATAAATACTTCCGCCTATCGATTCCACTCCGTCGGCATTGACATTATACGCATACTCCTTGCCCTGGTAGCGGGACAGATTGCGGAAGCGGCTCAGAAGCGACATTTCCAGACGGCAGGTGATGACAATTCTCGCCTCCGGAATATGGGTTATGGCCGTCAGGTTTGCGTTCAGGGAATGGGACTCTTTGCCGTTGAAAGTTCCTGATTCTCCGCCGTTTGCATAAATTCCGACATACTGGTAAGACCTGTTGGACAACGACGTGTGAGACCATCCTGTCCTATAAGTCCAGTTAAGGGTATTGTCAATGTAGTGAGTGTATGCATAATTGGCATCCAGTCTGAACTTGGTCCTTATCGGAGCAATTTCCGGGAAGTCAACTATAAGTTCAGCTCCGGTCCTGTAGATGTCATCTCCATTTCCAGGCATCTGTGACTCGAAGAACGTCTTGTCGGTCACCTTGGTAGCCATCGGTGTCCAGAACTCCTCGTTGCTGCCTCTCATGTAAACCTGGCCGGTCTGACTATCGACACGTATCTCAGGATTGTCCGGGACCGTATAGCCGGAAGGAACGGACATGATGTTGTAGGAGAACGGAGTGTAGATGTTCTGGTAGGTATATGGATTCTTTGTCTTGTTGAAGAATCCTACGAGAGAAACGGAGGTGCGCAGGAAGTATGCTTCAATGCCAAACTCCGCATTATAGTTCTTCTGCCATTTCAGATTTTCATTGAAAAGCATCTTATATGGCTGAGTATAATACACATACGAAGAAGAGTCGCCATGAGAGAATCCGAAGGTCTGAATATCGCGGTACTTCTGCACAGGATAGAGGATATAGAATGAAGGCAGTTTTTCGCTGACTCCCCAGCCTCCGCGGATGGACAGGTTGTCGGAAATCTTCCATTTTGCATTGAACCTTGGAGAAAGACTGCTGACGTTCTTGTAATCGGTATCTTTCACGAAAAGGTTTTCAAGACGGAGACCGGCAGAAATCTGAAGTGAGGTTTTTCCTATCGGGAATGTGAAGTCCTCTTCGATGTATGCTGCCACGTTGTGCATGAAAGGATACTGGCTGTAAGGCCTTGGTCTATATCCATTTGCAGCAACTGAAGGGTCCTTGTAATACTCACCTGCCCCGACATTTCCATTAGCTTTCCACTGAATACCGGCCTTCAGTTTGCTCAGCCTCTTGCCGGATTTTTTGAACCACTCGTATTTCAGGGAAGCCGCATAGTCAAGCTCCTTGGAGTCAATGACTTTGTCAGAGAAATAGCTTACCGGAAGCCTGTCGGCAAGATAGTATCCGGCAAGTTCCGAATGTACGGCAGGCAACATCGATGCTGAAGAGCCATATGCGTGATCCTGCGAACGGTTGTCGTTGTAATTCACAGATGCATCCAGTTTCAGGTTAGTGATCCAAGACTTGCGCAGAAGCCATGTAAGAGATGTATTCGCTCTTAACACATTGTCTCTCACCTTACTCCATGTTCCCTTATACGCATCAGGATCATTCTTTGTATTCATTCCGCCGATGTTTCCGGTGGCACCGGCTTCAAATTTCAATACGTTCTTGAATGTGTTGCTGTAAGATGCTGAAAATCCGCGCCTTGTGTAAGAAGTATATGGAGATGAAAGTTTCTGTGTCGCACGAGTCCATTCCGCACTGACATTGAGGACTCCCCTATTTTTCATAAGGTCAATGCCTTTGGACGCAGATGCCTGATAGGTTCTTGGATTTACGGCGAAAGTTATATTCCACGGAGTAAGTCCCTTACGGGTGTTGATTCTTACCATTCCGCTGTTTAGGTCTCCGTATTCAGCTGAAGGAACGCCAGTTATGACTTCGATGGACTGGACGTTCTCAGTAGAGATGTTTCTGGTTCCGGTTCCTGACATTGACCCGAAAGAAGCATTGTTTCCGACCCTTACACCATCGACTTCCAGCGCAGTTCCGAATGCTGCATTTCCGGCAGCGAGGCCTCCTGAGCGCAACGACACCGCATTGTCTGTCGTAAGGTCCGGATTTACGGTTTTTCCGCCCGGAAGAAGGGCGCTAATATCTGTAACATTGGACATTTGGAGATGGTTCAATGCATTCGCACCGAACTTAAGTGATGTGTTCATGCCCTCCTTGTCCCGCTCGGCCGTAACCACTACGCTATTGAGAGCCAATGTATTCTGATCCAGTTTGATAGTGAGGTTAGGAATGTCTTTCTTTACAACGAATGAGAGCCTCTTGTCGACAAATCCCAGACAGGAGAACTGCACTGCATAGTCGCCAGGTCTGATATCCGGCAGAATGTTCCTTTTTCATCAGATATGGCCCAGATACCCGTATCCTCTACGTTGACGGCGGCACCTATCACAGGTTCGCCCGTCTTGGCATCTACGACCTTTCCTGAAATGCTGAAAAGCGCCCTGGTCTGCTGGGCAGTCATGACATCTGCAGAAACAAGCAAGAGTATCATGAGCAGAAATTGCCTAAGTTGTTTCATCTGCATCTTCTATTTGCTTCTTCACAAATATAACGATTGTATTTGAAAATCCGTCTCACAAATACCACGAATTTTTCGTAAATTTGTATGTTTTGCCGGCTGTCCCGCAACAGAAGACGGCACTAATTTGTAATCGCCTTAAAATCAGCATAAAATGGCTTTTGTACACCTTCACGTCCATACACAATACTCTATTCTTGACGGCCAGTCTTCCATAGAAAACCTGTTCAACAGGGCTGAAGAACTTGGCATGCCGGGTCTTGCGATCACGGACCACGGCAACATGTACGGTGTGAAGGAGTTCTTCAAGTTTGCAGCCAAACATCCTAGCGTGAAACCTATCATCGGATGCGAAATCTACGTATCCAAGGGAGACCACAGGCTGAAGGAAAAAGGATATTACCATCTTATCCTGCTTGCCAAGAACTATAACGGATACAAGAACCTGATGAAGATTGTCTCCACAGGACACATCGAGGGAATGTATTATAAGCCAAGGGTTTCGCATGAGGTCATCGCCAAGTATCATCAGGACCTGATATGCTCGTCAGCATGTATGGCGGGTGAAATTCCGAGAATGATTCTGGACGGAGACATAGCAGGTGCAGAGAAAGCGATAGAGTGGCACAAGAGCGTTTTCGGGGACGATTACTATCTGGAGGTCATGCTCCACAAGACCGAAATCCCGGGACTGTCCCTGGAGGTCTATGAAAAAGAGAAAGAGTACGACGAAGTCATCTTCGACCTTGCCGAGAAGCATGGCGTAAAGGTTATCGCAACAAACGACGCCCACTTCGTAAGAAAGGAGGACGGACCGGCTCATGACAGGCTTATCTGCCTGACTACCAATGCTTATATTGATGATGTCGATAGGCTCCGGTACACCCAGCAGGAATACCTGAAGAGCGAGGAGGAGATGGCCGCATTGTTCCCTGATCATCCGGAAGTCATCTCTAACACTCTGGAAATCTGCGACAAGGTAGAGAACTATACCATTGACCGAGGCCACGTGCTTCCGAAATTCCAGATTGATCCTGAATTCCTCGCTGACATTGACAATCAGCTGGAAAAATACAAGGGTGTCATTGACGCGGGCAGGTGCGACGAAAAGGGCAACGACCGTGGTGAGGAGTTCCGCCATTCAGTGGCCTTCCTCTGCCATCTGTGCTACAAGGGAGCCAAGGAGCGCTACGGAGACGTTCTGGATGAGGAGACTTCGGAGCGTCTGGATTTCGAGCTCAAGACCATCTCCAGGATGGGTTTCCCGGACTACTTCCTCATCGTCCAGGACTATATCGCGGCGGCCAGGGCCCAAGGCATATCTGTAGGTCCTGGCCGTGGTTCAGCTGCCGGTTCCGCCGTGGCTTACTGCTTGGGTATCACCAACTTGGACCCTATCAAGTACGACCTCCTGTTCGAGCGTTTCCTTAATCCGGAGCGTGTGTCAATGCCGGATATTGACGTCGACTTCGATGATGACGGACGTTATCGTGTCATCCAGTATGTGCAGGACAGATATGGTGTTGATCATGTTTCCCATGTCATCACTTTCGGTACGATGGCGGCAAAGGGTGCCATCAAGGACGTCGCACGAATCAGCAGGCTTCCTCTTGAAGAGTCCAACAGGCTCACCAAGATGATTCCGGACAAGCCTATCACCATCACGGAGACTTCCGAAGTGGAATTGAAGGAGGACGAAGTGCCGGAGGAGGGTGACAAAATCATTGAAAAAGACGGAAAGCGGTTCAAGGTCGTAAAGAAGGAGTCTGAGAAGAAGCCGACACTGAAGAACTGCGTCAAATATGTTCCTGAGCTGAAGAACGAGCTTGAAAACGGCTCGGAACTGGTGAAGGAAGTTCTGAAATATGCACTCCAGCTTGAGGGGTGCATCCGCCAGATCGGTATCCATGCCTGCGCGATGATTATCGGACGAGGCAATCTCACTGACTACATACCTATCACCCTGGGTATGGATAAGGCTACCAACCAGAAGGTTTGGGTGTCCCAGTATGAGGGTTCGTTCATCGAGGACGTAGGTATGCTGAAGATGGACTTCCTCGGCCTAAAGACATTGACAATCATCAAGATATGTCTTGCCGAAGTCAAGAAGAGATTCGGCATTGACATTGACATTGAAAAAATTCCGATTGACGACCCGAAGGCTTATGAGATTTATTCGAACGGCGATACGAAGAGTGTGTTCCAGTTCGAGTCCCCGGGTATGATGGAGTGGCTCCAGAAGCTGCATCCTGAGCGTTTCGAGGACCTTA
>ERZ1026894.1457-NODE-1457-length-13935-cov-3.636455_pt1 | contig 13935 bp, 10 predicted proteins | sample MGYA00380177_ERZ1026894 | MGnify/ENA primary metagenome ERZ1026894 (study PRJEB33269, sample SAMEA4719813) | human gut metagenome | biome: human-associated habitat; feature: organic feature; material: feces | place: Cameroon | collected 2013-10 ... | reverse complement strand
TCAGATTTTTTCTGAATCTCTATTCCTGCGACGGCGGAAAGCTCGGCGCATTCGGATTCAAGCAGGGCGGACGCCCCGAAAACGGCATGTTCCGTTATGAATGCACGCTCGCCGACCTCAAACTGACCGCCGCCCCCTCCGATCTCTCACAGATTTTCCTCCAGTTCACCGAATCTCTCGAACCGGGACCGCTGGAAATCCGCGAATGCGCTCTCGTCCTCCCCGCCCCCGCCGCAAAACTCGGGGAATCCGCCGCATACCGCGGATTTATCGCGGAATCAGGCTCCGGAAATCACGTCTGGACCAAAGACCAGTGGACCCGCCCGGAACTGCGGAACGGGACTTTTTATCTCAGCGGGAAAGCGATGTTTTTCATGGGCCCCCTCGCGGCCTCCTACTGCATGGAACGCGATTTTTCCCCGAAAGCGAATCCGCTCAACATTCAGCACCCCGCGTACCTCCGGAAACCGGATGCTGAAATTTTCCGCCAGCTCGGGTTCAACACCTATCACCTCTGCGACATCATTCACGACCGCACGTTCACCACGGAATTCCGGAAAGAACGCAAAAGTTCCCGCGATTTCAACGCCGGTCTCCCCGGCGTACCTTCCGTCATGGACATGAGCATCGGACGCACCCCCATGCTCGATCCGGAGAAGGAGGAACGGCTCGCCCAGCAGAACCCCGACTGGCACGTCTACATTCCCTTCTGCCCCGAACACCCGGAAGTCAGGAAATATTATGAACGGCGCTGCCGCACGCAGGCGGAAGAGGCGCTCGCCGCCGGATACAATGTGTTTTCATATGAACTGATCAATGAATCGAATTACAACTGCTTCTGCGAATTCAACCGCAAGGCTTTCGCGGAAGCCATGAAAAAGAAATACGGTTCGCTCGACGCCGTCAACCGCGCGTGGGGAACCAGTCTCAAAAGTTTTGACGCAATCGCCTGGCTCCCCGTCCGCGACACGCTCGAAACCCGCAACGACTGGTGCGAATTCGCCGCGGAACGCTACGTTCAGTTTCTCCTCGAACTCAAAAACAATATCCGCAAAGTCGATCAGCGCAAAAATGTTCTTTTCACCGAACAGCTCGCTCTCCAGAACGTCTATTCCACCCGCGGAGCGGGAATGGATTACCGCCGGATCGCCGACGTCATGGACGTCCTCACCCACGAGGGCGGACTCCGTTTCGGCAATTCCGCCGCGCGTCAGACCGGGAATGTCATGGAGGACGCCGCATGCGCTGAAAACCGCGCCTATCTCTACGTCAGCGACCTCTTCGACGCAATCGCCTCCCCGCGCGGAAAATCCATCATGAACGATGAGTACTACTGCGCCCGTTTCGACTTCGGCAAGCGCGTCCCGAGCAAGCGGATCGACATGGTTTCCGCGCTCTGGAGCGAACTCTTCCACGGCTCCTCCGGAGCCCTGCTCTACTCCTGGGACAAACGGTTCTGGGAATACAGAGACTTTGAAGGCGCCAAGCGCAACGTCATCAACGGAGGCTACAAAGCCTACAGCTATCTCAATCCCTGGAACTGGCCGCCGGATCAGCTCGATTTCGGCAAAATGTTCTTCGCCGAACTGGAACCATACCGCGAAAGACTTCTCCCGAACCCGCGGAAAACCGGCGAATCGGTCGCCCTCTTCCACTGCTATCCCTCCATGCGGATGGAAGCCTACGGAAAATATTCCTTCCAGCAGAAAATGTTCAACTGGCATGAAGCGCTCCTCGCCGCACAGTTTCCGCTCCGCATCGTCTTTGAAGAGGAACTCGAACGCGGTCTGCCCGACAACATCACGGCGCTGGTCGTTCCCGAAGCAAGTTACGTCACGGCAAAAACAATCCCCGCCGTTGAACGCTTCATCAGACGCGGCGGACTCGTCATCGCCGACAGCGGAGCGTTCACGCACGACACTTACGGACGCGCCGTCGCCGCGCCCGCTGGAAAAATCATCCGTCTCAACGCCGCCTCCCGCGAGTCCGGAGAAGCGATGATTGCGGAACTCGAACACGCCAAAGTCCGCCGCCACGGGGAGCTCTCCGAAAACGGAAAACCGCTGCGCGGACCGGATCTTCAGCTCATCGACCGGGGAAGCTTCAAAATGGTCTTTCTGCTGAATATGACGGATACCGTCCACCGCTTCCCCGTCCTCAAACTCTTCCCGAAAGAAAACACGCCCTTCTACCTCTGCGACGCCGTCCGCCGCGAACTCATTCTTCCGGAACGCGGCGAAACCTGGAGCAAGACGGAACTCGAACGCGGAGTCTTCCTCATCCTCCCGCCGCAGGAACGCGTTCTGCTGACACTTCAGACCGAGAAACCGGAAGGCTTCACGCCCGTCACCCTGGAGACGATCCGCCGGCGCGCGCTTCCGCTGAAAAACGCGGATGACCTCCGGACGGCCGCGGAAAACGCACGCCGCGAACAGGTCCGCCGCGAACGTGAAGAGGCCCGGATCTGGCGCGGAGTCAACACTCGCCACTGCCGTCCGCTCGACCTCTCAAAAGCTGCGAACATGGCGTTCGCCGACGAGGTCCCCGGAGACAAAAAAGGCGGCTGGTTCGATCAGGGCAACGTGGATTACGCCGATATGCCGCTCGGGAAAGTCAGCGCGGCGGGTGTTCCGTTCACCATCCTTGATCCCGCGAAGAACGGCGGACGCGCCGCAATCGTTCTCCACGGTTCCTTCCGCCCCTATTTCCCCGAATCCGCAAAGGGTATCGAGGTCAACGGAAAGGTCGCGCGTCTTTATTTCCTCCACACAGCCGGCTGGGGCGACAAGCCCGGAACGCCCGTCCTGATCTACCGCATCTATTACACCGACGGTTCCTCGCTCGACGTTCCCGCCCGGATGAAGCGGGAGATCAATTCGTGGGGAGAGATCGAACATCTGCCCGCCGCAAAACTCGCCGTCGAGCGGACGAACCCGATGAAAAAACATCTCCAGTGTTTCGCATGGACGAACCCGCATCCGGAAAAAGCGGTCCGTTCACTTGACATCATCTCGCTCAAAACCGGCGCGGTTCCGGCAATCGTCGCAATCACCGCCGAAAACGCAGAATAAAAGGGACAAACCATGTTCAACACACTCTCCTATCCCGAAATCAAATTCCCGGAGGGGTTCCTCTGGGGCTCCGCCACAGCCGCCCACCAGATCGAGGGCGACGACGTCAACTCGCGCGAATGGCATCAGCAGATGAACAATCCCCGCATCGCCAAATCCGGGAAAGCGTGCGACAGCTACCGCCTCTACAAAGAGGACGTCGAGCTGCTCAAAACTCTCGGGCATCAGGCATACCGCCTCTCGATTCCCTGGAGCCGCATCGAACCGGTTGAGGGCGAATTCAGCCAGACCGCAATCGCCCACTACGTCGACCTGCTGAACCGTCTCAAGGAAGCGGGAATCAAAACATTCGTCACCCTTCTGCACGGCAGTTCCCCGCAGTGGTTCGCGGAACGCGGCGGAATGCTCGACCGCGAAAATTTCAGATTCTTTGAACGCTACGTCACACGCATCGTCAAGGCAATCCATGAATACGTCGATTACTGGATGGTCATCAACGAATTCAATATCGCGGGCGGACGCCTCGACGAGGATTACCGGGCTCACCGCGCAAACAACCTCATCGCACACGCTCGCGGCTATCACATCATCAAAACCATGAGCAAGGCGCCCGTCAGTTCCGCCCACGCGCTCCGCGCCGACCTGCCCGCAAACCCGTTCGACAAATTCGACCGCGTCTTCGCCGAACTCGACGACTGGAAGGTCAACGAGTTCTTCTTCCACGCCATCCGCACCGGAGAAATCGTCCTGCCGTACATGGACGCCGAATACGTTCCCGAAGTCAAGGATTCTCTCGACTACTGGGCGATCAACTACTACTGCCGCAACCTCGTCTCCGCCCGTAAGCAGACCGCCGACTCCGTCTGGTACACCGCGACGCATCAGAAGATGATCGACATGAATTTCTATCTTGAAGAATTCTACCCCGAAGGTCTGCTCAACGGGCTTCAGCGCCTGAAAGACAAGCCCGTCTTCATCACCGAAAACGGACTCGCCTGCGACGACGACCGCTGGCGCATCCTCAAAATCGCACAGGACCTCGCAGCCGTCTCCGACGCAATCAAAAGCGGAGTCGATGTCCGCGGTTATCTCCACTGGTCGTTCATGGACAACTTTGAATGGTACACCTTCAAGCCGCGTTTCGGGCTCGTCCACGTCGACTTTGAAACTTTCAGGCGCACGCCGAAGCCGAGCGCATATTTCTACAAGGAACTCATCGAACGGAACGGATTCGACGGCGAGCTCATCCGCAAATATCTTCCGGACGTCCCCGTCTTCAAACTCTATCAGTAAAATTCAAGGGAGCCTCTCTTGAGACTCCCGTTTTTTTTACTCAACCGTTATCAAGCTCGCATATTCCGCCGTTTCATGAGCGGGCAGCAGAGCGAAACCGCTGACCTCCGCCGGAAGCGGAACATTCGGGGCATCCGTCATCCAGCTCATCGGCTCGATGCAGAAGAACCCGCGCGTTCCGCCCTGATTCCAGCATGCGCCATGCGCATATTTCGAATCGAACTCATAACGGACAATTCCGTTTTTCCGGTGAATCCGCGCCGTTCGGTTCGTTTCCGGCTGACGGTACATCGCGGAAAAACCGACGCCCGAAACACCGCGTTTTCCGGAAAGGACTTCCTCTTCCGTTTCACTCCACGGGCGCACGGATCCGTCCGGAAGATGACGAACCGCATCAATCCGCCACGCACCTTCCGGACGGTGCGGAACTTCAATGCGGACATTCTCCTCATCGGGCGCAGCAAACGCCGTATGGAAACCGACGCCGAGCGGAAGCGCGCGGTCGCCGTCGTTGTGAATCCGCACAAGATGCGTCATTCCGGAAGCACGGATTTCATAGATGATTTCCGCCGTAAACGGACACGGGAAACCGGCGAATTCCGGACGTTCCGCATCGAAACGATATGCAACGGCAATCCGCAGAAGAGACTCCGTCTCCTCCAGCGATTTCAGTTCGAACTCGCGTCCGATCACAATTCCATGCAATGCGCAATGCGTATCCGCTTCGTTGACCGCAAAACGGAACTCGCGTCCGTCCGCCCGGAACACCCCGTCTCTGATGCGGTTCGGCGGGAAAAGCAGAGGAATGCCGTAAACCATCGGACTCTCTTTCAGCGCCTCTTCCGATTCCGGCTGACGCAGGATTTCCATCTGCGTTTTCTTATGGAAAAGACGGAGCATGTTGCCCGTAGAATCAAGGGCGACGACGCCGGACCACTCCGGCGTCTCAAACCGAAGACGTTTGTTTTCGAGTGTGCAAGCCATCAGCCGACCGCCTTTTCAAAACAGGTGAGAGGTGTGCGGGCATAACCGACGCCGATCTGGCCGCCGGTCACGCGGGAGAGAATTCCGCCGTGCATTTTCGGCGTGATCCCCGTTTCAACGGCAAGTTCCGGAAGGATTCCGGCCGGCGTGCAGCCCTCGGGAATCAGCGGAACGCGGAACAGCGGATTGCGCCCATGGCAGATCTTCGCCATCTCCGCACATTGCGCAACGCCGTCCGACGGAGTCTCTCCGCGTCCGGCGAGAAGCGCGGGCGCAGCGGCCGCGGCGAGCCCGCCAAGTCCCCACGCCTCGACGTTCGAGCTGTCACCGAGCCACGGTGCGGCGTCCGAAAGCGAATCCGCCGGATTGAAACACCGTCCCTGAAAGGCCGGAGCCGGAGCGACGTGCCAGCGCTCGCCGCGTCCGCTGACCTTGATTCCGAATTCGTATCCGTTTCCGCACATCGCGGTGACCAGCGTCGCGCCGGGCACGTTCGCCGCGGATTTCAGCGACGCCACCGCCGAAGCGCAGCCGATATGATGCACGAAACGGCGGCAGGAATTCAGCCAGCGCAGAAGCGTCAGACGTTCCGCGTCGGAGAGATCCGCGCACATCAGAGGTTCAATCAGCGCGGCAAGAAACTGCTTGTCGGTCGCCGCCTGCCGCGTATGTTCGTCGTCGCCCATCAGCAGTCCTTCCGCAAAGAGATCGGCAACGCTGATTCCGCCTGCGGCTTTCAGCGCGGCATTGAGAAGCGGCGCATAAATTCCTTCGATGCGCCTGAGGTTCTCTCCGACTTCGGGATTGTAAACGCCCCAGCCGCCGAGCCCGCCGCCCTGCGCTCCCTCAATCGGAGCGGCGACGGCATGCGTTCCGCTGTTCTTTTCGGTGACGGTCAGAACCGCCATGGAGTAGGAGGTGATGCCCGCGCCAGGACCGCCGGAATTCCAGTCGTTCGCGCATCCAAGTTCAATCTCGCCGGACTCGATCATGCCGACGGCTTCCTTTTCATCTTTGGCGAGCCCCTCGAAGATCGCCGCGCCGACCACCCCCATGCGGTGCGGCCCGCGCATGTTCTTATACTCCACCGGAGGACCGGAATGAAGAATCAGATTTCTCTTGAACCCGGGAATCGCCTCTCCCGCCTTCCGGCAGCCGTCCAGAACCGGACGCGCCCCGATCAGTTTCTCAAATGCAACTCTGTTTGCTTCTGACATTTTTCTGCTCCATGCTTGAATTATATCATGTTTGATTTTATATTATACACGCATTTGAAACAGAAATCAAGAGAAGGAAGAAAAAATAATGGAAAGATTTGAACCGGTCAATGAAACAGTCTTCCTGCTGAAGACTCCGTTCTGCGGCTCGTGGAGCGGCGTGACGCTGATCCGCCGTGCAAACGAAAACATCCTCATCGACTCCGGCGCATCCGCGGAAGTCGTCGACGCGATCCTCATCCCCGCGCTCGCGGAAGAGGGGCTGAAACTCGAAGATCTCACCGTTCTGCTCTGCACGCACACGCACGGCGACCATGTCGGCGGACACTTCCGCATCAAACAGCTCTGTCCCGCCCTGCCCTGCGGCGTGCTTGACATCGGAGCCGAGAAACTGCGCGACCCGCTGAAATTCAACAGACTTATCCGCGCGCCGTTTCCGGAATTCAGCCCGCCTCCCTCCGACTGCGTCTGCTTTCTCGACAACGCCACCGGAACGCTTGTCGCCGGCGACTCCATACAGGGCAACGGAACCGAACTCCAGGGCTGCGGTCTCTGCATGGATCTCCCCGGCTACCGCTCCGCACTGCGCCGTCTGATCGCCGAACCCGTGCGGACCGTTCTCGCCGGACACGCCTATCTCCCCTGGCGGCAGGCGGTGATGAGGGACGAAAATGCGCGGAAAATGCTGAAAGAGGCTCTTGAATTAACGGAAAAGTACGGTATAATTATGAAGGAAGCGCTCGCGAAGGGAATCACGGACCCGGCGGAGGAGGCGGAATACCTGATCCGCAAAGTCGGAGGCGTCATGCCGCCGTTCCTCTTCATGGCGCTGTTTACTGTCAGAGAGTACCGGAAAGAAATGGGATTGCATGTCGAATAACGTCAAAGTCATGGACGCCGTGCGGAGCGGCAGGAACAATACATCGAAAAAAGATATTCAGCAGCTTACCGGGCTTTCCTGGGGAACCATGTGCAAGGTCACAAACGCACTCCTGGAACGCGGCTGCCTCTTCGCCCGCAAGGAGAAGGCCAAAGCCCCCGGACGCCCCGTCGTTCCACTCTGCGTCAATCCGGACTGCGCGTATTTCTGCGGAATCGACATCGGCGCCGCATTCACCAAACTGGTCTTCTGCGACATGAATTTCAATGTTCTCTACCGCATGGAGACCGCAACTCCCCCGTACTCGTCGCCGGAACGGTTCCTCGAATCCGCCGCGGCCGTTTTCGAATCCGCGCTTGCGGAAAGCGGAATCGACCGGGCAAAACTCCACTCGATCGGCCTCGCCGTCTCCGGAAACGTCGATTCGGAAAACGGAATCATCGTCTCCGGCGGAAACTTCGGCATGAAATTCGGAGCGAACATCCCCGTCTCCCTGCTCGCCGGACGCATCGCGCTGCCCGTCTACGCAATCACAACGCAGGTCGCCGCAGTCTGCGCGGAATACCGTTTCGGCAAACGCGCGGGATGCGGAAACCTGGTCAACATCGGACTCGGCGTCGGCATCGGCTCCGGAATCGTGGCAAATCACCTGCTGCTCATCAGCCATCCCAAACGCCCGGTCGGCTACATCGGACATATCCTCATTCCGGGAAACGAACACATCTGCACCTGCGGCTTCAAAGGCTGTCTCGAATCCTTCTCCGGCTCGGAGCGCCTCGCGCAGGTCGCGCGGGAACGTCTGCCGGATCACCCGGAACTTCACTCCGCTCCCGCCCTCGACCGCGCCGCGGCGAAAGGCGTCCCCGAAGCAATCGCGATCCTCGACACCGCCGCCTCCTACAACGCCATCGGCATCGCCTCCATGATTCAGCTTTACGCTCCCGAAGCCGTCATCTTCTCCGGCGGACAGAGCAGACCCGACGGCTGGCTCTTCCGCCGCACCATTGAGAAATTCAAAGAGATTCTTCCCCCGGAACGCCGCAGCTGCTACCTCGGCATCACCACGCTCGGCGCACACCAGAGCGCAATCGGAGCCGCACGCCTCGCCTACGAAAAATTCTTCTGATTTTTCCGTTTTCCCCTTGCATTTGCCTCGTTGAACGGATATATTTATATCAAAACTGATAAAATCCAAAAAAGGAGACTGACATGAGTGTCAAAGGGAAACGGGTTCTGATCACAGGCTCTTCGCATGGAATCGGAGCGGCAACGGCAATCGCATTCGCAAAAGAGGGCTGCTCCATCGGGCTGAACTACAACAGGAATCCCGAAGGCGCGGAAGCGACCGCGGCGAAAATCCGGGAACTCGGCGCTCCCGTCGAAATCTACAAGGCGGACGTCGCTCTCTCCGAAGACTGTGAAGCAATGGTCAACGCCTTCATTCAGCGGTTCGGCGGAATCGACGTTCTCGTCAACAACGCCGGAGGCGCGCTCAAAATCCCGCGCGGCGAATTCATCGACATGCCCGTCGAATACTGGAACGATCAGATCAACCTGAACCTCAACGCAGCCGCGTACACCTCCCGCATCGCCGTCCGGAACATGATCGAAAACAAGGTGCGCGGAAAAATCATCAACGTCAGCTCAATCCACAGCATCGTCACCTGGGTCAAACGGAAAATGCTCCCCTACTGCGCGGGAAAAGCCGGACTCAACATGTTCACAAAAGCCCTCGCCTGCGAAGTCGCCAAATACGGAATCAACGTAAACTGCATCGCCCCGGGCTTCATCATGACCAAACTCTCCGCACGTTATTCCGAAACGGACATGAACGCCTTTCTCCGGAAAATCCCCGCAGGACGCCTCGGAACCGTCGACGACATCACTCCCATGATGCTCTTTCTCGCGGACGATGAAAAATCCGCATTCATCACCGGCCAGACCTTCCCCATCGACGGCGGACAGTCCATCGATGGAGGAATCGACGCCATGCTTTACGAATACGAAAAATAAGGAGGTTCTCTTATGCGCAAACTCAACGAACGCAGTTCCACCCCCTACGGCGTCGCATGCGAATGCCGCCGCGGACTCGTCCGCGGACTCGGATACACCGAAGAGGAATTCGACCGTCCCATCATCGCCGTTGTCAATTCCTGGAACGAATACAACCCCGGACATGTCCATCTCCGCAGCCTCGCCGAGCGCGTCAAACAGGGCATCCGCGAAGCCGGGGGACTTCCCTTTGAAATGATGACGACCGGAATCTGCGACGGCATGGTTCTCAAGAACCCGCGCTACATCGAACTTCCAAGCCGCAACAGCATCGCCGATGAAGTCGAACTCATCATTGAATCCAACATGTTCGACGGCATGGTCATGCTCTCCACCTGCGACTCCATCGTTCCCGGACACCTCATGGCCGCCGCGCGTCTTGACATCCCGACGATCCTCGTCACCGGCGGCTACATGCCCATGCCCTTTCTCGACGGCAAATCCGCCAACTACATCGAACTCACCGACCATGTCGGCCAGGTCATGCAGGGCTGCTACAGCCGCACAGCCGCCGAACGCGAAGTCGAACGCATGTACACCCCCTGCGGCGCATGCGGAGTCATGACCACTGCGAACAGCATGTGCCTCGCCGCCGAAGCCCTCGGCATGACCATGCCCGGAAACGGCTGCATGTCCGCCGTCAGCTCCGAGCTCCTCCAGACCGCCTATCTCGCCGGAAAACAGATCATGAAACTGCTTACCGACGGCATCACCGCCCGCAAAATCATCACCCCGGAGGCCGTCGACAACGCAATCGCCATGACAATGGCCATGGCTGGTTCCACAAACCTCTTCATGCACCTCCCCGCCATCGCCAACGAAGCCGGACTTCACGACCGCTGGTGGGCGCATTTCGACCGCGCCTCCCGCGAAGTCCCGCAGATCGTCGGAGCCTCCCCCAGCGGACGCTGGCACCTGCAGGACATCGACCGCGCCGGCGGCTCCCGCGCCGTCCTCAAATCCCTCATGCCGAAGCTCAACGGAAACGCCCTCACCGTCACCGGCAAAACCCTTGCGGAAAACTGTGCCGACGCTCAAATCTACGATCCGGAAGTCATCCGCTCCCTCGACAATCCCGTCTCGCAGGAGGGCGCGCTCTATGTCCTCTACGGTTCGCTCGCACCCGACGGAGCCATGATCAAGGCAGCCGCGGTGGAAGACTCCATGCGCAAATTCGCAGGTCCAGCCAGATGTTTCGATTCGCTTCGACAGGCGCTCGACGCCCTCAATGCTGATCAAATCCGGAAAGGCGACGTCTGCATTCTCCGCTATCTCGGTCCCAAAGGAGCGTTCGGAACGACCTCCTATCAGTTCCAGAAGGAGCTCAAAGGACGCGGTCTTGCGCACGACGTTGCGATTGTCACCGACGGACGGTTCTCCGGAGGCTCCAGCGGACTCTCCATCGGCTATCTTTCGCCCGAAGCCGCCCTCGGAAGCCCGCTCGCCCTCGTTCAGGACGGCGACCGCATCAGCATTGATCTGGATCAGCGTAAAATCGACCTTGAAGTCTCCCCCTCCGAACTCGAAGAACGCAGGAAAAGCTGGCACTGGAAGTTCGATCCAACCGGAATTCCCCCGTTCCTCCGTCTCTTCGTGAAGAACGTCGGTTCCCTCGCAAACGGGGCTATCTGGGAATTCTGAAAATTCGGAAAACATGGAAACTGATATTCTCATCCTCGGGGCGGGGCTGACCGGGCTGAATGCCGCACGGGAAATTCACGAAACCGCGCCGGATCTGCGTGTGCTTGTCACCGATGCGGGCGGCGGAGCTTCCAGCGAGATCATGGGCTTCTCCGCGCCGGTCAACCCGCCGGACTCCGCGGAAATTCTCTGCTCCGACACCCTCGCTTCAGGCGGCGGATGCTCCGACCCGGAACTGGTGAGGATTCTCGCGGACCGGGCGGTGACGGAAATGCGCCGGCTCGAAACAATGGGAATCCGCTTCGACCGTACACCGGACGGTCTCTACAGCATGGTGAACGCCGTCGGAACCTCCTTCCCGCGCGTGGTGCATTCCGGCACGACGACCGGAAAACAGGCGATCGCTCTCCTGAATACGGAAGTCCTGAAAACACGCATCGTCCGGCTTGCTCTCGGAACCCAAGGCGTCGCGGGGGCATGGACGGAACACGGAGAATTCATCCGGGCGCGCGCCGTCGTGCTCGCGGGCGGAGGGTTCGCCGGGCTCTGGAAATTCAGCACATGGAGCAAAAATCTGCGGGGCGACCCGACGGTTCTCGCACTCGAAGCGGGAGCGGAACTGCGCGACCTGCAGTTCGTCCAGTTCGAACCGACCGTCACGGTCCATCCCTCAAACCTCGCGGGCTTCCCGGTCATAACAACCGTCCTGCACGAAGGCGCAAAACTGCTGAACCGCCGCGGGGAATCTCTGCTGAAGCCGGGAGAAAACGTTCCGCGCAAACGGGAGCTCGCCGAACGCATCCTGCGGGAAATCCGCGCCGGAAACGGATGGGAACACGGAGGAATCCGCTACGATTTCAGCGGCGTCGATGAAACCGCTTTCGCCGCGAAATATCCGGAATATCATCTGAAGTTCAAACGCATCTCCCCCGTGTTCAACGAACTCTGGTTTGAAGTGAAACCGGGTGCGCACACCACGCTCGGAGGAATCCGCATCGCCCCCGACTGCTCGACTTGCGTGCCGGGTCTGTTCGCCGCGGGGGAAGCCGCGGGCGGTCTGCACGGACGCGACCGGCTCGGGGGCAACGCCGGACTCGAAGTCTTCGTTTTCGGACGTCGCGCGGGAGAAAGCGCGGCGCGCTACGCGGCGGCGCACGGATTCAACGCTCCGCGGAACAGTTTCACACATCTGCGGGAACCGGAGGAGTTTTTCCGTCGGACGGCCGATCTTCTGGACCGCCGCTTCGATCCGCTCAGCACGTCGACGGATTTTGAAGCAGGTCTCGCCGAAGCGCGGAGACTGCCGGAATGCGCGCACAAAAAACTGGTCTGCGCACTCTTCCGCATGGCGTTGGAACATTCACTTCCTGCGGAGTGACGAGAGCAGAATTCCGCACAGAATCAGGGCGGCTCCGCCGAGCCGTCCCGCACTCAGAGGCTCCGCAAGGAAAATCAATCCGAGAATCATCGCGAACACAGGTTCCGAAGAGTACAGCAGACTGACATATTCCGGCGACAGTTTTTTCTGCGCGGACATCTGGAGCATGAATCCCGCCGCGGAACAGAAGATTCCGAGGAACAGGATTTCCCCCCACACGGGCAGGGTCGCAGGCAGAAACGCGGTCTCGCCCGAAATCAGCACACCCGTTCCCGCCGCGGCGGCCGCGCCGGAGAACTGAATCACTCCGATCCGCAGCGGATTGTCGTTCCGGAGAAAGCCTCCCGCAAGAATAATGTAGAACGAATAAAGCAGTGCGCTAAGCATGCAGAAAAGGTCACCCGGACGCAGACGGAAGCCGCTCTGGAGCGTCATCAGCCCGATACCGGAGACGGAAACCGCCGCCGCAAGCAGAATCCGGAGCGTCCACTTGCGGCTTTTCAAAGCACAGAGAAGCGGGACAAACACGCTTGTGCAGCCAAGCAGGAATCCGGCGTTTCCGGTCGTCGTCCCGCGCAGTCCGATCATGACCGCATAGAACGCAATTCCGAGCAGAACGCCAAGCAGAAGCCCGTGCTTCCATTCCGCCTTTGTGGCGGAAAACAGAGTCCGCGGGAACAGCAGAGCGCTGAACACAAAGGCGATTCCGAACCGCCAGACGATCAGCGAGCACGGACCGACCTCCGCAAGACTTTTCTGCATGAAGAGATACGACGCCCCCCAGCAGAGCGACGCCGTCAGCATCATCAGCGCCGGGACAAGAGTGGAACGGGGCGCCGTCATCGTTTATCGGCAAAATTTGCAAGGACCATCGCGGTTCCCTCCGGCATGATCTGAAAACCGTGCTTCTGATAGAACGGCACGTTTTTGCGCTCTTCGGGCATAACCTCGATGTAGAGGCAGTTTTTGTAATGTTCCTTGATCCGTTCAATCATGGTTCCGGCGATTCCGCGCCGCTGATAATCCGGATGAACGAGGACATAATGAATGCAGGCGAGCATCTCTCCGTCATCCAGCGCGCGCGCCAGACCGACGAGCCGAGCACCGTCCCACGCGGTTGTGACGCGCGACGAATGCATCAGCGCTTTGTAAAGTCTCTGCGGATATTCTCCCGAAACCCATCCGACCGAGCGGAAGAGCTCCTGAACCTGTTCCATTGTAAACTTTTTTTCTTCCGTATACGCAATATCCATAAAAAGCCTCCGATGCGGTAATATACATCCGTTTTCGGGATTCCGCAAGTCTCATTCACCTTGCCGGATATGCGTGTGCTTGTATCTCCGCACTCAAGCGGACGCATTCATTTTCGCGCTCACTCCGCGCGGCGTGCATTGCCGCGGTGAAAACGGTCCCAGTAAT